>Ga0214544_1005741_pt1 | contig 23693 bp, 7 predicted proteins | sample CNSS3metaG_FD_160074 | JGI IMG/M metagenome (GOLD analysis project Ga0214544, IMG submission 160074) | Root nodule microbial communities from cowpea collected in UCLA plant growth center, Los Angeles, California, USA - CNSS3 | ecosystem: Host-associated > Plants > Roots > Nodule | place: USA... | reverse complement strand
TCCCTCTATCCAACACCTTTTAATGAGAACATTTCCAAGTTGGGCTTACTCAACATATATCACCCAACTTGAGGGGGGGTATTACAGTTACATTTACTGTTTTCTGTTATACTCGTTTGTTATTCCGATAAGCATACTCTTTTTGTCTTATAAAAGACTCTTTTCTGTATTTTCACGTTGTGTTGATCAATAATATCAGAGTTATGCAAGCTTGTCTTAGTCAATACCATAAACACTAATATTATCCAAAGGGATGCACTCTATATGTACTACAAGTTTGATTATAAGTTACAAAAATCAACCTTATTTCTTGTAGTAGGTGGCTGGCTTCAAGAAAAAAAAAATTGGCAAATAAGTGAAGCATAGTAAACAAATAAATGGAGAGGTACATATTACTTTTCATACAACGTTTTAAAATTTACTGATCAATTTTTTTTGAAAGGGATCCACTTCATATGTACCACAAGTTTGATTATAAGATACAAAAATCAACCCTTATTACTTGCACTAAGTGGTTGCCTTGAAGAAAAAAAAAGACAAATAAGTAGAGAGCTACGTACTAGTTTTCATACACAGTGTTAAAATATACTAATCAATTTTTATTTACTATCCCAAGGGATGCACTTCTTATGTGTTTGATTATAAGTTCAAAAAATCAACCCTTATTAATTTCACTATGTGGCTGCCTTGAAGAAAAATATAGGCAAATAAATGGGACATAATAAACAAATAAGTGGAGAGCTACGTATTAGTTTTTGTACAAAGTTTGAAAATCTACTTATCAATTTTTTTTATTATCCAAAGGGATGCACTCCCTATGTACCACAAGTTTGATTATAAGTTACAAAAATCAACCCTTATTACTTTCACACGGTGGCTGGCTTGAAGAAAAAAATAGACAAAGAAGTGCAACGTAATAAACAAATTAGTGGAGAGCTACATACTAGTTTTCGTACAAAGTGTTAAAAGTTAAAATATACTGATCAATTTTTATTTATTATACCAAGGAATGCACTTTCTATGTAGCACAAGTTTGATTATAAGTTACAAAAATCAAGTCTTATTACTTTCACTAGGTGGCCGCCTTGAAGAAAAAAATAGGCAAATAAGTGGGACATAATCAAAGAATAAGTGGAGACCTACATATTACTTTTCGTTCAAAGTTTTAAAATTTACTGATCAAATTTTTCTTATTATCGAAAGTGATCCACTTCTTATGTACCACAAGTTTGATTATAAGATACAAAAATCAACCCTTATAATTTAACTAGGTGGCTGCCTTAAAGAAAAAAATAGGCAAATAAGTGGGACATAATAAACAAACAAAGTGGAGAGTTACGTATTAGTTTTCGTACAAAGTTTGAAATCTACAAATCAATTTTTTTTATTATCCAAAGGGATGCACTCTATATGTACTACAAGTTTGATGATAAGTTAAAAAAAATCAACCCTTATTTCTTGCAGTAGGTGGCTGGCTTGAAGAAAAAAAAATTGGCAAATAAGTGAGGCATAATAAACAAATAATTGGAGAGGTACGTATTACTTTTCGTACAACGTTTTAAAATTTACTAATCAATTTTTTTTGAAAGGGATCCACTTCATATGTACCACAAGTTTGATTATAAGATACAAAAATCAACCCTTATTACTTGCACTAAGTGGTTGCCTTGGAGAGAAAAAAAATAGGCAAATAAGTGGGGCATAATAAACAAATAAGTGGAAAGCTACGTATTAGTTTTTGAACAAGGTTTGAAAATCTACTTATCAATTTTTTTTATTATCCAAAGGGATGCACTTCTTATGTACCACAAGTTTGATTGTAAAATTTGATTGTAAGTTACAAAAATCAACCCTTATTACTTTCACAAGGAGGCTACCTTGAAGAAAGAAATAGACAAAGAAGTGGAACGTAATAAACTAATAATTGGAGAGCTACGTACTAGTTTTCGTACAAAGTGTTAAAATATACTAATCAATTTTTATTTACTATCCCAAGGGATGCACTTCTTATGTACCACAGGTTTGATTATAAGTTACAAAAATCAACCCTTATTACTTTCACTATGCAGCTGCCTTGAAGAAAAATATAGGCAAATAAGTGGGGCATAATAAACAAATAAGTGGAGAGCTACGTATTAGTTTTTGTACAAAGTTTGAAAATCTACTTATCAATTTTTTTTATTATCCAAGGGATGCACTTCTTATGTACCACAAGTTTGATTATAAGATACAAAAATCAACCCTTATTACTTTCACACGGTGGTTGGCTTGAAGAGAAAAATAGGCAAAGAAGTGGAACGTAATAAACAAATTAGTGGAGAGCTACGTACTAGTTTTCCTACAAAGTCTTAAAAGTTAAAATATACTGATCAATTTTTATTTATTATCCCAAGGGATGCACTTTCTATGTAGCACAAGTTTGATTATAAGATACAAAAATCAAGACTTATTACTTTCACTAGGTGGCCGTCTTGAAGAAAAAAATAGGCAAATAAATGGGACATAATAAAAGAATAAGTGGAGAGTTACGTATTTCTTTTCGTTCAAAGTTTTAAATTTTACTGATCAATTTTTTTTATTATTGAAAATGATCCACTTCTTATGTACCACAAGTTTGATTATAAGATACAAAAATTAACTCTTATTACTTTCACTAGGTGGTTGCCTTGAAGAAAAAAATAGACAAATAAGTGGGACATAATAAACAAACAAGTGGAGAGATACGTAATAGTTTTTGTACAAAGTTTGAAGATCTACTTATCAATTTTTTTTATTATCCAAAGGGATGCACTTTATATGTTCTACAAGTTTGATTATAATTTACAAAAATCAACGCTTATAACTTGCACTAGGTTGCTGGCTTGAAGAAAAAAATAGGCAAATAAGTGGAGCAGAATAAACAAATAAGTGGAAAGCTACGTATTACTTTTCGTACAAAGTTTTAAAATTTACTGATCAATTTTTTTTTTATTATTGAAAGGGATCCACTCCTTATGTACCACAAGTTTGATTATAAGATACAAAAATCAACCCTTATTACTTGCATTAGGTGGCTGCTTTGAAGAAAAAAAATAGACAAATAAGTGGGTCATAACAAACAAATAAGTGGAGAGCTACGTATTAGTTTTTGTACAAGGGTTAAAATATAGTGATCAATTTTTATTTATTATTCTTATGTACCACAAGTTTGATTATAAGTTACAAAAGTCAACGCTTATTACTTTCACTAGGTGGCTACCTTGAAGAAAAAAATAGGCAAATAGATTGGGCATAATAAAAGAATAAGTGGAGAGCTACATATTACTTTTCGTTTAAAGTTTTAAAATTTACTGATCAATTTTTTTTATTATCGAAAGGGATGCATTTCTTATCTACCACAAGTTTGATTATAAGATACAAAAATCAACCTTATTACTTGCTCTCCACTTATTATTTGTAACTTATTTGCCTATTTTTTATGTACCACAAATTTGATTGTAAGATATAAAATAAACTAATACGTACAAAGTCACCATATTAATAATTCCATTAATCTATAATAGTACAAAAATTCATTAAGATAATTGTATGCATATTAGTAATTCCAATTAGTAATTCCATCCGCTGTGTAAATATATGAATTAAGTTTGAAATTAATTTCAAAACTTTGGACCAAATTAGTCTTTATTTTTTAAATACATGGATTAGTCATTTTAATCAAATTTTATTAAGTTTATTTTACATTTCAAGTCTGGTTCATGATAGTATTTAACTTAATACTAAAGCAAAAATTTGTCAAACGGTATAAACAACTCAAATACAATACTGAAATGTGTATGGAACATCAAATAAACCTAATAAAATCTGATTAAAATGACTAAATTTACGTATTTCGAAATATGAAAGACTAAATTGGTCTAAAATTTAAAATGAACTAATTTCAAAATTCAGTGAAGAGACTAAACATATTTAACCTTTTTATTAAATATGATGGTTTTAGTTTATGTAATTAATAGTCAAATAGGTGAAAACAAAAATAATATAATATGAAGGAGAAAAGGCTGTATATTAAAGAAATAAAAGAAATAACGGTGGTTAAGTGGAAATAGGAGTGATTTATAATGTACAATTTTTTTAGCATGTGAATTGTTAAAACGCCCTTGTATATATCCTTTTATAATTTATTTAATACATATACTTCTAAAATTTAGTTTTTCAATATACCATTCTAATTTTACCCATAATATCACAATATCAATAATTAATTATTTTTATTCAAATTTTTTTATGATAAAATGATCAAAGTTTGACTTTTTTTTTATGAGAGGAACATTATCAATTATAAATAATTGTCATTGGGTATGATTTTATTGATGTGTGTGTTTTTAATTAAATTATTAAAATTAAAATTATTTTAGAAAAACTAATTTGATTTAATCTCATATTTTAGAGTGTATCTTATTTGGATTCATTTAAAAAAGTTAATTTTACTTTTACCCATGTTCCAAAAGTCAATTTTATTTAGATTTATCTTTTAAAATTATGTATTATTTGAATTTATATTTTAAAAAGAATTTTTTGGAATTTCTTTTGGAGATCATAATCTTTTTAATAAATATTGTTGAACATACATAACAACACCTACATAAAAAAAGTTAGTAAGTACATTCTAAACTCATATTTGCAGTAACCAATAATTTCTTCCAACGTAACAGATAATAAGTAATTATTATTACCAGCTGTGTTTATAGTATTTGCCTGATGTGTTCATCAATCAGCACATATGACAGAACAGAAAGAATGTTAATTACATATTCTATTTAGTAATTTTAATGGTGAAAAAATTATAGTTTTATTAATCTTTAAGCTTAAATTAATAATTAAAAATTGTTAGAAAGAAAGTGGAGAGAGTCTCCTTGACATTATTCTTTGAAACTTCTCAAACAATTCCAGATAAAGGAAAACAAGAATTTGAATTCTTTTCCTTTCAGCTGAAAAAGAACCTAAAACAGAATATTGACTAATTATTTTACATTTTTTGTAGGGTATGCATGGTAGACCAAACAGAGCGCGAAGCATGGGATATAATCCTCAGATATAAAGTGAAAAACCCGAAATCATGATGGGAAACGAAGGGTGATTAAGGGAGGGCCAAAATTAACCTGAAGCGAACGAGTCAGATGGGAAAAAAAATTAAATAAAGTGTGGCGGCACGTGCCGGCCAGTAAAGCGAAAAAGGCACGACCCGGAATCAATCCCGATCCGACGACCATATCTACCCGTCAAGACCAGGACCCCAACCCATCCAACGGCCAGAAATCGAGTCCTACAATCTCCACATCCAACGGCCACTGTGGAATCTAACTCCTCTTTGTGAATACCCCATAAATACACCAAACCCGGCACCCACTCTACGCTCCCTTCATTTTTACCCTCCGAGCAACAACTCACTACTTTTCTTCTCTCTTTCAAGAAACTTCCGCGCAGTGCCGTAACGTAACGTGTCGTGTTTCGCCGCACTCTAATCCAATGGTTCCCGTATATGTCGCCGGCGGGGACAATATCCCGGCACCGGAAACGTCGATCTGAATGAAGACAGCGAACATGGAAAATCAGAAGAGTGGGAGCAAGCTTACCAGAACCCACTCCTCGCTCCTCAGTTGTTCTTCCCCTGCAATCCGATCCTCCATCCACAGCCTCTCTTCCATCGTCACCAAAGAGGAACACGAATTGCAGGAACAGGAAAAGCTACTCCTCGATGTTGACGACGACAAGAACAACAAGCCCAAGAAACCCCAACCCCGAACGCGTCCTCGAGCCCAAGCCCACAGGTCATCAGCCTATTCCGCCCTGGCGGTCTTTTTCCTCGGCGCCTGTTCGCTCTTGTTCTACTTCTTCTACCTCGAGGTGTCCTCCTCGGAGAACGTTTTACTCGCGCTGATTTTCGTGGCCGTGGCGCTCTACTTTGTGTCCAAGAACAAGGGTCTGATTCAGAGATCCTTTTCCGCGGCCAAGCATTCGTGGGAGGAGAATGTCAAGCGGTTGGGGTTTTCGAAGGCCGTGGCGGCGAGGCCGGTGCAGTGGTTCATCGGAGAGCCGGCCGGGGCGGGAAGGAAGGCCGCGAAGATAGTAAGGGAAGGGGTGGAGTTTTACAGCAATGGGGATTTTTACGAGGGCGAGTTTCACAAGGGGAGGAGCAACGGGAGTGGGGTGTACCATTACTTCGTGAATGGAAGGTACGAAGGAGATTGGGTGGACGGAAGGTACGATGGGTACGGAATTGAGAGCTGGGCGAGGGGGAGTCGCTATAGGGGTCAGTATAGACAGGGGTTGAGACACGGTTATGGTGTTTATAGGTTCTACACGGGGGACTCTTATTCCGGGGAATGGTGTAACGGTCAGAGCCATGGCGTTGGGCTTCAGACTTGCTCCGATGCTAGCTGTTACATTGGTCAGTTTAAGTATGGGGTCAAGCACGGTCTTGGCTGTTATCATTTTAGGTCAGTTTCTTGCTTTTGATGTTTTTAATCTCTTCTACTCAATTGTGTTAATTGTGCCATTGATTTCTTATATTTGGTCATGGTGTGATTCAATCTTTGCTTTGCTCTGGTCATTGGCTTTCTTTAAAGATCCGGATTTTCAGGATAGTTTTTGTTTCCTTTAGATTTGTGATTGAGGATTGGTTGGGTGGACTTGGTCTGTTCTCCCCCCTTTAATTGTTGATTTCTTGGTTCCATTACCACTTTATGATCTTTCTGCTTTGTTCTTGCATGCCTATGTGGAACTTAAACCCCCAAGTTCCACTTATTTTCTTTTTGAAGTTATTCCTGTGTATTGTTTCTAATTTAGATGCCTTGGTTGTTAAATAACTGATTGATTGGTTTCTGTTGATGATTTATGCGACTTGTTCGATGATGATGCATGATTTTGTCTACTAATGGGTGGCATTGCAAAGTTATTTTCTTCTTCAATTAGCATCCATTGTGTCTTGGGAGGGTTAGAGTAGACAATATCACTTGAGGTTTTGGATGTTGTTTTTCAAAAATCTTATTTTGGAGGAATTTTTTGTGCTGTAGAAATGGTGATAGGTATGCTGGAGAGTATTTTGGAGACAAGATACATGGATTTGGAGTCTACCACTTCGCCAACGGCCACTGTTATGAGGGAGCATGGCACGAGGGTCGTAGGCAAGGTATTGGCTCATACACTTTTCGAAACGGTGACAGAAGATGTGGTGAATGGGATGCTGGCAACCTCAAGCAACCTTTACCACCATTATCCGATGTTGTTCTTCGAGCAGTTCAGGTACTTGTCTTGTACATTTAATTATTGTTGACTATAATGGTTGCCTTATTTTGTAATCCATTTACAAAATGTTGCTTTCTTTTTTCCTCATTCCCCTTTATGTGTTATGAATTTCAGGCTGCTAGGAAAACAGCAGAGAGTGCTATAAACCTTAAACGAGTGGATGACCAGGTTAACAAAGCAGTAATTGCTGCAAGCAAGGCTGCCACAGCTGCTAGAGTTGCTGCTGTGAAAGCTGTTCAGAACAGGATGGATGGAAAATTTTGTGTTACTGATGTCTGAGAATTAGTTAGATGCTAGCTTTTTTCTGGAATTGTAATTGTAAATTTTACTAATTTTTAGTCCTTGGAAGATGTCACCCCGGTGAGCCAAAGCTTATTGGAGGTTGAAGAGAGAGTATGTTTATTTCACCACACTGTAACTTGTATATAGGTCATGTATATCAATGAAAGATGAATTTGCTCAACTTGTTTCTTGGTGATCAGTCTTTTTTTTTTTAATTTTACACGCCACTGGGATTTTAAGGAGCTTCACTGCAAAACTCGAACATTGGGATGCTTGATACGGCCAGAAAAGGCTATTTATCCTATCGTCTCTTTTTGGTCTTTCAGAATATTTGTTTATCGGCTGAGGTGACATTCTAAAATTGATTAACTCGAGGATTGGTTCAACTTTTTGGCAATTATACGGCGATCACTAAGATCCTTGTTTAGGAGACAGCCTCCAAGGGTTACAACGTTAAAGATTTGTGTTTAACGTTCAGTGTTAATCAAACAGGAAATTAAGATTATGTAACAAACAGTAGATGCTGGTTTTATGCACAGAGAATAATGGTGTATGTCTCATACCCATATTACAGCCAAGTTGTTGACACGATTCACGACTCTAGAATTAGGCCAGCAACTCTCCCGCGAAGGGTCAAAACCATCCATCACCGAAAATTCTGTCCGTTTGTTTTAATGTCAAGCTGGTTGCATGTTGTTGACGATATTTATTATTATTATCTTCATCAGAAACGCCATTACTTAGATCAAGATACTATTATTTTCAGAAGCAGCCATTGCCTAGATGGAATAAAATTTCAAGAGAAGGAAACAAATAGATGACACTATAATAGCATCATATTTTTGTAATAAGAATCCATGTGACACTCTCTTATGTAGGACAATGACAGGAATTCTCTTTCCATTATTATTATTATTATTATTATCATTATTATTTTGTTTAAACTGTGGGCACATGATGTGGTGGTGGGTAAGATCTTTATCACTTTTTTACAAAAATATAAAAGGGAAAAGAGTGTGACTTTTCTAGCATGCTGGATCTACAATCTGAAGTTCTCCCATTCTAAAAAAAGAATTCTTTTCTGTCAATAAAAAAACATACAACTTACCTTTTTCAATTTCTTTTAGTTTTTCGACTATTTTTCATTAATTTGTATCTCATATGTTCCAAAAATTAAAATAAAATTAATAATCGATAATTTTGAATAATGAAAGACATTTATAACAAAATATAGAATTGATTGCAATGTGAATAGTTAAATGACTTTTTATCTTGTAAAATGCACTCTTCTCACTTTAAAAAGGCAAATATTTTCATGTTACTTGTTCCTCTTAGTATTTTATCTAACCCTGGATTCAAATATCTCCTTCTTTAAGCTTTCTTGTTCAACCACTCACATGCATCTCGAAAAAATCCAACCAGGAAAGGGTAGATACACAGTACAAGGCATTAACACCATACTGAGGTGAACTTTAATATCACTTGACTTGCCAAATAACGAGGAAAAAAAAACTTACCAACTACGAGGGAAAAATAAATAACTCGTCCATAATTTTTTCCATGGGTAAAGTTTGATAATTTTAAATTTAATTTTGTTTGACAGGATAAGAATGTAAAACTGCAATTATTAATTAAAAATAATAAAATAAATTCTTTTAATTAACATTGTATATTTAGATTTCATTCTTTTTAAAGTACACCTTTACTTTAGTAGGTGGTGGTGAAAGTATCTTAACATGCACCCAAGTGAGTACGAGTCGCGAGTAAAATGAGTGGAGAGTTTCAAAAAGAATATACCATCATGTTCAAACCCAACAATTTATAATGTGAAACTGATTATTATGTTGAAGACTCTGCAATGTAACTTTTACCCTTGTCTGTGAACAACTTACCCAGTAATTCAACATCACAGTTAAAAAACAGAAACCCTAATTCTAAGAACAAATATTATTATTATTATTATTTTATTAAAAATATCATATGAAAAATTAAAGGGTTCAGGGAAAACAATTATTAAGAGAATGTCTTAATGAAATTCAAAATTATATTAAGGCAGGGTCAATTTGTGAGCAGTGGCCAAGTGTTTGAATTAATAAGATTTTGGAGGGTTCTTGTTTAGTTGTAGCGGTCAAAGTTTCTTGAAGAATCCCCATAAAATATATCTGCCAAGAACATGCGGCGCTGCAGTATCATCAGAGCAGGCAAATAAAAATGAATGAATGGAAGGCCATTTAATGCATGATTCTGCTTCTTTAATTACTTTTAAAGAAACTGTAAGCTAAATTAACACTCGATATGCTTTTGGATGGGAAAATGTGAATTTGAGTTTACATTTTTTTTAAATGAAGTTTTTTATATATTTTGATATGGAACTTGTCGTAAAGTAATGTTTATCCAAATGGTTCTTCATTGGAACTTGGCATTCTACATGGAAGCTCCATTACTTGAAATACATTTTTAGATAAAAATACTCAATTTTTTTTTTTGTATCTGAGTTTAAAAAACGTGTTTTCAAGTGATAAGATTCAATATTTATCGATTTCAAACCTATGAATATAATATTATTATGGTCAACATTATTATTATTCGGTGAATGAAAGTTTATGTTTGTAATGTAATTTTTGTCTTTACAAAATGATATTAATGTTCTGATATGAATTTTATCGAGGTAATACTGTTAAAATTAATTATTATATATATATTTAAGGTATTGTTTGTTTTAAGTTCGGAGTTCATTATGATTTTATTTTTAAAAAATATTTCAAAAGATTATATAAGAGTAATATATATTTAAATTATTCTCAATCTTATCCTTAAACAATTTGGTACTGTTAAATATAACAATACGATGTTCAAACATTCCTTTTTATAAGATTTTGCAAAAAAGAAAAATATTTTAGGAAGGTTTGCAAAGTTTCTTGAGAAATATGGAAACTACAAATTGTAAATCTGATCAGAAAGAGAGATAAAGATGTGGTCCAAGTCAGTTTGAACTAATGTTTTCAAAATTAATAACATAGTACATTGATATATTTTGCATTGATGTAATATCTCTTAGTACATTTTCTACTATTGACCAAAATTTATTAAAAATTCAAATTTTAGAAGGTTTTATCTCTTAATATGTTTCTTCCAGATTTTATCGTTTTTTATAAAATGTAATCAATATGAGAGAATATATTAGAAAAAAAAAAGTGTGATTAAGTTTTTTTCCTTTAAAGTTGTAACAATTTCTTAGCTATTATAAAGATGGTAAATCCTAATGACATTGTTTGATTGTGTACATTTAAATTATAACTAAAATGACTAATTATTGAGATTTCCTATCAAGATAAAATAGTTATAGTTGGGAAATAAATTTTCAAATTTGAGACATATTAAATTTTTTTTATAATGGTGTTGGAGAGATAGAGATAAAAAATATTTATTACTTGGATGAGAAAATATAAAAATATTGTCTACAGTTACTTTGAGATAAGTGATACATGTCCTGTGAGAAATATTAATGAATAAAAACTATACAGTTAAAGATATTTTAATTTATAGTGCTAAAAGTATTTTCAAAGTTTAAAATTATCAAAAGAATAAATAAACCAAAATAATAATACACGTGTTTTTTTACCATGACCATATTGCAAGAAAAATAACTACCAATACAACAAGTGTTAGTGAAGGTTATATGAAAAGAATAAAAAAAAAATGTGATCAATTGATCAATTGAAGTTATTTTATTTTGAACTGCCAAAAGTACTTTCAAAATTCATAAATATCAAAAGAATAAATAAACCTAACAATACACGTGTTTTCCCACCTTGACCCAAGAAAAATAATCACCTCCCCACTGTAACAAGTGTAATGGAGACTATATGAAAAAATGCAAAAAAAAAAAAAATAATCAATTAAAACATATGAAAAGGATATGCAAATCTCAACACTTTTAAGAAGATGTCAAGATTTTGAAGGATGAATTAAACGAGGAATTACTTCTTACAACATTATATATGTTATATTATAACCAAAAAATCCTCCAAAATGTTAACTTATAAATAATGGTTGTAGAAATTATATAACTCATGATAATTTTTTTTTTTCAAAAGATTTAACAAATCAAATATTTCAAAAGTAAGATTTAAGAACGGAGAATAACTTGTTGTGCAAATTATAGAAACAATTATAATTAAAACTTATTTAGGTATTAAATTAATTTTTTATATCGTATATGTTCCTAAGATTATTCAAAATTTGTTAAGTATTATTTAAGTCTTAGAAAAAGGATATAAGACCTCATTTGAAAAACAAATTTTGTATAATTAAAATGCAAACAATTAAGAAATATTCAAAATTTATATAAAAGACAAAAGTTTTACTTTAGATGTAATGAAAGAGAAGTTAGTTACAAACGAAGAAAATATAAAAGAACGATCAAGATTAAAAGAAGATAAATAATTTTTTAAAGAAATTTAATGTCCAAACGGAGAAAAGAGATGAAGGCTTACATTATAACATTCATCACAAATTCAACATTTCTATCATGAAATCACGTATAACAAAAAAAAAAATGTTCTTATTGAAAAAGAAATACAATGAAAAGTACCAAATTAAATGAAGATGTGATTCATCAAAGAAAGAGTTACAAAAAAAAAACCAAGCATCAAATAAAGAGAATCAAATTTAAAATTTGAAATTCAAATAAACATATAATAAGTAAGGAAGAATGTTAAAATATTTACTTAATATATTTTTATTTAAATTAATTTTTAAGAAATATTTCATATTTTAGACATATATTTTATGTAAAAATATATTTAATTATTATTTAAATTTAAAAATTAAGATTGAAATATCATCAACATTTTGACACATTTTATTTACAAGAATAAAATAAAATAAAATAACAATTTTCCCCTATAATATATCCTTTATATATCTTGTATCTTGAAATTTTTTTTTTTTTAATATTATTGTTGTAATTAGATTGTTTATCAATTTTATACATCATTAATCTTCATTCAAAAATTGTGGATCATTTCGTGAATTTGTTTGTTTAAATTATATTTTTTCTGTACAATATTCAAACCTAAAACCTAAATGGAATATTTAAATTATTGAGATTTTACCTACATTAGGAATGTCAAAACAATTCATACCCACATATATTCATGGATAAAATCCGTAACAGGTAGAAAATGAATATTATAAATGGATATCCGCGGATAACGGGTATGAGTATTTTTTATACCTGCATGTTAACGGGGTGGGTATGAGTATCATAGTGTCCATATCCGTGAATATTTGTACCCGCTATACTCTAGTTTAAATTAAAATTAAAAGTAAACGGTGATTAAAACATTAACACATTGATTTTAAATAAATTATTTTTTATAATCTGGTTTTGAAAAATCTTCACCTCTGTGTAGACTATCGTTCAAATATATTTTAATGAGTTATTTTCACTTTGTATGAAATTTATGAATGTTATACATTATACTTTTATTTGAATTTATGGTTAAAAGATGTTGTTAAATATTAGATTTTTCTTCTGTAAATACTCGCGGGTACCCATGGATATCCATGGATATGAGTACTTGCATAACGGATACTCACACGAATATGGATACGAGTACGAAACATATATTTATCCAGCGAACATGTATGAGAGAGCTATTACCCGTACCCTACATGTTCCATTGACATTCCTAATCTTGATCATTTGTGAATTACATATTAATGTATCAAATTATGTAAACAACTAAAACTTTTAATTTAAAGTTTAAATACTAAATTATATCAAAATTTTGAATAAAATCAAATTCTAATTTCACATTAAAACTTGGAAACTAATTAAAAACATATTTAAGCTAAGTTTAAATTATATTTTTTTTCTTTACAATATTCAAACCTAAAACTTAAATGGAATATTTAAACTATTGAACTTAATTCCACTTACACCAACAACTTATTAATAACAAATTAACAGTATTTGTTTTGTTTTGCAATTTCTCCTATGTTTTCCACTTCTTTTCAGAGGGGTTGTTAGTTCAAATTTCTAGGAGAAAAAGTTAAGAAATTTTTTATCATTTAATTTCTCATGTGGGGAGGTTTGATCTATTTGACTATACAGAAACAATATAATTTTCAACGGGGTAAGTACGATTTGATCTCTCTACTTTAAATTTGATAAAAGCTCACTCTTGGCATTGATTTTTGGAAGAAAAAAAATCTTATATCTATTTTAATGAATAAATCATCTTTCTTGTTTATCTCACATGCAAAAACCTCAATGCTCTTAATTTGTAAAAGAGTTAGAAATATACCCCTTTTACCCTCTTCTTAATATTTTTATATTTGCTTATTAGAAAAACACATTTTAAATTAATGGCATCTTTCATTAATGAAATCATAATCTAACAGGTCATTGCTGCAAAATTTTCAAACTGCTAATATAGTATATCCCATTTTTAAAAACAAACAAATCTCTATTTTAAGGAGAATTCTGAGCGGGAAGCAAGCATGTCTGGTTCTTGCATTCATTGTGCATTATCGTTTGAACATTTCCCTCGTGTCATTGTCCCATTAATGTTCCCACTTTACCTTTCCATATTCTTTTTTTAACAAACAATGGAATCATATTAAAAATATTCACCTTACCCAACACCAAAATAATGCAACTATATAAATATAATATATAATCATATACAACTAAGTCCCACCAAATTTTGAACGGATAAGTCAATCATCTCTTGATTTATTTATTTAATTTTGTGAAATAATTCATTTTTTAAATATTAATACGGTGCATCATTCATATCTAATGCGACTACGTGGCAAGCTATGACTGGTGCTGGATGTTCATCGTAAGACTTTAAAATGAACATAATCATAGAAGAACCAACTCTCTGTGATTCTTTTAGTTTGCTTCAAATTTAATCAAAACCCATTATTATTATAACTGAAACAGGGTTTTCCGTTTTACAAGAGGATGAGTTAATGATGTAGTTACGATCGTAAACAGGGCATTAAGATTTTATTTTCTCTGCATTTTCAACGAATCCGTGATGTTAACGGAGACGTAATTAGCATAATGAAGATCTAATAAACATATAATTGTTTTAAAGTAGGTTTAAAACAGTACCTTCCATGAACGGTTTAGTTTAAAAATTTGAAATTTGGAAAGTAGCTCCTCCACCATCGTCTACTTAGGGGTTGCTTTATTAGAAATCTAAAATTGAATTATTCCCTGCGAGTTTTACTCACTTACTACAAGACACATGACATGACCCTCTTTGGGTAAAAGGTGCATTATTTTATTTAAAGGGATAAAGTTCACCAACATCAACTACTATCTTTCCTATATTTGTAAGTTATATTAATGAAAACATATACCTTAACTCATCAACTTTTTTCTCAATTATATTATCACATTATACCAATAATTTTATATAATTTCAATACTATAAAAGAATATCATATAATTGACTAAAAAATAAAAACATATAAATTTATAATAATATCGATAATCTTACATAACCTAATACGATAAAACACATCATATTCTTCATTAAAAGACAAAACTTAATATATTTGTATAAAAGTTGTCGTATGAGTAATTTAATATATATATATATATATATATATATATATATATATTTTAATTATATTAAATGTCAAATAAGATTTCACGTACTTTCATTCAATTTATTTCCCTCCTATCCATGATTTTTGTGAATTTATATTAGTTAGTCCTTCTTTCTCTTCATCGTCAAGAGTAATTTATGATAATAGTAACTTCAACTCAAGTTAGGAATATATATTATTGAAATCATTCTATAAATCTTGTATTCATATCATTTTTATTAGAATTTTTTTATTTTACTTATATTTAGAGATAGTCCTTGTTAGATAGGAGAGAGTCACGATTCTTTCAAACTTTTCTTATTTTATTATATATATATATATATATATATATATATATATATATATATATATATTTTGAAATATTACTTCAACTATTTCAATTTTTTTCATAGTAGATATTTTTACATTTAATTATAATTTTTTATGGTTCATTTACGGTATGATAATTATATATTTTTGTATTCTATTATTATGTATCTGTTTTTAGTAGTCGAAATGATTTTTTTTTAATTAAATAAACTATTTTATTCTTGAATATTTTGTCAAAGTTTTGTCACTGTTAATTGATTCTTGGATTACAAACAATTTTTATTATTAATTTTCATAAAATATTACAATCATATTAATATTATTGAATTATTGGTATCATCATGTAATGTCATAGGAATTATACTAATATGAATTATATAAATGTAGACATTATTGTATCAGTGTCTAGTTACTTTTATTGAGTCTGTTCACATAACATGCTTAAATTATGAGACTATATATGATATTATGTATTAATCCGATATGAATTATATAGATATAAAAACCATTGTGTTGTTGTCATTGTTTGATTATTTTTATTGAGTCTCTTAGCATCATATTCTTGAGATGGCATGTATCACCATGAGTATTATTAGATCTATTTGAATATTAAGGGATTATATATAGTAAGTTACAGGTATAGAAAGTATTTCCGATTGAAGGACAGGTTCTCCAATATTGAGGAATTTTTTTTTGTCAATTTAAATTATCACACCATTATAAAAAGATGAAGAAAGTGTAAATGACAACTAATTTTTTTAAGGTTTAAATACCTTTTCCGTCATCACTTTCGTAGTGTTTATTGCGGATGATCCTCATTTTGACAGAATATTTAAAATGATCCTCATTTTTACCGAATGTTTAAAATGATCCTCATTTTCGCAATTCGTGTAATTTATTTGGTTATTTTCTATGACGTTGTTTAAATCAGTAACGGAACCATTTATACAATACACGTAACACACTACAATGCAACGTAATACAAACAGTGCCACCTATACAATACTTCGTTACTGACTTAAACGGTGTCACAGAAAAGGACCAAATAAAATACGAATTACGAAAATGAAGACTATTTTAAACATTCGATACAAATGAGGACCATTTTAAACATTGTTAAAATGAGGACCATCCGCAACAAACACTACGAAAATGAAGACGGAAAAGGTATTTAAGCCTTTAAGCCTTCTTTTAACTAAGATTACTGAATAAATCCTAGAGAAATATTGAGAAGGTTTTTTCTCAATTTTAATTATCATACCGTTATTAAAAAATGGAGGAAAAGTGAAAATGATTCTTAAATAAAACCGACTAAAACAAGTATATTTATTTTATTACAATTCCAACATAATATGTAAATTGATTAAAAATATGTCACATAAATCTAAAAAATAGTATGTTCATAACAAGAAAAGTAACTTGAGGTTCAACCTACTTTTATAATTCTCTTCTTTTTTTGTGTGTGTGTTTTGTATATATAACCCTTGTCATATAATTCATCTTAGCTTATGTAGCAAGATATCAGAGAGATATATAACCTTATAAAAAGTTCAATCAAAATACATTCAATTTTACGTAAAAAAACAATTTGAACTGGTTATTGATCAATCTCTCCTTTTTCTAAATCTTCTTCCATTTGACAGATTTCGCATATTTTGTTAATTTGGTTGTTCCGAATGAGGAGAAAGTGAAGGGTAGGTTTGAAAGTCACCGAAAGGTTGTTATAAGAAAGCGGGAAGTAAAAGCCGAATATATACCAAGCAACCCAATGTGAAACTACACAACGTTTGTCTTTCTTTTTTGCATTAACGTATTCCACTTTTTATGCTGGTAAATAAAGAAAAATCTAACGTTTACTTGGTTTGAGAGATGCTATTTCATGGACACATGATATGTTTCTTTTTACACCCTTTGGACCCAAATTATAGAATCCCTTTACATATACTTTTATAATCAAAATATATATAGCATGTCCTACAAGAATTTTTATTAACCATGCATTTTCAAATATGATGAATACAATATGAGACTACGAGTGGTCTTTTAGATGGTCTCTGTCACATCAAAAGCCAAAACAACAGATAGCTAGCCATTTGGTCTGAATTATTGAATTCCAATACTCCAAAACGGAAATCATATAGAAAAACGTTGTTATGCAAACTACGATATGATCTGGTTTTCAAGTGAATATTTATCAAAATTTTGAATAATAGGAAGAAAAAAATAGTAGAAAAATATTATGAAATAAAAAAATGTTTTTTAGTTGTTAGTGTAACTTAATAGTTTGAGTATCTTTAATAATTGTGTCATTGGAAGGTTATTAATTTTTGTCAAAATAATTGTATAATGAAAAGTATTGTACTTGAGTAATAATACTTTTTATTGAATATTTGTGGACGTAAGTCTTAAGGTACCGAACCTCATTAAATTTACTTATATTATTTTCTTGATGTGTGATTTTTCAACAACAATTTATGTAAAGATAAAATAATTATAAAAATTAAATTTTTTATTTGTAAGAAAAATAAAAAATAATGTCAAATAAATGTTAAAAAAAATAGATGTCAAAATATCAGTGTTCAAAGGGTTAAATATGTTTTTGGTCCCTCAAGTTTCAGTAAATTTGGGAATTAGTTCCTCTTCGAAATTTTATATCAATTTAGTCATTCATCTTTAGAAATGCGTGGATTTAGTCACTCTTACCAATTTTTGCTAAGTTTATTTAACATTTTAAACTTATTTTATGATAATATTTGAGTTAATATTGAAACAAAAATGTGTCAAACAGTGTAAACAATTCAAATATTATCATAAAATGCGTTTAAAACGTCAGATAAACTTAAAAAAATTTGGTTCAAAGGACTAAATTCACGTATTTTTAAAGATATGAAGGACTAAATTGATATAAAGTTTCAAAGATGAACTAATTCCAAATTTCACTGATTGAAGAACCAAAAATATATTTAACCCGTGTTCAAAATATTCTCCCTCCTAATTTACTTTTCCTAGAATAGAAAGGGGAGACATGGACAACTTCATATACAATTCAAATCCCAAATCCCAGATAGTGACAAAGAAGTAGCTTACAGTTCTCAATTTTAATAAAATGGTCAATAATTTTGCTCTAGTCCAATAGAAATAATAAATTAATTAATATGTAAATAAATAAGAAATTGTGCAGAGGCATATCTATGTACATGGATATGTTCACTTGAAAGAAGGAAGGTGTCTGGTTTGACCTAGTGGTAGTAGTATATAAGGGAGATTTTAATATAAGGAACTAAAAAAAGTGTTACGTATATAGTGACGTTTGAGGATTTGAAAAAAAAATGGAAGAAGAGTTTGTCCTTAGTTCAAAAAACTCAATTTTTTTTAAAGGTGTGCTTCTTCAAACGTTGTTATGGGTATTATAATAATAGTCCTATCTTAGTTTAATAATCATAGTCATCAACGTGGAAATATTATGAACCACAATTCTATGTTGTGACTGTGAATATGTGAATATGTGTGAGTGCACATGTCAATTCACACAATTCATTTAATGCCTATCGTCTTTCTTGACCATCGTATATCATTATATGTATAGATAAGAAAAGATTCACGAATTTTATTGTTGTATGGTTGAGTTGAAACTAATGTTATATTTGATAAAGTTAGAGACTTATACACTTATTTTATCTTCGGTTTTCTAAAGTAAAAGCAATCTAATGTTTTAAAATATTTTGATGGGTTAGTTGATATGATTACCTTAAAGAAATTAATCACCAGTAAAGACATTAACCAAGTTAAAGTCTTGAGTTTCACCTATATGTAATCTTTAGATTAAAATCCTCTTTATCTGTTTTTTGTCTTTTTATTTGTTTTTTTTAATAACTTTTTGTTATCACATCAATTAATATTATTAGTTTCATTTAATAATTTAATGCTTATGTGTTTTCTATATTAATTTATATGATAAAATAAATATTGAAAAATTAGGAAAAGAGACACAAAAATAAAGAAAGAGATGATATTTTAACTAAAAAATGTGGGGGGTATTATGTATTACTATAACAAGTCACGTAATTGATTTGTCTCATAAAACTTAACTCAAATATATTGTATTACTATTTAATATTTCATAAATATATTTTCACCCAAACAAAATTTTGAGTTAATATATGAAAATTTTATCGGATAAAGTTATAATAAATAGAATAATTAATAATACTTAATTAATTATCCATATATTCGAAAAAAAATAACTATTAAACATTAAAATTAATTTCATAATTAAATTTGATATTAAATTAATTTTAACTCAATAATTTAGAAAAGAAAAAAAAATGTTCATAAATATTATATAGATGTAATTAATCATTTATCTAATGCAAAAATAAAAAGATAAAAAATAGTTAAATAATAAAATAATGTTAACGCTGTTAAACCATCGTTTTTTCATTCTTTTTAACTATTTCTATTTCATTTTAATATTTTTATAAGTTAAAATATAATTAAACCTAAGAAAAACAAACTTATTTTAACATAGAAAGCAATAAACGAAAATTATTCACTCATATTTAAAACAAAATAGGAAAATATAATTTGAAGGAATGACAAAAAGACAATATGAAAAAAGAGGAAAATTTCCTTAAAAAAGTATAATTTTCCATCACAAAAGAATTTGAAAAAGGCTAAAAATTTCAAAGATTTTCTATTTTACAAAAATTAAAGACCGTATTATTTAAATGTTTCAAGCTTTCAATGAGAGATATTTGTTAGAATCATTGCACAAGTTATTTTAAAATCACATGTAGAAAAAAAAAAACAATTTCTTTATGATAACAATAGATAAATAAAAAGTGTAAAAAAAGACAAAATTGCACAAGTTATTTCATATTGGTCCCAATTATTAATAACTCATAAATGAGGGATTAACTAAACACTAAAAGTAAACTAAAATTACAATGGAATGAACAGTTTATGAAAAAACACACTTTTTTTGAAGAACCACAAGACCTTCCTTGAAACCACAAGGAATAAAACATTTTCTTTAAATCCCACAAATGATGAAACACTTCTCTTGAGTCACACAAGATAGGAAAAACACCTCCCTTGAAATCCACAAGGGATAAACACTTCCTTTAAGTCACACAAAGGATGAAAAATTTTCCCTAAGCAATAACAATGGTACTCAATCACTCAATATCATACTTTATAAAATTTATTATTCTACCCACACTAGGTTTTCAAAACCTTTTTACACAGAGTTATAACTGAACTCTTGTACATTCAAATGAAAGCATACCACTTTACTTATAGAGTTTATTTTCTAAATTATGTTAAGAATATGAAAAGTCAGTTTCAAAATCGTTTAGAATAATCAATTATTTTAGCCATAATCGATTGTTCAAGTAATATCTAGAAAACATAATTTCTCTAAAATAATGGATTATCACTAGAATAATCGATTACTCAAGTGATTTTTCTCGAAAATTATTTTTCATTGAGATAATCGATTACCTAAGTAATAATCGATTATTCTACAGTTTTATTTCAAATATAAGACTCTAAAAGATTGTAGTGCTTGAGTTCTACCTTTTGACTTGTGACCAAGGTAGTTAAAATCGAGATTAGGATTGTGAAAGATTCCTATAGTCGTAAATCGTGAGATCGTAACGGATGGTAGATTTTAACTTTTCTAGAAACATATTATAAATCACCAAATACACATCCATAAAAAATAAAATTAATCCCTTTTCAATATTTAATGAAACTTAAGTTTACAAAATTCATCACTTTCTCAACACTTTATTAGATCTAATTCATCTAATATAAGTTATTCATACTAAAACCAAATATATTCATACAAAAGGGGTTTCATTTGGGAGAACAAACATCAATGAGACCTGAGCCCAACCACATAAGGCATTACCACCACTCTCAACCTAAACCCTTAAGACAATGGGTTTATGGGTCTTCATCCTTATATGGTGCTCCCCTTTCTCATTTCTACCCAATGTTGGACTTAAACTCACACTTGGATTATTAACAATCATAAAGCACATTAGTAAGAAAATTCTCTTCATTTAGAGATGAGATATCTTCACCACCACCTTAGGTTTGACCTAACCAAATATTCATCCTCTCCATTTAAAACTCATGTTTGACTTATAATCAGAATTTATCATTCTAAATACTTACATTACAAAATATGCATCATTCAAATATTAAAGAAATGACTATAAACTATTTTGTACAAAATTACAATTTAAAATTAAGATATTGTAATCAAAATTATAAAATTATATGCAAAATTATAATAATGTACACAAATCTAATCACTCTTAGAGTGAACATTTTGAGAGTTGTCAACAGCAACATCACTAAAGGAAGGGTTAGAAGCATATTGCAAGCCATTATAATATTACTAACATCACTACATTAGAAGGAAGGTTAGAAACACCCACGCCATTACAATATTAATGGTGTCTTTCGAGCCATTATAATATTATTGATCCTTTTGTATTTTGTTTTGTAAATAAAATGAATATGTAAATGTATAAGGGAGGAAACACAAGTAAAAGCAAAGAGATAAAAATGATAGAGGCAGGAAAAAAAAATTGTGTCAATGTTAGGAGACAATAGCTACCTTGAGTAGGTGGGTGCATGTTTTCCGATAGATAAGGAGAAGAAGAAGGAAGTATCTTAGAGTTGTTTTTTTTTTTAATTGTCAGTGCAAAATAACGGGTAGTAAAACAATTATTGATTTTGAGTGAAAGTAAAAATTAATCCAATTTTAATTTTTAAATTTTAAATAATATAATAGGAGATACCAAGATAAGATCAAGTTGAAAAATTACATGTTTCGTGTGCATCCAAAATCAGTGGCTAAAAAAAATAATTATATTAATTTTTAATTGGGTGGTGTTGTGATGTTACAACTTTGTATTAATTTTTAATTGAAAAATAAATTTTAACAACAATTATATTAATTTATTATTGGATAAAATGTGGTGACAACACATAAAAATAAAATTTTATTTTTATCTTTTTAGTTAGGTTTAGATTTAATTTAAGTTGAATTCATTTACTTGAGAAGATGAAGAGGTAGTGCAACAAAAAATTTGAAGAAAATGTAAATTTTTACGATTTTACGATTTTGTACAACGATCTTACTGATGTTATTATGTTACGATTAAATCTAATTCGTAAATACAATGTAAAATCGTATTACGATCTTACGATTTAAATATCTATTTTGACTACCTTGCTTATGACCTTTTATAACAACCATAATTATAAGACTTAAAAACAATTTTTGAATCCAAACATTCTTTAAGTCCTCGACCTTTCTCCATGAATCATCATTAAGTCTTTCAGACTTCTCCATAAGTCGTCATCATCATCAAAAAATTTTATTTGAAGTAAGATGTTAATTTTTTTTTCTTTTGTAAACAATATTTTTGTTTGTTTCTTAGTAGAGCGTTATAAATTATAAAATGTTTTTGTGTTTAGAAAACAAGTGTAGACATGAAATAAAAAAAAAGTATTTTTGTTTTTAGAAAATCTATTATATGAATTTATATTTTTTTTAACTAATAGAGTTAATTATTTTCGATTTTAACATAAATGTAGTTGTTAGTAACATTAATATGAAGAGCGATCTTATTATACCTTAAACATTCTTGGAGTTATACCTTAAACAAAAACCTTGGCTTGTATTCCCCAAAACTTAAATTTTCAAGAGTATTTTAATATACATATACGGATTTAAATATGGATTTTATTGATGAATAACTATTTTAAAACACTACAAGTAGGAATGTCAAAAAAATCCGTACCCGCGGATATCTGCGGATAAAACCCGCAACGGGTAAGAAATGGATATTAAAATGGATTTTATTGATGAATAACTATTTTAAAACACTACAAGTAGGAATGTCAAAAAAATCTGTACCCGTGGATATCCGCGGATAAAACCCGCAACGGGTAAGAAATGGATATTAAAAATGGATACCCGCTACCCGCAGGTATGGGTATTTTTGATACCCGCATGTTAACGGGTACGGGTATCATAGTATCCGTACCCATGGATACCCGTACCCGCTAAACTTTACCTTATATATATATATATATATATATATATATATATATATATATATATATATATATATATAAAAAAATATATATTTCTACAT
>Ga0214544_1005739_pt1 | contig 23699 bp, 22 predicted proteins | sample CNSS3metaG_FD_160074 | JGI IMG/M metagenome (GOLD analysis project Ga0214544, IMG submission 160074) | Root nodule microbial communities from cowpea collected in UCLA plant growth center, Los Angeles, California, USA - CNSS3 | ecosystem: Host-associated > Plants > Roots > Nodule | place: USA... | reverse complement strand
TTTAATTGTTCTTGGTTTTCTATGGTTTATGTGCTTTCCATTTCCTTGTCATTTTGAATCAATCCATCATCTTCTTCTCTTGAGCTTTGTGAAAGGAACCTTCACATCTAGATAGCTTGCTATCTTATTGTCCAGTGGGGATTTCACTTAGCTTTCTCAATCAACTCACACCATATTCAATATTCTTAAAAAGGAACCAGATAATCCTTCATCAGCGGCTCACCCCATGCTGCAAGTGCCACACCAGTAGCGTCATTGTTACTGATTTTAGGCATTGTAGAAATGGTTCCAAAGAACCCAATCACTCCACATGCAATTCTTAGCACTAAACATCCTTATCTAGTCATAATAACCTGACTAAATAACAATCCAACACAATCATATACACATCAAATCGTAAATTTGAGGTCATGCCTTTACGTAAATGTTTATTAAGAATCCACCACACCTATCCCTTTCCCAAGTAAAGCTTTCCATACTGATTTCCAACCAACAATACAAATTGGCACATAAAAGAAAGTTCTCTAAATAGAAATTGTACCACCATTGTCAAAGTAAACCAGTCCCCGTTACACTCTTATTAATTCTAATTGACCCAGGTTCAACTAAGTTTAGCACTAACATGAAATCACATGTCATACCTTTGTCCCTTTTCCCAATATGCTTTGCCAAATAGGTAACTCTTGTTACAGACAAATCTAGAAAAGGACCCCCTGAAATCCTCACTTCAACCCCAATGCAGACACAACCAAAATGCACATTTGCACTGGTCTATCGCCTAATGGTAGTTCGTGTGCCGCCAAGTGGTGTATTCAAATTCTGGGCAAATTCCAGATGTTCCTGCATTAGTGGGGACCCTAATCCACAAATCATTCCTTCCCTTTCTACAATATCCATCAATTCGTGTTCACCCATAATTACAGAGTTCGCTAGTAAATAATCTGTCATTTAATTGCATCTCATCATTCCCTAATTTTAATCTGAAATCAGAGTCCCTCATCCTAATCCCAAACATATACCTATGCCCCGATTATACCCATGTTCATGCAATCATCATTAAATAACGCAATCCTATACATTCAATCACCTCACCAATTGCCCAATCATACATAAAGATTCAATTCAGGCCTTTCAAACATCACAGAAAACACAAGAAACCAGAAAAGTAGGCAATCTAGTTCGCGTCGCTTGGCGGATAGAACATAGCCGCTAGGCGGTTGATGGCAAAACCCAGAAAATAGGTTATGGAAGCATGAGTCGCAAGGTGGGTCTTCAACGCTACGAGGCGATTTTTGGAAAATTCTAGAAACACGAATAGTTTAAACAAAATTTGGCAGAATCCAAGGACCACATGCATTCCATTTAATCCAGAATCATACAATTAAACACAAAACACAAAATACAACTCCCCTAACCTGGTTTCCTTCTCTAAAAATGTTCCTAAGCTTCTTCCTTGATAAAAATCTCCATATGTCTCTAACAACAGTCCACTCTTCACTTTTGGGCTCTAAAATCCTTCTCTCACCAGTTCACACGAATTTTTGCTCTAAAACGAAAATTAATTAGGGGAGGGGTAATGCTAATTCAATTCCCCAGTACTTGGTGGTTTCTCAGCCTCTCAGCCTTCTCTGTAGAAGGCTAGGTTTTCCTTAGCTTAGCAAACATAATAAATGTAAACAAAAACTACTTTGCACTAGCCAAGGTCCAAACACACAACCACATGCTTAACAAGCCAATGCACAACCATCCAACCAATTCATGTTTCTTGATAATTCTTACTTATCTAAGATTATATCATCATGCTCCATGATCAAGCATACATACAAAACAATAAAAGAATTAAATTAACGCATTATGGCATATACCAGACTCAAACCCAAGTCCTCTTAGCATAGCCAAGTACTTTCAACCACTTGAGCAAGTACTATTCCTTGTCTTCTCTCTCCACATTAATTAACTTAAGGATTCTTGCCCTCATGTTTATTAAATAAATATTTATTTATTTCATTTTCCCGAGTCTTACAGACGACACCAAACCCATGATAAAATAACATCACACACATGAATAAACTTAGTAAAAACATGAAAACGCCTTTAAACCTCATTTTTTTTTTCTAAATTCCTTGCTTTGGATGATTTAGTATTAACATTCTTTGGCATACCCCTACTAGGTTTTCTTGTAGTTTGAACTAGTACATCATCCTCTTTAGTATTAAAATCTCCCTTCTCATCAAGCATATTAGCCCACTTATAATCTAATTTCAATTTCTCTACAAAATGAGCTTCCTTATACATAAAATAAATAGGAATTGCCTCATAATTACTAGATGGTGAATGTAGTTATTGTAAACCCTGTAAACTATTAACAGTGGGAGTGACATCCTCTAAAGAAGGCATACTAGTCAAGGAATTAGGCTCCACTAGCACATTACTAGTACCAATATCTAGATTCTTAAGAAGAGAATATTCATTCACAACACAAAAATTATCATAATTAACCACTAGTGGCTCTAGTTGTGACTGAACAGTAGGTTGTACCACAAGCTTTATAGCAAGCTCCACCATACGTTCTACCACAGGCTCCACATCTTTTTATTTCTTTCTTTTATGCCTTCATATGTTATCTTATCCTTTTTATTTTCTCTCAATTTCACCTTTAAATCACATCTATTGCAAAATCTGACCACATCTTGTCATAGTGGAGGAACTAAGAAACACTTTGCATTGATCAGGTTTCTAAACAAGGTAAGTTTCTATTTACTCTATAGAATCATGCATCTATTAGTTTTATGTTGTTTTAGTAACCAACATTAAAGGGGTCAGTTGAGAGAAGTAACCCTCTAAGCTTGTTTAACCATATATTGAAATTCTATTATGTTTGAATACTTTGCTTTAGGGCTCTTGTTATGAGTATTAGTGTTTTTTTAGTTGTAGAACCTTAATTTTGAGGAAAGTTATTCTCAAGTATGGGAAGTTAATAAAAAAATACTAATAGTATTGAGTCAAATTTGTAATGATGATAAGATAGTGCTAAGTGGATGAAATATTGAACTCTATTTTTGGATTAATTACTTTTGTATATTTTAGTTGTTTAAATTTGACATGGTAAATGTTTGTATTTGAGTATGATGTGTCAAATTGGTTAATTTGTTATATCTGTGCATGTTTTGAGCTGAGTTAGACATATTTTATTACATGAAAAAAGTATAATGGCTCGGATTGACCTAATAGGCCAATATGATACACATAAGATTTTGAATTATGTAGTCTTGCTAGGTGGGACCTTAGAGTCACTAGGTGTGTGAAAAAATTTTCATTCTAGAGAGCTTTCTACTTTCTTTTCATTGGGCAGATCATTTTGTCGTAGGGCGAGCAAGGTGAAATTGGCTCATAGGGGTTGGGCTACTAGGCGAGAAGAAAGAATTGCCAACCAATTTTTTTTTTTGAAATCCAAATATAAGAGATTATGGTCATTGGGCAAGATAGAGTTGTTGAGACCATATGAACCCTTTTAGATGATAGTGTTTTGATGATAACAAAACACTAGAGATACAAGATAGACAAAGGATATCATCATACATTATGAGACACAATGTCAAAATACACTAATTAGATGATATAAGAAAGGATCATAATAAATATTTTTATGAACTTTCCTAAAATTTCTAATTGCAGCAAAAGCAATTGATTATATGATATGATCAAATGGACAAACAAGATAAATAATTGTTCTATATTATGTTTAGTCTAATGTATTTTATAAAGCATATGTGATCCCGTGAATAGGTCAGTTGAGTATTGATTAGACGAGTATTGACCAGATGACTCAGTACTAGAAGCTATAAACGTAATGATTAGATGAGTGCCTTCACCAGATGATTACATTCATCATACGCTACACTCACTAGATGCGCTTAAGAATTTCTTTGTAATTTTGAAACCACACTTATAAAATTGTTATCTTTTTCATGTTTAGGCAATCATTTTATATCGGTTGACAAGTTTAGTGTTGCCTAAAGCCAAAAATAATGTAGTGTTGGATGGTGTTCATTTGCACTAGTCATTTAAAATGTAAAGGTAATAGTGGCACGTTGAGTTTCTATTATAAGGTAACCCTCGATCAGTGATTAGGTGTCAAGATAATGGTTGTCATTGTTGGAACTAGTTGTGATGGTGGCATTCTTAGTTAGGGCCAATGTGTAAGACCCGAGAAATTTCAATAATTAATTAAATAATTATTTAATAAATACGGGTAATAGGGGCCTTTAAGGCATTTAATGCGGAGTGCTATGACGTGGAAAAGTACTAGCTCAAGTGGTTGAGAGTACTTTATTGTGTGAAAGGACTTGGGTTCGAGTCCTATGTATGCAAATTGTATGTTATTCTAATTTGTGCATTATTTTAATGATATGTTGGAATGTGGTTAGTGATCATGTAATCCTAAAATTATAGGAGTTATCACAAAACATAAATTGGTTGTTTGGTTGTGCACTTGCTTTGTGATTAAATGGTTGACGGTGAGGAGAGTGAGTAAACTTCTGTTCTGAGTGCACTGAGAAAAGGAGTGATCAAAGCGAACCCTATTGGCATTGGTGCAACAAAGGAGCACTTGTAAGAGGCACAAATTAAGTAAGGGGAGCTACTTTTAATTGTTTTGATTCATGAATAATGTATTGTGACTTGTATGAACTGAATTGCATGAATCTCTTTCTGAATTATGTTGTTTCTCGCAAAATTTTAGGTTTTCGCATAGAAACTGCCTGGCGGGCATGAAGGTGTCGCCAGGCGGCACATCAGTCTTACCCAAATTCTGGGTTCTGTCATGAATTGCCTAGCAGTGAGACGGAACCACCAGGCGATGCACGTTGTCTTGTCACTATTTGGTTGCAATTTTGTATATTTCTTGATGTGCTGACCCTTCCATATCTGTCCATATCTGCGGGATTGCAAAATATCGTAATAATCATATTGGTTGTGTGAGTTTTAGTTACCATTAAGGGTGAAGATAAGGTGAATCGTAATTCAAACTAAGAAATTCAATGAATGTTGGGTTATTGGTATTGAATGATGCACATAGGAATCATATGGTGAGTAATGTGTACGATGATTGGGTGTGGAGTTGATAAATTGTGAGAAGTTTATTTTTGTTCTGATAAAATGGGAGTCCAGATCACATTTTGGGAAATTCGAGTTCACTGCGGGTGCAGAAACGCGTGTTTTTTGGCTAAGTTCTGATACGCCGCCTGGCGATGACAATGGACGGGCCTAGTTTGGTGTAGTGATGTTGTTGGCTGAGAGAGAGAGAGAGATAGAGAGGGAGAGAGAGAGAGTTTTGGTAATTTAAAGGTAATTGGGCAATTGGTGATTGAAAATGGGAAGATAAAGGTATAGAGGTAAGCCTAGGAGTAGATTTTGAGGAATATAATGGTATATGTGTGCTAAGGCATGATTGGAATTAAAGTGTGAATGGTATCAGGAAATAAAGAGTGTATTACTCTGATGGGGAGAGTAGGTACAGGGAAAGATGTGCTAGGTAGGGGTACTTTAGGAGAAGTATGATGTTTATGCATTATTAGCTAAGTTAAGAGTCATAGTATGTGGAGACTTAATTTGAAGTATTTGGGTTGTGTGGTAATGTCATTTAGTTGGAGCAAATTCTTGGATAATAATAGCATGATTGGTAAGTCCTAATTCATGATTGGAGTAAGCTATGATCTCAAACTATAGGTAAAGGATCAGGTAGAGTAAGGGATTGGTTTCTACTATAACTTGATTAAGTCATGTTGCAATTATATGGTGGTGGGTAAATCACCTAGTTTGAGATGATTAAATGGCGAGTATGAGTTATAGGCAACTAGACTATGTTGAAGTGGATGGGTAATTAGAATCAAGTTCTAATATAAGAAGGTGATGTTCATTTGGAGATCAATCAGATAGCAGAACAAATCAGTTTTGGGACCTCCAGGGAAGTCCTAGCATCGTGTGTCGCCTGGCGGTAGGGTGTAATCTGCCAGGCGATAGACCCTACAATAGTGGGTTTGGAAGTGGCTGGCGCCTGGCGACAAGGGGTAAACCGCCAGGCGGTCTGTGCAAGTTTCACCTGGCAACGCTTAGGCTACGCCAGGCGATAACGCTACGGGTAATGGCTGTGTGGGTTATTTTTATGCAGTGACGTGATACTTGGATTAGGGGATGTTGTGCCATGAGCGGGTAGGATCATGGATGGTGTTGAACATATGATGATATGAGTGGGGAGGTTCATATCTAGTTACTCTCGTGTGGGGATACGTGCGAGGTAGGTTCGTATGTTCCGTGCTCACACTTGAGAGATGTTGCGTGCGGGGAGGTACGTGGCTGGTGGATCACATATGTTGGACTACGGACGGACAGGTCCGTAGAGCAGGACTACGAGCGGGGAGGTTCGTAGAGTAGGACTACAAGCGGGGAGGTTCGTAGAGGAAGGACCACGAACGGGGAGATTCGTGTGAGCATCATAAACCCTGAATCTGAGGCTAACTATTTGTGTGTTTTAAGGTTGAAAAGCCTTGGGGTTTTAAGGTCTTGGCCAGGAACTAATTAGGATGAATAAAATGGGTCTCTTGCTTATATTTTGTTAATTTATATGTTGTTTCTAATTTTATAAGCTCACCCTTTCTGTTTGTGATTGGCAATGATCATGTGATTCGTTACACGAGAGCAAATGATGATACAGGTGATGCTGTGGTTGCGCAAACGACGGAGTGAGGGCTAGCTTGGGATTAGAGCTAGGGGATTTATTATGTTTTCATGGTTTTGTTGGATTTTTGGAAATTGTAATACTTTTATCACGTCTACTTTATAGATTTTGGCGCGTTGTTTAACAGTTTAAATTTTTCGCGTTTGGGAACAATAATATTGTGACGTTTGAATTTCATTTTCTATATTTTTTTATTTAATTTAAGTAATATTCCTTAGGGATGTTACACAATGCAGTGGTGTAGTGGTGGTGCATAAAGAGGAAATGAAGATGGTGAGGAGTGGTTGATTCCCATTTGGCATTGATGGATTTTGGAAGATGAACACCCACTTTACAAGAGGAAGAAAGGATGGATGTCGGTGACACCTCCGGTCACGGCGAGATGATGACTCCGGTTAAGAGTGACATGGCAATGCTAGCGGAGGGCAAGTTGGACATGTTGGGAAGGAGCAGGGAAAACTTTGAATGGGGTTAGGAGAGATGAAGAATACCCCAGATGGATGATGAAAAAAAGGGGGTTGTTCCAATTTTTTTGTAAAGTTAGGTTGATATAATTTAGTTGTTCGTGCACCTCCCTCTTTTAAATTTTTTGCACCTCCACAAGTTGTATCGGACCTATTCTAACTACTTGTTACACTTTACACACACATACCACTATTTTTATTTGTTGGGTTGGTGATAGCAAACACTTTGTCACACAAGCCAATCAAACAAAGACCATATTTTCTCCCTTTGCTAATGTAGCATAGAGGTCAACCTGAATCAGTCCAAGAAACACAAGCCTAATGAATTCATTGATTGAGATTTCAAAAGAAAGGTTCAGGGGATTGAAAAGCTTTAAAATAGAAATAAAAAGAGAAAAATAGTAGGTGTATTGAGTAAAGAGAGTTATAAATGGAAGTAGAGAAATAAAACCATGATTCAAAAGGAACAAGGCACCGAACGGTACAAATGTAGAGACTAGACAATTCAAACTAACACATTAGACGAAAGTAAAGTAAAAGCAACAAACGATAAGAAAACAAGGAATTAGATGATTGAGAAAAATGAAGCAACAAATAATTTATAATAGCATATACTGGACAAAGCATTAGAATAAAGGAAAATGAAGAGTAAACAAAGCATAAAATGCAAATACTAGATGAAAAGAAATGGAAAGGCACAAAAATAATGGAAAATAAAGCATTAGACAAGTTGAAAAAGAAATGATATTTTAACAAACAAAAGTTCGACAAACTTGACCAAGTCCACGTGGCTTATGTTCAACAATATTTTTTTTTGTAAGTATTCCTCCATGTTATCTATGCCAAAGTCATGACCCCACTACTCACTTTTTATCTTCTCCGTCGTATATTCATACTTACACTCCTTCATCGCTCTCAAATCCTCCAACCTAGAACTACATTTCCTCTTTTTTGTACTCAATCTAGAGTCCAAATTATTTATAAAAGCACAAAAAACAAACACCCTACTCTTCAACCCCCCCCCCCCCCCCCCCCCACACCCCCCCCCCCCCCCCCCCCCCCCCCCCCCCCAATTTGACCCCACTTTCCTTCCCTCACCACAAATTGTGTAACATCCCGTCAGGATATTACTGATTTAAATAAATAAAACAAATAAAATCATAAAGATGTCGCATTTATGAATAAACTTCATTTCTCCAAAAGCGCGGGAAATTTAAACTTTTATAATTTCAATATTTAATTCCAAATCCAAGATTACAAAAACTGAATAATCCAGAACGATCTCATATACTTTTACATTTTATTTCAAAATACAAATAACATAAAGCCATAAAAAGTCTCCCATGCTATCCACCGCTCCGTATCTAAGCATCACTGGCACCACCTGCATCAACATCCTCTGGTCACGTGTACCGCGTACACGATCATCGCCAAACACAAGCAGATAGGGTGAGCTTATAAAATCAACATACATCATAATAATAAATATATAACCAACCATATAACTATATTTTCTGCAAAGAACCAATATACGATCTCTTTCTCTATTCTCTATCATCTGGCCACAACCAGACCGTTCGTGTTCTACCTTTTCTAATGGTTACCCCAAGATAATTTTCTGCCAAACCTATCGGCCACAACCGACAGAGCACGTGCGGGAACCAATGCCACGGATCATACACCGTAACGCCAAGTGGAGTTCCCAAATACGAACATAGTTCGTAATGTCCCAAGACTACCAAACTCGTCAGCATTTTACAGAGGAGGGCAATCTATCTGGACCCATCCGTACTGGCCACAACCAGCACACTTTCACCGGCAACACTCGCCAACCCGAGCTCAACTCAAGGGTTCCTCGTGTTCATCCTCCATCCCGAGCTCAACTCGAGGGATGCCATTTCGAGCTCAACTCGAGGAATGTACGTGCTTAACCCCTATCCCGAGCTCAACTCAAGGGATACGTTTCGAGCTCAACTCAAGGAACCCAGCAATCTTACCTTTGAAGTGTCACCAAAAGCCTTGTAGAACACCCTACAAAGTCCAATAACCAAGACTTACAGCAACCAAAACGCCTAGCGGGTGACACGTACCGCTAGGCGCTATCCGCTTCTAAATCGCCTGACAGGGGACACGTACCGCCAGGCGCCAAGCGCCTCAAGAATCATAAAGTCTGCAACTACCGCCTGGCGGGCCGTTCACACCGCCAGGGGGACGCTGTTCCAGGAACTACTGTTTTTGTCGCTATCGCCTGGCGGAACCTCCCTTCCGCCAAGCGCCTCCTGCACCAGAACCTCACTGTTGCCTCGCTACCGCCTGGCGGACCTAACTCTGTCACCAGGCACCGTATCAGTACTTATGCAGTACTGGTTTTGATCAGATACTCTTCGCATCTTACACTCACACCCATCCTCAATCCATTATGCTCTTAATTCAGTGCATGGTATTGTTTACTTGTATAAATATTTACCACTCTCCCTCTCTACAACAACTCAAAAATAATTACACTCCAAGAGACTCACAAATGGTTGGGTGTCATTCATGTTTTCCCAAATCAATACTGATACGCATGTTATTAAGGCTCTGGCAGTACTGGAATATTCCATGAGCTAACATACTCCCCATGCTTCTAATTACCATTCACTCAACTACTTTATACACCCACAATGTTCGCTTATAAAGTAAGATGGAAAATATCATTACCTTAGTAGGATCGCTATACATTATCCCCTGCACCAGTCCTCTTCGTTCAATTATATATCCTACTGCAAAATCTTAACAGATTCCTTTCCTTAGTAGAATAACACATTCAACTCCTAATTTCATTTGTCCTTACTAAAGACTATTATCCAACCCTTATCTCTAGCCCCCTTGCAGATAAACTAGAAACTGATTTACCAAAGGACCAAACGCCTAATATCCCAAAACACTATTATAGTCCCGAACAACCACTCAGATCCATGTTCACTGCGTTGGCGCCTGGCGGCCATTCCTATGCCACCAGGCGGTGCGCCTGCCTTTCTGGGAAATTTCCAGAATTTCGTCACTCTGTACAATTCAAACTCTCCAATTTTCTCATCCCAGTTCCTCCGTTCTTCAACTCAATTCCACTCCCTCGTTTACTTGCGATTATTACTCTTGTTAAACCTTCACATACGCCGAATTTCCTTATGATAACAAAACCCCAATTTCGACCCTACGACACCTTTCCACTGTTCCATTCAAATTCGTCCCTCAAATATACTTAGTTCATAGAAATACCACATTATCTCATCACTTAACACTATCACAGGATTTCCCTACTATCAGAAACAACCCAGAATCACAAAATCACCAAAACCAGACCTAACCGACTCGCATCGCCTGGCAGAAATTCATCACCGCCAGGCAGTTCATCAGAGAAACCCAAAACTAGGTTGTAGACTTACGTCGGCTGGCGGTACAAAGACTCACCGCTAGGCGATTCCTCAGGGAGCCCAGAAATACACTAAGCGAGTATGTGCCGCCTGGCGGCTATGAACAGCCTGCTAGGCGGTTTCTGGAAAAATCTCCAGAAATCAGAATTTTACAATTTAAACAGTGATCATGCAGTCATATTATCATATGTTTCATGTATTCATTAAAATGAACAAGTAAATTGGAGTCCAGCTCCCCTAACTTGGTTTTCCTTCGCTTAAAGCTTTGACGATTAAGATTTCTCCCTACACCAATTGCCTTCTTAGCCTTCTCTCAAGTCAGCCCCAAAAGTCTCACTCAAACCTCACAAAATCTCAGATTTCGTGCTCTCTCTCTGAGTATATTTTCCAGCTTGCAAAAACCCCTTCTATTAACCCACTTTTTCCTTTTAAAGTGTGCCTAAAAACTAGGTGAATTTCCTAGAACGAAAATTGAATATTAAGGGGTGGTTAATGCCATTTACCATCTTATTATGACTATTTTCCAGCCACCCCTCCCATACTACTAGGGTTTTCCCCTCAACCTTTCCTATTCAGACCAAAGCCAAAAATAGTAAAAAAATAAGGTTTTAATTTGAGTACACCAAGGTTTGAACCCATCATCATTCTATTGCCAAATCAATGTCAAACCATTATGCCAATTCATGTTTCTTGCTAACTAATATAATTCAGATATTATATCATATGAAACATGATCAATCATATTATATAAAACAATAAATAATTAAATAACACATAATTTGGCACATATAGGACTCGAACCCAAGTCCCCTTACACATATAAAGTACTCTCAACCATTTGAGCTCGTACTTTTCCACATCATATCAATAAGAAATTAATGTCACAAATGATCTTCCCACCCGCATTTATTAATTAATTATTTATTTAATTAATTAAATTCCACGGGTCTTACAAATCGTCTCCACAACACTTTCACCGTTCTTTCTTAATCCCTCATCACTCTTCCTAGCATCAAACACAAATTCCACACCACCACTCCTAATTCCCCCCATCAAATCCCTAACGGACTCCACGACACATTTAGAAGCGTAAAGTTGTTCTTGGTTCACTTCTCATCCTTTTATTTTTTTTATATTTTGTTTTGTTTGGTTAAAAGTTCATTTCTGTCACTTTCTTCCTCAAAAGCTTTTGTTCTCTTTGGCTTCTCTTATGTTTCACATATGTTTTCAATTAGGGTTTATTGGATGGTTTTGTAGAAAACATAAACTCGGATGACGGTGGGCTTTCATATATTGTGTGGATTTTCTTCTTCAAGCGATGAATTGTTTTGATAATGGATATAAAGTTTCATCTTTTCACCAATTTTGATTTGGAGTGTTTTATTTTTATTTGTGTTTGGGTTTTTTTTGGAATCCCCTATTTTTTTTTTCAAATCCTTTGTTGTGGTGTGATTAGTGTTGATCAAAGTAAAAACTGGATGGGGTTATTATTGATAGGGTAAATGAATTTGTTATAGAACGTTCACCTATTAACACTACAGAATGAGCTCGAAACAATTTGAGAACACTTTTATATGTGTGGATTTTGTATGACCAAAATATGCACAACGAATGTGTGCTTCATTAGTTTGATGTTGATATTGTTAGACATTGATGAATTTGTATATTTACACTTTTTTGCAATGGTCATAAATGTTAAATGTATATATACAGGTTTTTTCAACAGAATTGGGTGATTAGATATGTGTACAAACATTGTGGATAAATATTGATGTTTAGTTGTATTTGTAGGAAGTCATATTATATATATATATATATATATATATATATATATATATATATATATATATATATAAAATAAATTTATTTTTTTTATTCATAAATAAATTATTTTTTTTTTTTTTTTTTTTTTTTGTTTTATATATATATATATATCAAGAAGTTGCATTACGTTTACCACATAAATAGTCTTTGTTTGGTGTTTAATACTTTGGGATTGTTTTAACAGCTGGTACAGCCCATTGTTTGATTCATTTTGTTGATTTTGTTATGTTCTGTCATTTATGCCATGTTATTGTATAATATGCATTTCGGTGACGTTGTTGTATGCCATGTCTAATTTGTTTATGGTCTTGGTTTCTAATTTGGTGAAAATATTTTTTTTTAGGATTAGTTTGTTTCTAATTTGTGCCATGTCGGTTGTTGTATGCTACGTCTGTTTCTGTTTATGGTCTTGGTTTCTATTTTTGACAATATTTTGTACTATTTTTTTCACGTCATTCATGATTCACAATATGGGGACCACAACACTCTCAATTCTTATAAATCAACATGGACATGTGACTCATGTCAAATGCAGTTTGAAATAAGTGGGGCATCTTCATCTGGTTTAGGTGGTATGCCAAATCATGATTTGAGTTTGCCACTTTACGAGAAGGTGTGTGATACTTAATGATTTAAAAAAAATTATACTATTTTTTCCACCCAATTATTGATGTTGAAATTTAATCTTTAATGAATATGGTATATTTGTAATTCATAACTAATCTTATATGTCCCCAAAAGACGAGGAACTTTTATATGTCGAAGAATTAACTCATTATAATGGCATTTACAGGTTCCAAATGTGCAACGTAGTGGTTTTGTATCCCTCTTGACATTTGTGGAGTCAAACCGAGACGTAAGTGGCTTGAGAGGTTCTTGATACCACTTTGATGAGCTCCCTTTGATGTGGTGGAGAGAAAGGAACCCATGGTTGCAGCAGAAAGGAGTGGAAATGAAAATGGAGATAAGTTTTAGAGGCTCTTATAGCAATGGTGTGGAGTGGTGAAGGTGAAAGACTAGGAATATAATGCTATCATAGAGGAAGGTGACCAGAGGAGATTAGATAGAATCCTAACTTGCCATGACTCTCACTTAGGCAAATGCATGGAGTGATCTCAACATTGGTTCATTTACCATTCAAATCAAGAGTGTGATTAGAAGGCAAGGAGGCTTTTACTTATAGTAAAGAGTTCCTCCTAAATGAAATGCACATGCACCTTGAAATGAGACCCAAATGTGCAAGCCTATGCTAGGATACATGTTCAAGGAACCTTCTCGGCCAAGCTTTCAAATGGACTTAGAAGAGGCCCAATTTGGAAGCTAAAGGAAATTGTACCTTGGCCTTTTAATAATTGTAAGACCCGTGAAATTTAATTAATTAATTAAATAATTAATTAATTAATAAGTGCGGGTGGGAGAATTAATTATGACATTAAATTAGGAGTGGAATGACGTGGCAAAGTGCTAACTCATGTGGTTGAGAGTACTTTGGTTTTTGTGAGAGGACTTGGGTTCAAGTCCTATGTATGCCATTTTGTGTTATCATTCCTTGTTATTTTAATATAGCATAATCATGTTAGGAAATAGTATGATAATTGAATTAGGATTGTTAGCATGAAATATGAATTGGCATGATGGTTTGATAATGATTTAGCAATGGCATGGTTATGGGTTCAAGTCTTGGAGAACTTACATTAAACTTTATTTTTTGGTGTTTTTGGATTTGGGTTGAATATGAAAGGGTTGAAAGGAAACCCTAGTGGTATGGCAGAGGGGTGGATGGAAAATAGCCATAATGAGTTGGTAAATGACATTAAACACAACTTAATAAGTAAATTTTCGTCCTAAAGCATTTGGCTAGTTTTTAGGCATACTTTAAAAGGTAAAAGTGAGGTAAAGGGAAAGGTTTTGGCAAGCTGGTAATAAGTAAATTTTCGTCCTAAAGCATTTGGCTAGTTTTTAGGCATACTTTAAAAGGTAAAAGTGAGGTAAAGGGAAGGGTTTTGGCAAGCTGGAAACTATACCTAAAGAGAGAGCGAAAATCAGAGAGTGGGAGAGGTTTTGGTGTGATTTTTGGGGCTCAATTGAGAGAAGGCTAAGGAGCCAATTGGTGAAGGGAGGACATTTAATCGTCAAGCTTTAAGCGGAGAACAACCAGTTAGGGGAGCTGGAACCTCGTAATTTTGTTTTATTGTATAAGTGCATGAATTGTATGATGATTATGTGGATTGGAATCATCTGAATTGTGTGAGAATGTTCGATTCTGGAATTTTTCCAAAAACCGCCTGGCAGGTCATGACTGACCGCCAGGCGACTCATATCTTCTGTGTGCGTTCTGGGAGAAGAACCGCCTGGCGGTACACTCCCAACCGCCAGGTCGCCAGGCGACGCGTGATTAATGCCTCAGTTTCTGCAATTTTGTTTCGACTGCCTGGTGGTGATGAATTTCCGCCAGGCGACACGAACCAGTTTAGCTTGATTTTCATGATTTGGGACACTGGGGAGGTTTTGGGCATGGGAAAAGAATGGTTATTCAATAAAAGGTTGTCTGTTGGTTGAATTGTCATCGAATTTCATGGTATGAGCAACTTACATGAATGAAACAATGTTTTGAATGGGTTTAGTGGAGAATTTTGATACTCATTGAATTAGGGTTGTTCTTGTAAGGGAAAACTTTGAGTGGAATAAGTGAGAGAATGATATAGGGACGGGATTCGCAATCAATGGAGTTGATGAACTGTGGGAAAATCGGAAGTTGGTGCAATATCCAAAGTTCGCATAACTTTGAAAATGGGGGAGTTCCTGGAGAATGCAGGAACCGCTTGGCAGTTCGTAGGTGGCCGCCAGGCGCCGTAACAGTCGGGTGAGACCGAGTGTGTTGATGGAGTGGGAAAGTTGGGTGTAGTCAGAAGTATATAATAGCATGATGAAAGTTGAATGAAAGTGGTCTAAAACCGGAAACAGTGGTTAAAAGATTATATTGACTAGTGTGTGGCATAGAAATGATAAAGACTTAAGTAATTGAAAATGATATTGATGGATGGACAGTTAATATTACAATATGAGGAACAAAATAGTATAGGGTTGGTGAGATGTGTGTTAGATACTTCAGTACAGGTCTATGTGCAAGTTATAGAGCAAAAATTTGGGTGGTTAGATGTGGAATTGATTAAATATTGAGATATAGAGGATTTTATGAAAGACTTTGCTATATCAGTATCCTAGTATCTGGACTGTGACGAGAATCTTATAACGGTAGTAAATTGACTTGGCGTAAATGCAAGGTGAGGCATTTGGGAATACTAATATGGTAAAACTAAGAAAGCTTGAATTGGAAATTGTATGGGTAGTGATAGGGTAGGGATTTCTACTCAATAATTGAATGATGATTAGGTTTCACGATTGTTGGTGACCATAAAAGTTATAGGATATTAGAAACGTAACCAATGGTGCGGATGTGGGAAGTGATGCCAGACTGGAGCAGAAACTGGTGACGCGCAACATTGTTATGGCGCCTGGCTGTGAAACTGGAATCGCCAGGCGATGGCATGGATCCAGTGGGGTCCTAGACTGGGTGGCGCTTGGCGGATGGATAGGTTCCGCCAGGCGGCGACGACATGAACAGTGGCTCCTGGAACAGCGTTCGCCTGGCGGTGTAGATTGTCCCGCCAGGCGGTGATTACAGACTTTGTGAACTTTGAGGCGCCTGGCGGTACATGTCCCCCGCCAGGTGGTCTGGAAGCGGATAGCGCCTAGCGGTACGTGTTCCCCGCTAGGCGATTTGGTTGCTGTAAGTCCTAGTTATTGGACTTTGAAGGGTGTTCTACAAGGCTTTTGGTGGTGCTTTAAAGGTAAGATTGTTGGGTTCCTTGAGTTGAGCTCGGAACGTATCCCTTGAGTTGAGCTCGGGATGGCGGATGAACACGAGGAACCCTTGAGTTGAGCTCGGGTTGGCGAGTGTTGCCGGTGTGAGTGTGCTGGTTGTGGCCAGTATGGATGGGTCCAGTTAGATTGCCCTCCTCAGTTGTTGGCTGACGAGTTTGGTAGTCTTGGGACATTACGGACTATGTTCGTAATTGGGAACTCCATCTGGCGTTGCGGTGTGTGATCTGTGGCATTGGTTCCCGCACGTGCTCTGTCGATCGTGGCCGATAGGTTTGGCAGCAAATTACCTTGAGGTAATCACTAGAAGAGATGGAACACGAATGGTCTGGTTGTGGCCAGATGTTAGAAAATTGAGTATGAGATCTTAAACTGGTTGTTGTAGAGTTTACAGCTGTATGATTAGTATTTAATTTTTGTTATGATGTATGTTGTTTTCATAAGCTCACCCTATCTGCTTGTGCTTGGCGATGATCGTGTACGCGGTACACGTGAGCAGAGGATGTTGATGCAGGTGGAGTCGGTGACGCTTAGTCGCGGAGAGGGGTTCGACTCGGGGAAAATTTATGTTATACTTTAATTGCTTTTGGAAATAGTTGTAAACCCTTATGGGTGAATTTATAACATTGTTCTTTTGGTTTTGTAACGGATAGTTATAAACTTTATTTGCTCATTTAATAAATTTTAAATTTCCCGCGTTTTTGGGAAATGAGGTTTATTCATAAATGCGATGATTTTATATATTTAATTGTTTTATTTATTTAAATCAGTAATATCCCGACGGGATGTTACAAAAATGACCTAAAATTTGGCCCAAAGTAAATCTATGCTACTGCTTCTCTTGAAGTCCATCATATATTCACATCCTCTTTGGCCCATGAGAAGAGAATATAAAGCCCATTAAGCCTATTGGGCTTGTGTGGATCTAGGCCTAGTTGAACCTTCTTCATCATACTTCTTATGATTAGCCTTTTGATGGGATTGGGCCTAAATTGGAGCTTAGACCTTGAAGTTGGCTTGTGCCTGATTCAACATATATTTACAGAATTACTTAATGTAGGATGGACCTTCATTGTATTGCATACGTAATATGTAGAAATTCACACTTTAGTTATTGATATTGTCTCAATTGTATGTTCAGATCCAACGTTACAGTGGCAGACCTTTATCTAGGAATTTATATTTGCAATACCTATATACCAAACATAGTGTACTTAAGTGGCAAACGCTGTAACCGTTTTTGCACAGCACATTAACTGATTCCAATTGACAATATAGTTAACACAATATTTGGGGTGGATGGCAACTACATGTGGAATTCAAGAAAGGTTGTGGGGGTCTGGGTTTCCCCATGATTTGAAATTAACATGATTTGCTAAAAACACTCTAAAATCTTTCCAATAATTATGTACCAAACGTAATGTATTTAAGTGGCAAAAACAGTCAAAATTTTTGGACAAAAGGTCAAACATTTACTTCCATTGTCTATTTCAATTTTTGTTTGTGGTGGGTTACAACTACATGTGAAATTCAGGAAAGGTTGTGGGGTGTGGGTTTCCCCATGATTTTAATTTAACATGATGTGCAAAAAACATTGTAAAATCTATAGTATTTTCTTTATACTTTTGAAAAAAAAGAATTTATAGAAAACATGTCTCTTTGGATATTTAGTAAAAGATATCATCTTTGGAAGGGTGTTATCACCTTCCTAGCACTTAACCGACTCTCGAATCCAAAATTTTGTTTTCACAACCACATCTTATCTTTATGGATTTTATGCAATTTTTCGTAATAACTACGGTTACGACTCTAAACTCTCTTCTTCAAAATTTATTTTTGATTTATCGTCCAATCGTGATTTCAATTGCAACATTCATATTACAAGTTAGATTTTGTTGTTTTATGATATGGTTTCTGATAAGGATCAATTGTGAGAGTTAGTTATACAGTATATTAGTAGTGTAGAAAGTTCCCTTACATATTTCCAGAGGAAGTATTAGACGTTGTTAGGACCTGACGTTGTAAAACCCCATCACACGATGAAGTTATTAATTAGGCTTTGATGATAACAAAATCTATAGATAAGTGAAAATACAATTTAGAATGATTCCAATATCAAAGTCCCATATTAGCTAAGAAATAAATAGAATATGCATATACAAGATACTAGATGAAGAAAGTTCACTAGAGCACTAGACGATACATTAGACTAAACAAATACTTAAGTCTAATACATTATATAGTAAAGAAAATATGAACAATGAAAAGGAAGATTTAATGAACAATTAATATATCAAAATCCTTATTATACAAATCAAGAATTAGAGGAAGAATCATTGATTGAAGATTTTGTTAAAGAAGAAGAATATTTGAATATTAATTACGCCGAAGATGAAATTTATCTTGGAGATTATGTAAAAAATTAAAGATTTTAAATATATGAAGAATATCTTGGAGACTATATTCAAAGTTACGACAGTAATATGAATTAAAGAGTGAAGAAATATAAATTGAAGAAGAAATACATGAACCCAAAGAAATGATAATTCAACGAAAAGAAATACTCTTAAAGTTATATTAAGACCTTCCATATGAGGTAAAGATATTGATTTGAAAATGAATTAAAGAGAAAAGATTTAGAGATTAATATATATCAATGATCATATTGTTCAACGTGAATATAAATAGCAAGACCTAAATTAAGAGGAGTAGAATTGATACAGAGAACACATATGAACAAAATTACAATATTCAAGTCATAGAGAAAACTTCAAAGAAAAAGCACCAAGTAGTCAAACGTAGAAGAAAAAGTGTTGTGTGATATATAATTGGGCTACGTTCTCAGCCATTGTAATATTCTTCATCTTCAGAAGTGTACCTTTTAGCTTTGATTGTACTCTCTTAGTCTGAGTATAATTTTGGTTATTCAAATTATTAACTCTCTATCTCAGGTGGAGATTGAGAAGGGTACTTGGAGAGATTTATACTTGTAACTTGGAGAGGTTGATACTCGTAATTTCTGGAGAGTTTGACAATCGTATTGTCTGGAAAGATTGTACTCATCTTGTAATCAAATTCAGTATTAGTGGAATGTCTTAAGTTGTTGCTTAAGAGACTAGACGTAACTCTTATGTTGAGGGTGAACTAGTAAAATTCTATGCATGTCATCTATTGATTACATTCTTATTTTATAAATTAATATCAAGGTAAAGGTGATGCTTTAGTTGAATATTCTAATACTATTTTAGGGACCAAAGGTTGTTTGAATCTAATTAACTATTACATGAGGTTGATGTAAAGGTTTTCCAAGACAGTAGCATTGTTAACACAACTAAACTCCAATTAATAAGCTTTTTGCGGGGATGAATGAATAAGAGTAGGATATTTTAGAATTGTAGTAGATATTGATTAGCTTACTAATATTCACAATATTGGACAAACAAAAATTTGTTTAGTATAAGATATCACACCATAGGTTGAGTTGTTCGTAGGTGTAAGAAGAAAGGGTGAAAAAATATATTTGAAGGAAACTAGAAGTTTAAGAAAAAGATACTCTACTTGTGATATAGAAATGGTGGTAGTAGTTACCTTTAAAAGTTAGGGATGTAAGACCCGAGAAATTTAAATAATTAAATAAATAATTATTTAATAAATGCGGGTAGTAGAAGCCTTTATGGCATTTAATGTTAATTGTTGTGACGTAGTAAAGTACTGTGAGAGGACTTGGGTTCGAGTCCTATGTATGTTATTTGTGTGTTGTTTGAATTATTTTAATTTTAATGATATGCACGATTATGTTGAGTGATAACATAATTATAGAATTATAGAAATTATCATAAACATGATTTGGTTGAATTGGTTGTGCACTTGTCTTGTGATACCATGGTTGTGTGTTCAAACCTTGTTGAGAACAAAATTGATTCCTTTATTTTTGCTAATGTAATTGTGAGTTGAATGTGAAAGGGTGGAGAAACCTTAGAGACTTTGGGCAGAAGTTGGGAAAAACAGCTATAATGGTCTATGAAAGGTAATAATAGACATTAAAAAGGCATTTTCCGTTTTATTTCTTTTTACCATAATTAGGAGCCATATAAAAGGGGAAAATTAGGCAATTAAGAGGGTTTTTGAAGTCTGAAACCTAGAGTGGGAAGGGAGCACGAATTCTGAGGGGAAAGGTGAATTTAGGATTTGAGAGTAAAGCTATAATTTGATTGGGAGAGCAAAGGAGGGTTCTTAGGTATCACAAAGTCAAGGTTAGGCAACCATTTGAAGTAAGGGTTCCAGGTTAGGAGAGCTCTTTTTCATATCTATATGTATTTTGGTGACAATCTTGTGCATTCTGTGTTGGGCATGAATAAATTGTATGATGGCCATGAGATTTTCGTAGTCAATATAATGAGAAATTGGGTTTCTTATGGTTTTGATGTGTATGGGAAATCCTTTATGCGAATATACGCAAATAATGAGGTTTGCAATATTGTATGTGTGATTATGGTTAGAATTCGAATTTAAGGGTTAAGTTGGAGTCTGAATCAGGTTCCTAATGCTGGTGTTATGCAATGAATTTTTTAGGTAATGTTGAATGTAATTTTGGGCATTGTTTATGTGTTTGGGTGTGCGTAAACAGGGAACCTATCTGCTAATTTCGCTCAAGCAAGCCAGGCTAGCTCAGGCGAGAGTTGTAGAGTGGTGACTCTGATTATGCTCGAGCCACTCGCTCAGGCGGAGGCCCAGGGTTTTGGGCGACTTGTTAACTCGCTCAGGCGAGTGTATCTCGCTTAATAGAGAAATCGAGGGTTGTGAGACTCCAGTTTGGGGCATCTCGTCCAGGCGAGAGGTTCTCGCTTAAGCGAGAACTCGTGATTGTTTTGTGTGATGTTTAACTCGCCGCCTAGGTGAGAGTGATGCTCTAGGCGAAGGAAGAGCTCGCCCAAGCGAGATAGGCTCGCCTAAGTGAGACTTTGTATGTGAGCCACTATAGCACGCTCGCTCAGGCGAGGAAGCTTAGCTTGAGCGAGACAGGCCTAGTCGCTTAAGCTAAGGCTTCTAGCCCAAGCGAGATTAGTACAGTTGTGTGTATTGTTTGTACGCATCGATGCGAACGTGGATCAGGAGATGTTGTGCCATGAGCGGGTAGGTTCATGAAGGGTGGTTAACATGTGATGGTATGAGCGGGGAGGTTCATACATATTTACTCTCCTGTGGGGATACGAGCGAGGTAGGATCGTATGTTCCATGCTCATAGTTGAGAGATGCTGCGTGCGGGGAGGTACATAGCTAGTGGATCACATGTGTTGGACTACGGGCGGGCAGGTCCGTAGAGTAGGACTATGAGCGGGGAGGTTCGTAGAGGCAAGATCACGAGCGGGCAGGTTCGTGTAAGCATCATGAATCCTGAGTCCATGGCTAACTTTGTTGTTAAATTGGAGGTTGAAAAGCCTTAGGGATATTAAGGATGTGACCCTAGTCTAACTGTGAGAATATAATTGGGTGTGTTATCTTATTTAATTGATATGTTTCTTATATTCTTTTGAGTTCACCCTTTCTGTTTGTGCTTGGCAATGATCGTGTAATTATTTACACGGGAGCAGTTGATGATACAGGTGATACTGCTAACACTTTAGGCGGAGAGAGGTCTAGCTTGGGGATTTTGAGCTAGGGATTTTTCTTATGTTTTTCATTGTCTTGTCGGATTTTGGAACTTGTAATAAAATTACTATTTATCGTTATTTAAATTATGGCACGATTAATAACATTTTGAATTTTCCCGTGGTTTGGGAATAATAAAGTACAACATTTGAATTTATTTATTCTTATTTATTTTATTGATTTATTGTAATCAAGTAATTTCCAGTAGGATGTTACAGGGGACATTATTCTCATGGTACTTAGTTTCACATGTTTAAGTCACAAGGGCCTCAAGTACTTATTTGATGAAAAATGGATTGAACATGAGACAAAAACAGATAAATGAACTTATTAAAGTATTATGATTCCAATTCTATGTATCATCTAGGAAAGATGAGTTTGGTTAAGATGCCATGAGTAAAAGAGAAATTTCAAGTGTGAGATGTAGTGATTAAGAACTCGACTTAATAGAGTATCAAGTACTAAATCAACTAAGAATTTCATAATGAAAGTAAATGAGATAGAAATTGAGTACATGTAGACAAGAAGTTAGAGGACATGACCTAGAATGAAATATAAAGCCAACTTAATTTGTATCATGCGTAATTAAGATATATCAGTACTTAAAAAAGTACTTTTGATAGTTCAACATAAAGAAATAGGTTCAATGTTTCTTTGTCTATTTGATTGGTAGAGGTCAAAGTGGAATGTCAAAGACTTTAAAGAATGTTACTACATTTGGATATGACTAACTACAAATGGGGTAGTATTATTGATAAGTCTCTAGTTTTAGACACTTATCTTGCATAAAATCTAGTAAAACAACTCATTTTGTATTAAAAGACAAAATGAGGTATGAAGAAGTTACAAAAAATGGAAATTAACATATTTGTGATATTTTTACAAGAAAACTAAAGAAAATTGAGAAGTTAGATGCCTTAAAATTGCAGCTCAGCCATAAGTGATGAATTGTGAAGATTTAAAATATGAACCTCGGGCTGAGTAGTGATATCGATGTTGAGCCACATATGTGGAAACCTTAATCAACATCACTTATCTTAACTTTTATTCAAATTTGTTTTCAAACTATTAAACCAAATCCTTGCTACTGTTTTATTACAAACTTAAGTAGATTATAGATCACTATTTTATCAAATCAAATCCTTGTGGATGCGTAATTTTATTACAAACTAATGATGTAAGTCACATAGACTAAGATTTCAAGTGATGAGAAGTAAAGGGGGAGTTCATGCATATTGTGACATTTGTAGATGTGTGACTTTGATTGTATTGAATTTACCCTGGTCCTTCCTCTTAAATTTGTTTGTACAATCTAAGCTCTGGGTATTAGATAAGATGTTAGTATCTAATAGGATATACTTAATATAAGTCTTTTAGAAGACGTCGATTAATATTTTGTGTATTGAATATCCTTTAATGATATTATATGATTGTTAAATGTTGGATTTTGAACGATACTAAATTGTTAAATATGTTTTTATATATTTTATTAAAATAAAAGAATTGGTTCAATAGTTTTCCCTAACGTTTGTGTTGTTTTAAAATTTATTTATGAATTCTTAATAAAGTTCTTTCTTTTTATATAATTATCTTATGTTAGAAATTTATTTTCAATAACTTACCTTTACCTGTTGTTGCGGTGAAACTTGAAATCATTATATTATGTACCCAAATAAATACACGATGTTTGAACAATAATAGAGATAAATTATAACATGATATATATATATA
>Ga0214544_1005738_pt1 | contig 23702 bp, 13 predicted proteins | sample CNSS3metaG_FD_160074 | JGI IMG/M metagenome (GOLD analysis project Ga0214544, IMG submission 160074) | Root nodule microbial communities from cowpea collected in UCLA plant growth center, Los Angeles, California, USA - CNSS3 | ecosystem: Host-associated > Plants > Roots > Nodule | place: USA... | reverse complement strand
TATATATATATATATATATATATCACTTAATTATTAATTTAAATATCTTAATCGCATATAATACATTTCTTACTAAGTTATTACTGCGTTTTGTTCACGTGATTTGATGCATGTACAGAGAAATTCCACGAACAGAGAATACACAATTTAACTAACTTTCTGAAATCAACTAATTTTGGTGCAGAACATTCCGTTACGGATAAATATATGCTTATGCTCGTGCTTTATTTGGATAAAGAATAATGGAATACCATGCATGAAAAAGGAAAAAACGGTTACTCTACCATTATATACACTAATAATCATATAATAATCATATATTGTGTATATTTTTGTAATTAGAATTGAGCTTTTTTTTTTCACCTGTATGAGAGTTTGTTTTCTTATCTATTATTATTATTATTATTATTGGTAGTATAAGAATTCTTATATAATCCATCAGTTAAAATTTTGTGCATAAAATATCTACTAATTCGATATTTGTAATTGAATAGTAATATGAAAAACATTAGCACTATCAAAATATTCTGACAGTTGACATTCTAGTTAACCAATGTGCTTAGTGCTATCTATGGTCATTGATTCCTTGAAAGGAGTATGCATTATTTATTTATTCAAGTCCTCTACAGTGAATAAATATGTATATTGTTTTTTTTTTGGAAGGCAAATTGTTAGTGTTGTTAGTCCAAATAATAAATTTAATTACAAATTGTAAAAATGTTATTAGACTTATAATTTTTAATCAATACCTACAAATGTCATTGTTTTAAATTAATTATTTTAATTTTTATCAAGGAAATAACCAAATATATTATAAGGTCTGATTTATTTAAGTTAAAAAATATATATGATTTTAAATAAAATATAAAATTAATACATCTTAAAAAATACATATAAGTAGATCCAAAATATTTCATATCCTAACATTTCATTATTCTAAACTTTTATATAATGCGAATTACTTAATATTTTTATTCATCTTTTTATAACCAAGTTTCTCCTTTGAATAAACAATGAAAAGTAATGATAAAACTCAAATATATATTTGGTTTGATTGGGATACATTGGAATTCATGTTGAATATTGCGCAATTGATGTTAAATCTTGTGAATTTGAATTATAATTAAAAAAGAAAAAATTGAAGTACTACATTTAGACTATGTTAACCACATATATTTTATGTTTTTTTTTTCATTTTAAGTATTAATTGATCTCTATTTTGATAATATAGTCATTTAATTATATAGTTTTGAATGAAAACAGTGTGTTTTTTATGATTAAAATATATTAAAAGTTTTTCGAACTAACAATGTTAAGTTCAATAACTACAATATGTTCTTTTGGTGACGCAAATAGATCACACATGACTAAAAAAATGGTGAAATATATGTATGCATGAATTAGTTGAATATGAATATATATGAGTTGACATAGGTGATAAAATGATATGAATCGAAAGATATAGAATAAGTGGATATATATATATATATATATATATATATATATATATATATATATATATTTTGTTATATATTATGTTAATGCCTGAACTAATATTGTGGTTAATTATGTATTAACCTTTGTCATATTTTAATTTAATGATAATCTAAATCACACAAATTAAAATACAAAACAGCGAGAGGTCCAAAAGAGATATTTACTTATTGAATTACCGACAATATTCTCAATAAGTTGAATGTTACTATTTGTGGTATCAAGTGAGATCATAAGAGATGTAATTAAATATTTTTGTTGATATTAAATTATGAATTATGTATAGTTTATTATTATTATCGATAGAGTTATCTATGTTAATATAATAATTTTTTCTGCTAGATATGTTTTTTATTTTTAGTTTTAATTTTCAAAGGACAAAAACATATTTGTAATATATTTGTAATATATTTGTAATGATGTTATAAATATTAGCTAACATGTGTATTCAAGAAATTTAAGTTAAGATCAATAATAAATATATAATTATTTTTTAAAATAGTTGTTAAATATAAAATTAAAAAAATAAAATATATAAAAAAAAAAATTTAAAATAATAATTTAAGACAAAAAAGATTTTTAGAACAATAATTATAAATAAATTATTTTTAAAATAATTAATTTTTAAATAATTAAGAATAAAATTGATAATATAAAATGTGAAAAAAAAGAGAATCTCTTTATACGTCATTATAAATATAAATATATAATTTATATTATATTTTATGATCCGGTTATTCGAAACTAGTTTATCTTTTTATATTGTGTTATTGTTAGCGTACTTCGTACAAGTAAAATGATATTATAAATATTCACGACACTTTTAAATGTAACGAAAAATGTTATCTATTTTATTCTTAAGATTTTTTTATGTATTCTAGAAATTTGAAATATATATATATATATATATATATATAAATAAAAGAAAGAAAGTAAAAACGCAAGGACCACATTAGCCTTATTATCTAATTTGAAAATAATTACTTGGATAAAATTTAATTATTAATTAAACTCATTAATTATATTGATTTTTATTATTTAAAAATATTCTTCAAAATTCATCACCAAATACCAAATCAGTTAAAATCTTCTTAATAAAACTGAATTGGTGGGAAAAACTAAGATATAAGCATTAATAAAAAAAGTAACAAAAAAAAAGAGAGGATTTTCTTTTCCATTTTGAAGTGATCCTCTTTCTTCTAAATCCCTTATACTCTGCAGACATTTAATTATCTATAATTCTTATTTGGTTAAAATATTATTTTAATTCTTTAATTTTTATAAAAAAATTAATTAGATTTATAACTTTTATTTCATTCAATTTAGTTTCTTTATTTTATAAAATGATTCAATTAAGTTATTATTATTATATTTATTTAAATTTTAGTTAAAATTAATATATAAAATCATTCAATCTAATTAAATAATTTTAAAGAATTAAACGATTAAATTGAATAAAAAAAGTAAAAGATTTAATTGAATTTTTCATGAAAATTAGATGGTCAAAATGAACATAGGATTTTAACCTTTTAAGTTTTTAAGTTTTGAATTTCTTTATATGATCATAACATATGATATGGGTGCTGAGTTCGTTGTGTAAAACAATGCATAATAAAACATGTTTTTGGATTAAGTAGATATAATATCATCCAATTTTATTTTCACTTGTTTTTGTAATTTCTAAAATGTTTATATTTTTTATCACAACTGGTAATATATTGTTAAATATTTGAGTATTGATTATATTAACCTAAAACTGTTATTAACATGCCATAATTAATAACATAACACGTCACTATTAACTAACATTAATAACACAACACGTCACTATAAATAACGCTCTACCTAAATATATGCTGTTATGTATTTGATATTCACCATACATTCAATAAAGAAGACACATGTTTATTTAATATAATTAAAATTCACAATAAAAAATATTTTAAATATATAATCACACCATATTTAAAATTCATAATTATTTTAACATATCAAATCTCAAAACTCTTGAGATCGATTTCGTTTGAAATGAATTTGCTCCTCGTGTTGTCTCTACTCGATTACGTGTACACCTTCACGAATATTAAAAGTTATAAACTAAATTTAATATTTTTAAATGTTACAAATAAAAAAAAAAATAATCAAAGGTGGAATTTGTTTGGACCAAATTTGAAACTGATCACAAGTCATGGAAATAATTTATTTCGCTATTTATGATCAATAAAGATGTTACAGTTACAAATCGTAAATGATACGTGCACTTATAAATATAGATATTCAATCTTTATTTCCTAATATGTAGATTTAGAGTGGTTATACCACCTTAATCTCAATTGAACAATACACTAAAATAATATAATAGAAAAACTTACGTATGTTTTATTTTCTAACTATATTTCAAATTTAATTTAATAATATACAATACATTAAATAAGATATATAGAATGGCATAAAACTTTAAATTAGAGATAACATCATGAATTAAGTTGTAAGAACTGACTCATCTTTTTAGTTCAGATAAGCCTGTGTTGTGTAACTTATCTGGTCAAAGAAGATCAATTTCTCTAATTCCGTTACTTATATATATTATTTTTCAAATATTTATTGGTATTTAATAAGTATTATAAGTGCTTATTAAATACTATTAATAATTGTTTGTCTTTTGTTAGACGTAGGTTTTGTTGTAATATAAATATAAATATTATTAACATAGATTTGCGGATTTGGTAGCAATATACAAAGAGCATAACATATCGGTGCTGATTCAGCTTTCATTTGTTTTGTTAGCTAGTACAATATATAAAATATTTTAAAATGAACACAATAACATTTTACAACACTATAAACTAAATATGAAATAATTCATATCAACCCTTAAATCTTATTAAACACGTTGTTTTATTAATCTATTTATCAAAGGCTTTAAATGAAATTAAAAAAAAATTGTTTAACTTTATGCGATTGATTTTTAAAGTGGTCGGTGCATGGGAACGTGGGAATGCTTATATATTTAACTGAATCACATTTTTAATATTTTGAAAATACATAAAACTAAGAATTAAATAAAATTGTAAACCTTTTAAAACAAAAAGGTCAAGCGAAGACTTTGGAAGAAGTTGTTTTGTTGTTTTTTTTTTTCAAATTTAAAACATAAAAAACAGAGTTATTTAAAACTTTGAAGACTAAAAAAAATAGTTAAAGTGATTAAATTAGATGAACGGAGAGAGAAATGAAAAAAATAAATAAAGAAAGAAACTAGGGATAAAGTGCAACATAAATTCTCACTCACTCGTAACCCGAAGCAACAATGAATCCGAACAGCGCAGCGTGATTCTAACGCGTGGAATGATGAAAACTGAATTCATCATCGTGAGTACTATCTTCAGTTTTCTACAGCTCAGCATCACAGAAAGCAATCCCTCTATAAATACCCCTTCTGCGGTCCCTCTTCTTTCCATTCACTCTCACTCTTTCGTTACCTTCGTTTCATTCATTTCCCATAACACCCTTTCTCTCTTCAATTCCAAATCTCTTCTCCTCCACCAACCATTTCCACCTTTTTCGCTTCCCTCCTCTTCCAACCACTCAACAAATACCGATTTCGCGACTCTCTCTCTCTTTCTTCCTCTTCCTTCTCTTCGAAATTAAGCTTAGATAGGGTTAGGTTTTCGGTGAGAATATGAGGTTGAGGGAGAACGACGACGGTGGTGAGAAAGAGGAAGTGGTGGAGAATGATGTCACCCTGGCCCAAAATCAATGGTGTCCGGTGGTCAATGCGGGGTTTTCGTCGCCCAAGAGACTGGTTGTGGTTGGTTATGCTCTCACTACTAAAAAGATTAAGAGCTTTTTACAGCCTAAGCTTGAAGGATTAGCTAGGTAAACAGAAAGCCAAAACGGTTAATTCATTCATCGTCGTGTCTTGTTGCGATTTAATTGATTGCGTTTAAAAAAACGAATTATTAACTGGAATAAATCGTTTCTTCCTCGGATAACTGCCTTTATGTGAATTTAAACGAGTTAATTTTTCGTGAAAGGTTATTTTCAATTTTCAATTAATGAGGTTCTTCCAACGCGCGTCGTTTTCGTTAGGCTGGCGAGAAAGCGAGACGAAAATATGTGATCCTCAGAGAATCTGTTACGAATGGGGAGATATTTTGCCGATTTTTGTTGTTTTTACGGAAACTACATCAATCGTTGTTCTTTCTGAAAAACTTGTCTGAGAGCCTGCTCTCAAATTCTGAATACATGGATCGTACTTGTACCTTTTTTGGTTTCTTGTGTCAATCCTGTTTTGTGGTTCAATAATGTTGTCCTTTTTTACCTTCAAAATATGACCGTGTTGTGGTACTCGGTTTGTTGCTGATTTCAATTTGTACGGACTTTCGTGCAGGAACAAGGGAATACTATTCGTGGCTATTGACCATAATAGGCCACTTTCAGATCAAGGCCCTTTTGATATTGTCTTGCATAAGGTTATGATTTCCTCCTGTGAATTTCGTCGTTGTCTTTCTCAAATTATTTCTGTACTGCTTGTTATCCACTGGTAACTTATAAAAGATTCAGTGTATTTATGTCAAATTCTCAAATGATACCTGTTCGGTTTAACTGTGGCTGATTTTTCCATTTTGTTTATTGGAAAATGCAGTTATCAGGGAAAGAGTGGCGCCAGGTTCTTGAGGTTTGTCCCCACCCACCAGCCACCCCTTTTCAACGCGTGTTTTTATTCTATTTTTTGTTGTGCTAGTTAGTCCAACCATAGTAGTTATGTTTGCTTATTGTGTTGTTTCTTTATATATTTTATGCTAACTGGGATGTAAAAAGAAAACGATGAAAGGCTGGTCAACGACTAGCTTTTTTAACTTGCTGTCTGGCATAATTTGCAGAGTGAGTCTTCCCCTCTCTCATTATGAAACATGAACCAGTAGTTGAGGTCGAGGCCTCAAGGTTCCTGCAAGTGAGGGTGTCGCTACTTTCATGGACATCTAGCTGTTTTTGTCAGGTTTTACATGGCAAATAAATTTCCACAGATTTTTCCTTTTTGAATCCGTTTAACTAGGTTCCATTTTTTCTGGATGCGCTAAGATAGACTTCTAGTTGGTTAAAAGAGATAAATTAAATTATTAGTTCCGTTCTTAATTTCTTATATAGCAATTCTCAGCGCTGTTGTGTGTGTTTTCTATGCTTCTAAACTGGATTTAGGAGTCATAATGACCTAAATTTGAAGGTTAACGTCTCTAAGATTTTCTGATGAGGGGACTTAAATTGTGGTCTCTGTTTCATTAACAGTAATTGCTGCCCGGCCTATGATAATGCTTGTCGATTGTGCTATACATATGCATGTGTCAGACAATGTCTGCCGTAAGCTCCAAAATATTGTCCGCGAGTCTACAAGTAATTGTACGAGTTTACAGCAAGTCTTGAATCTGATTCAAAAAAATTACAATCTTATACTTTATACTGTAAATACTGTAATAATAGGTGCTCTACATATGTGCTTTCATTACTTAAATGATTCTGTATTTTGATCTTCATATTTTACGATGGAGTTTTCAGATTATACCTAAAATATTGAAAAGTCTTATATAACCGACTGATAAATGAAAAAGTTTTGCATTATCTTTTCAAATTTAAAGATTAGTCGCATATCTTATCATTTCACTCAAGCCTGACTTCCTGGATGGTATATTTTCTATTTTGGTACAATATTATCAATGTTGAAAATTCCACCCATAGTTTTCTGAGTATTTGTGAAACTGACTTAATGGTACTTTCCTCTTGTAATCTTTTATATGATGTATCGTGGGTAGATGTCAAATAAACTCACTCTCTGTTTTTATTACCTTGAACACGAATTTATTTTATGAGCTGTTGAATTCCTACAATATCCATACTTCGTACGATGTCTTCTATATTAATCTATAATTTTAAAATTTTTATAATAAAAGGATATGATGAAAGTTATTGTTCATGCTTTAAAAGTAAAACTTTTTTTGTACTGAGAGGAGTTATTTCTTTATGCTTTGGACATGTGTGAAGTGTGGATGCTCAATGTCACAGAAAAAAAAGTGATCTCCAGAAATGATAGAGGAAAAATAATAGGCTGGCAGTGTCTTTAAGGAAAGATGTGAATGCAAGTTCTTTGTATATAGCTTGGGTAAAGGATTCTTGTAGAAATTGAGGCAGATTATCGTGTAGTCTTCTACCTAATTTGTTGAATTCGCTATCTCGTGATTATAGCTAAGCTTACACATTTCTATGAATGAGACTTGAATCAAGATCCCATATATGTTCTCTGAATTGAATAGTCTAGGACATTGCATTCCAGAGTTTGTTGCAGTGTATTTATTATGAAGGGAACATCAGCGTTGCTTGTTTATTGTGAGAGCAGTTTCTTACTCTAGGAGAAGCTGTGAACTGAACTAAGGGTTCTTTTGGATGAACACATTTTCTTAAGGAGAAAAATAATGTTGAACTGCTGTTTGGCTATTCAATTCACAGCCTATTCTACGTATTTATTTTTACAAAATGTAGAGAACTGGTGTCCTCTTTTTCTTAGTTTTTGTACTTCTGGATATATTTCAGGATTATAGGCAGTCACATCCTGAGGTTACAGTTTTGGATCCTCCAGACGCCATACAACATTTACGCAGCCGTCAGTATATGCTTCAGGCTGTAGCAGATATGAACCTTTGTGATTCATATGGTATTTTTTTTTTGTCTCCACCTTGATTATAAATTGTGGCTCTATGGAATTACTGTTCAGTGATGCTGTATTTGCAGCCATGTTTAGTTATTAATAGGTATTGAGTTTTCCAATATCATCATGCAGGCATTGTGGACGTTCCTCGGCAATTAGTTATCAAGAGAGAGGCATGCGCTATTCCAGAGTTGGTCAACCAAGCTGGCTTGACTTTACCCCTTGGTATGTATATGTTGGTTTTTCAACTACTTTTAGATGCTGCAGTTATGCGATTTCTCAGAGCATGGACGCATGGACATTTATTGTTACGAGGGTTGTGTTTTTGAGGCAAAGTCATTAGAACTTATGAAAATAGGCATGGTAATCCCATTTATTTTTGTGTCTAATCCTAGTACTTAATTTTGTATTGCTTAATTTTGAACTTTCCTTCTTATGTTTGCAACTTCAAAATCATTTTAGTTGCAAAGCCACTAGTTGCCGATGGAAGTGCAAAGTCACATGAATTATCCCTTGCTTATGAGAAGTTTTCCCTTCAAAAACTTGAACCTCCTCTTGTTCTTCAGGAATTTGTCAATCATGGTAAGCAATTTTTATATATTATATCTATTTTTTACCCTTAAATGTTCAATTACAAATCATTATGGTAAAGTGAACGAGAAATGCTACTTCACTGTTTGTGTAGGGGGTGTTCTCTTCAAGGTTTATATAGTTGGTGATGCTATAAAGGTAGTAAGGCGGTTTTCATTACCTGATGTTAGCAAGTGGGAACTCTCCAAAGATGCTGGGATATATAATTTTCCAAGGGTTTCGTGTGCTGCAGCTTCTGCAGATGATGCAGATCTGGATCCTACTGTTGCTGGTAATTATCGTGTCTTATCTTTCTATAGATCTCTACTTTCTAAAAACAAACAGGTCTTCACAATTCTCCCTCCTCTTGTAAGGGAAAAAACCAGGCCTTGTCTTATTCATTCGCAGACGTAAGAGAAACCACTTCCTGGTTGGTTCTCATCTGTTGATAATGTCCCTTCTTTAAAAACATTTTTGGTTTGCTGTAATAATTCTCTATAATTTTATGGCTATCTATTTCAAACAAAATTCTATTTCATAATCTGATTGACTATAATAAAACTTTTGTCCGGCCTAAAATATGGGTAGGGTGGCGATCCAAAGTCAATTTCAAATCTCAGCACATTCACATGTGCGTGGATGAAGGAAGTGTTTGTTTTACGGGTGCAGTCATCTAGAGAGAGCTAAAAAGATATATACGCTCGTGCATATTGAAAGTCTTATCGACTAAACTGTATTTTAGTCTTCTGATTTTGTCATTTTCTCTCCTTGCAGAGCTTCCTCCAAGGCCATTACTAGAGAAACTAGCTAAGGAACTTCGATGGCGATTGGTAATTTGCCCATTCTTTTGTTTTAAGGTTTCTTGTCTATACCAGGACTATAATAATGCTTTTTTGTCATTGTTCTTATTCTAGGGTCTTCGTCTATTCAACCTGGATATTATCCGTGAATATGGAACAAGAGACCACTTTTACGTCATTGACATAAATTACTTCCCTGGTAAGAGCATATACGTAGGATCTTACTGTTTACTTTATCTGAGAGATGACATCAACACGATTTTCTGATTTTTTAATGTTCCTTGTTATGTCCATGAAATCCCATAACCGATTAACTGATATTATACCCAAATGAAGTTTCACCTGGTAATAGAAAAAGTGTTGAAAAGAAAAATGTCTAAAGAGGTCGTTTTCAATCATTATTCCTTATCTTACGAAATGGCTACAGTCTTAAACTACTTGAGAATACGTTGCGTTTCCTTTGAAATTATTGAGCGTTTAAATACTTGGTGTTGCAGGATATGGCAAAATGCCTGAGTATGAACACATATTTACTGATTTCCTGTTGAGCCTGGGGCAGGGGAAGTACAAGAAAAAATCAGGCTAAAATAAATCCTTTTAGCCCTTTGATTTATGTCCTCTCACAACGTAAGCAAGTTCGTCTCTATCGAGTCAGGCTTATGGGTGTAGGAGAGTATCTTAGAGTATTAATAATTTTTGCAGTTTTGGTGTTCCATGGAAGTTCCGGGGAAAATAAATATGAAGAAATGTGTTTGGGATCACCGACCTGTACAGAAGAACTGCTGGTACTTGTATTGTGCGGAAAGTTGTGGTTCCCTTCTAAAGTAAGTAATGTTGTAGGTTGATGAGTGAAGGGATGAATTTGACGGGAGGTGAGTGGATGTTGATATGACGATGTTGGATAAGTAGAAGGATTTCAAATGTACTGACCGTTCTTTGCTGTATATAGAAGGCCTAAAATTACTTTACAGTAGGGAATCTATAACAAATGTTACTCCAACTACATCTTTTTCATGTTCAAATTTAAGCCATGTTGTTCTACATTTTTATTACAATCATCTTCGTCCACAATATGTCCAACATAGTAGGGGAAGGTGGAAGCAAAATCTTTACATTCAGATAATCTATGTCATTCCGTTAAACTTGATTTTAGATGTATAATTTAACATACTGTTTATGAAGTGATATCAGTGCATCGGAGAGGGATATGAAAGGAAACTCGAACCTTTAACCTTTAACATAAACACTTAACCGTATTTCGCATTGTATTTAATTCGGTATTTACATGGAAAGAATCGATTATTCCTTTCATATAGTTCTTGTCATTATATATTTTTATTATAATGAGTTATATTAATTTTAAATTTTGATATTTTCTAAATTCACTTATTTTTCATGTATTATTATTTTGCAATGATGTTATCCGTTGAAACTTTTTAATAACTTTTTATTTGAACTTGAATTTATATTTAAACTTTACTTTTTTATCAATTGTTTTACACATACATATATATATATATATATATATATATATATATATATATATATATATATATATATATATATATATATTTTGTAATTACATCAATGAAATCAAACTACAAAAATATTAATTTTTTTTCACACTTTCACCTTCTTTCTCTCAATTTAGACAATTTTAATTTTTTATTCTTATTTTCAGTTTTACTTTAATCCATAGAAAGCATAAATATTTGAAATAAAAAGAATTCAGGAAATTTGATGGAATTTTCAGAAAATGGGGTTCTCTTTCATTACTAACGTCATTTTCAATGAACTGTAAACAGACTTGGGAGGTAGGGGCTTCACGTGAATTAATGTCTCAGATAAATTTATTTTTACCTTTAATAGTTTGACTTATCACCATATTTATCAATAAATTTTATTAATATATTTTTTTTCAGTTTTCTTGTTCGTTTTAAACTAAAACAATTTTTATCAAACAAATTACAAATAGTTTCTAATTTAATTTTTAAGCTTCCATAATATTTTAAATATTTATAATCCTTTAAAATATATTATGACTTTTATTTTTATAAACCATTTATTTCTATTATTTTATTTTAATGAGTTAAAAATTAATATTTATACCAATTTCAATTTTATGTAATTTTAAAGTAAAAATATTTGTTTTAAAATTTGAAATTCAAAAATACACATGGCAACATGACAGCAAGCTCCACCTACCACAACTGCACAGCACCCTATTTTTGTTAAACTCTCATATTTCTCTCCTCCGCATTAGACAGTGCCGCAGTTGTTATAAGTAACATAAAATATGAATATAAATTATTCGAAAAAAACTAAATTATCCTCTTCTGATGATTTTAATTCTTTTTCCTTTTTGTTTCACTCTGTGGTCTCTTCTATCTTCTAATTTTTTCATTATACTCTTTCAGTCGGTGTTAGTATTTATTATTTTTATCTTGTATGAAAACTTGAAATGCATATTTGCATATTGGAATTTCATCACAAAGGTAGTTTTAAATGTTCCATTATTGAAAGAAATTAAAAGAACACTAACAAAATAAATTAATACTTCATTGAGTTTGAAGTCGTGTTATATAAAAATATTATAATTTCTTCCAAATATATAAAAATAGCTTTAAAATGAATTACACGTAAAATAATATTTTTTGCGGAGCTCGTGCTGGAGAAGAAAGCTGGGCCATTGATAGGCAGCCCAATGGGAAAACTGAGGCGTGCGTGGAATCAAAGTTTAATTGGACCAAATTTCAGATTCAAAACAAAATTTCCCCTAATATATGAAACTATTAACCTCTGGATTAAAAAAAATTAAATTAAAATAACTTTAGCTTATTCATGGTTATGTATCCGTGTTTAATTTAATCCTACTATTAAACTTAATATTGCCCTTCTTATTGGCTTTGACAGACAAATAATAAAATAGTTCATTAAAAATCCTAAAAAATTAAGCAAATAAATGCAGACTTTCAAACTTTTGTAGTGGAAAATAATTATGTTTATAACTTCTATAAAAGCGTATACATAAATTATTATTACCAGTAGTATAAGTAAATGAAAAATCCACTAAATTTGGTATAGATACCATACAACACACTCAACACAAATATATTACTATACCATATAAGTTTTAAAAGAATAAAATACAATATAGCAATAATGTAAAAGCATTTTAAATTTAAAATAATGTTAAAAACAAATCTTTAATTTACAATATATCTTGAGGATAATGTTTTCTCCAAGCACTAGACATTCAATCACTAGAGACAATGAGTAAAGACTCGTGTTTAGAGAGCCCACACGAGAGATAGATCAAGCATGAGCAAGTTCAAACTTCTGAGAAAGATAATGGAAAGAAGGGTAAATGCAAGAGGAAAGGGAAATTAGCACTCGAATAAAGGAAAGAGAGTGAAGATAGTTCCGACTTCTCAAGTAGAGGATTAGGAAATGGTAAAAGGAAAGACGGTTTTAATAAGAAAAAAAAAAACAGTGTTACAATTACAATTGTGTGAATGGGGTCATTTTGCTTCTGAGTGTTGGCATGCAAAAGGGAAATAGACCAGTGAGCAAAAGACAAATGTGGCTCGAGATGATGATTCTGATGAGGATCCAGTATTGTTGGGGGTGATTGATTTCCCTATTCAGAAGTTTGGTATCTTAATACTGGTTGCTACAACCATATAAGTGATTATAGAGAGTGGCCAAGTGAATTTCATGCTAGCAAAAGAATTAAGATCAGAATTGCATAACTAGCACTCTGTTAGCACAGAAGGAATGAAAATATTGTGATTAAGAGAAAGAATGGGAAAGCAGCACATATACAAATGATAAACTGATTCTTTAGACTCCACTTGCAAAGAACACGACATCTTAAAATAAATAAAAAAGCAGCTGAAGTATGTTGTCTCAGTGTCTGAATTTGTAAAACTGAGAAATGAAATACGAATTGTTTCCTTTTGAGAACTTGTATCAAGGGAGAGTATTCTGTTTAATACAAGTGTGTGATAATTAACAGCTTTGTTCTGTTCTGTTTCTGCAATAACTACTTTCCACTACAAATATTTACACAGACCCTTGGTTAGACTGTACATTCAAGTATTTCTCCAACTACCTCGAGTCTCAAACTAACTTAATAAATTAATTTTGAGTTGAAGGTGTTCGATTTAAGTTCTCTAGTATATGTATACATGCGACAGAATATCTAAGTGGAGAAAAAAAAAACAGTAACAAGAAAAGTAGTGTAGAAAGAACATTTGTTTACAAATATTAAGAAATTTAAAGGTAGAGGAAGATGCAAAACGTTCCTAAATGTGTAGGAAGAGTTTCTAGTTTTAGTCTAAAAATAGAGGTATACTAAACGAATTCAGAAAACCTAACCATTAGTTCGAAGATTAATCGAATTCTCTATAACGCATGCTCACCGTAACTAAGAGAGTTAATTAATCCAAAACAAATGCACAGATGAAGGTTTCATTTGAGATGTAAACACGAAATATAAGATAAGATGTTTAAAGAGTAGCGATTATCAGGATTGAAGAAAACAGAGAAAGAAAGAAACATGAAAACGACGACGCAGTACCGAGTGAGAGTGGCTAGGCAGAGGGAGGCGGAGGAGCAGCGGGAGCAGAAGAAGCGTCGGCGGGAATAATTACAGTAAAATCCGGAGGAAGAGGAGGCAAAGGATTGTACACAGTTGGCTTGCGGTTTATATCCCATGGCTGCGTCTTCCGCGGCCGAGTCTTCATGTGATGCGCCGTCGCTTTCTTCTTCGGCCGAGACGAACATACTATCGTCAATCCTCCGTCACTTCTCTTTCCGATTCCCAGTGCTTGTGGTGGCGCCATCACCACTCCACACCCGAACATGCTCGACAACGAAGACATTCTTCTCTCTTCTCTCTTCCCCCTTCTCTGTTCTGTTGTTTCTCAAACACTCATCTCTTACCGGTTTATCCCTCTCAGATATTTTTCCAAACTTCCCAATTTACCCTTCGGATTTTGGGTTTGGAGGTACAAGGCCCAAATGCATTTGCTTTGATGGGCCTGGTTTTTTCTTTCAATACCTTTTGGGCTTCACCTTCTTCCAGACACCTTTGCTGAAGTTAATCCATGATTCCATAACAGTATATAAGTGTTGCTGAAGTTAAATTTTTGTTTTCTTTACATCGATAGAATAGAAAAATAATTTCCAAACAATTTAGTTAATATTGATGTGGCTTCTCTGAAATATAGACGAGGAAAATAATAAAATAAAAAATAGGAATATTTCTCGCAAACTAAAAGTTTTTCATTGATTAATCGATGAAAGTTCTGAAATAATTACTTAAATCCTTAACTTTAACTTGCATTTTAAATGGTGCATGAAGATAACACTGTTAAGATTTACATCCGGAGGAGGAAGAAACATTGGCAAAATAAGGAACTTAACATGATAAAAAATAAACAATAATGACGAGTTAATGATGTTGAAGTGACCGAATATATTTCTCACTTTACTACAACCTCCACTCTCCTTTAGCAGGACCAAATAAATCTAAATCAATTCTTTGATTTGTGGTAAAAATAATTACCCAACCATGAGTTACATACAATGAAATTGCATGCACAATAACAATGTTAAAAACATAAAGACAAATACATTAAATAAATATTTTTTCAACTTTTTCAAAAAGAAATTATATGAGCAACAATTTTAAAATTCCATAAATTTATTGTAAAAAATTATTCCTGACAACAATTTCTTTCACCATTCTCTCACATGCTCTATATATCCATTTATATATATATATATATATATATATATATATATATTTTTCATTTTTATTAACTACAAATAAAATGGTACTTATTGGTGTAAAACCTTTTCTTTGTCCGTACTTTTATTTGTTTGTGGATTTAAACAAAGATTAATTTCCCTTGTCCGTTAATTCAGTAGCTTAGCTGTTTTCAACAATGTTTAAAAGGAGGCAAACAAAATCTACTTAATAGGGAACATGGCGACACAAACACGAAGATTTGTTATCACTCAAATCCAAATTCGGACTTAGGTGTGAGAAAAACCTTCCTTTGCCCAACAAACAAATATGCATATACTCATTTTCATCATCTATTAGAATTAAAAAACTAGGTATGGCACATATTTAGTCAATGAAAAAAAATGGGACAAGTTTGCCATGCATATTACTACTTGACTTTGAAGTTGTATTTTAATTATAAAAGTTGTATTATTTTTTAATTTAAGACTAGTTTTAATAATGACTTTTATTTCTAAAAATTATTTCTTATATTAAATTATATATATATATATATATATATATATATATATATATATATATATATATATTAATCAAACCACTTATAAATTTTGTACTTATTTTTCCATATTTTTTCCTAATCAAAACAACTTCACATCTCACTCTTTTTCTCTTTTTACAGGTCTCTCAAATCTGTCCATGAATATAAAGAAAACCTATTTTTACTCTCTTACGTACTAACAACTTTATCAACTATATTTTACAAATCAACTATCAACTAAATAATATCCATAAAACTCATCCATCTCATAAATGTTTTACACATCATATGCGGAAGTTAGTACATCTTTATCTTAATCTAGTCCTTTTTATTTGCCCTTTAGATCATGTTTAAGATGCATATGCCATGTCTCATGTTTTATATATAATATTTTATATTTTAGTCCAGGACATGCCATCGACGTCTCACTATGAGACCATCCATGACAATCACTTCACCTTGTATATTCTTAAGGGTTGAATCAGATTTTTAGTAAACATTGTTTTTAATGGACTTTACTAACTATACCTCATATTCATTATTAACCAAACATGCACAAATAAATATTAAAAAAAAACTAAATCATTGACAACACTTATACAGGATAGTAGAATCCCTAATTAAACCCGAAATGCGACTTAAATCCTAATTGGAAAATCCTGAAAGGTGAAAATTATCTTATTCTGAAACTTCTAGATTTGATATCCTATTAACTCAACAATCTAAAGATTAAGGGATAAAATCATTGAAAATGTGAAACCTTTTACGAATTAAGTTAAGAAAAAGGATATTTTTAATTTTTAATATAAAATAAAAAGTTAATTTTGCAAGTATGAAAAAGGAGAGGTTGGATATAGGATTCTCTAACAGTACCGTGCAGTGTGGGAGGCATAATGTAGAGCAGCTCCACGTGTAGTGTGCAGGTGCGCCTCAACCTGCTTTACCCCTAGGCAGTAGGCAACAAGAGGAAACAAGAAAATGAAGGGCAATTGAGGAATTAAAAAAATTTAAAAATAAATAAAATAAAAAAATATTAATATAATAATGGATAAATCCAATGGGCAGTGACTGGTAACAACAGGTAGGCTGATATCACAGAGAGTGGAGCCCAGCAAAGTGCAGCGCAGAGAGAGAGGGAGAGAGTCACAACAACAGCAATAGATACCGTCAACATGGGTTCCCCAGCCACTAGAGTCACGACACCCTGTACCCAGCTGTATCCCACCCTCCCTCTTTTCCTCTTCTCCCTTTATGTCACCTCCCCTCAACAACTAACTCATTTCACCACACTACACACAAAAACTCTTCCCCCTTTTCTGTTATTGCCCAAAACATAATTCCAACTCTACCTTCCCTCCATTCCCCCATGAACAACACTCTCACTAATCCACCTTCCCCGCCCCTCATCTTTCTTCCACCACCACCACCTTCACATTAGCATTACCCTTTTTTCATCAACCAACCCTAATTACTCTCCATGGATCCCTGCCCTTTCGTCAGGCTAACCGTAGGCAACCTCGCCCTCAAAATCCCCGTTGCTTCCAAACCGGCGCGCTCTGTTGTCCATCCTTCTTCTTCACCCTGCTTCTGCAAAATCAAGCTCAAGAGCTTCCCTCTACAGTCCGCTGTTGTTCCCTTCATCCCTCCCGAGAACAACCTCCCCGACTCCCACGTCCACCCCATCGCCGCAACCTTTCACCTCAGCAAGTGTGATCTCGACAAGCTTGCTGGAAAATCTATCTTCGCCGGGAAGCTCTGCCTCAAAATCTCGATCTATACCGGCCGTAGAGGTACTACATGTGGCGTCAACTCTGGGAGACTCTTGGGTAAAGTGTCTGTGCCTTTGGATCTTGCCGGAACAGTAGCGAAGACAACCGTGTTCCACAATGGCTGGATTAGGATAGGGAAAGACGCCAAAGGCTCTTCCGCGCAGTTCCATTTAAATGTAAAAGCCGAACCCGACCCCAGATTCGTCTTTCAGTTCGATGGCGAACCTGAATGCAGCCCCCAAGTTTTCCAGATCCAGGGCAACATCTCACAGCCAGTTTTCACCTGCAAGTTCAGTTTCAGAAACACCGGCGACCGAAATCACCGTTCCAGGTTAGTTTTTTTCACTTTCACGTCATTACTTTAGCCTAGAGTTATATAGGGTTTAAATTATGCCAGTTGCTACTGTTGGGTAATTCACTGTATAGTGGCAAGGAAAATTGAAAAGCCAAGCTCAATTGAACATGCTGTTACCTCTATAGGAATTTGAATGCGACTGCTTCTGAAATACACAAATTTTGGTTTGATAGTTCGTTTTAGGATTGGCTTAGTTTAGGGATCAATTTTAAGGATTTGGATTTGTAAGAGTGCAACGGTTTTAGTAATGTGAGTGTGTGTGAATGCTGTGTGTTCAGTGTTAACAATGGGGTCATTATTCTCTTTCGTTCAGGTCGTTACAGTCAGAACCGGGAGGTTCTAGAAGCTGGTTGAGCTCATTCGGAAGTGAGCGCGAGCGTCTGGGGAAAGAGCGCAAGGGATGGTCCATTACGGTTCACGACCTTTCCGGTTCGCCGGTTGCGGCAGCTTCCATGGTCACGCCTTTTGTCGCTTCGCCCGGTTCGGACCGGGTCAGCTGCTCCACTCCCGGTTCGTGGCTGATTCTTCGTCCCAGCGACGGTACATGGAAGCCCTGGGGGAGGCTCGAGGCATGGCGCGAGCGTGGCGGCTCCGACGGCCTTGGCTACCGCTTCGAGCTCATACCGGACACCAACGGCGGCATGAGCGCTGCCGGCATAGTGCTTGCAGAGTCCACACTGAGCTCTTCCAAAGGAGGAAAGTTTGTCATTGATATGAGTTGTCATAGCGGAGGAAACAACAACGGCGGATCGAACGGCCGCGCCACGCCGGGGAGTGCAACATCGCCGGCATGCAGCCCGAAGAGCAGCGGAGACTATGGATATGGCCTCTGGCCCTACTGTATGTATAGAGGTTTTGTGATGTCAGCGAGCGTGGAGGGCGAGGGGAGGTGCAGCAAGCCTAAGGTGGAGGTTAGCGTGCCACACGTGAACTGCACGGAGGATGCGGCGGCGTTCGTAGCGCTAGCCGCCGCCGTGGATCTGAGCGTTGATGCCTGCAGGCTTTTCTCTCAACGGCTTAGGAAGGAGCTGTGCCAGCAGGTGGAATTGGTTGGGTGATTACGGCGTTTTTTCTTTGTCGTCTGGTGTTTTGCCCCTTTCCGTTTTTTAAATTTTTTAGTGGGGTTGTTCATTTTGAGTGAGGCATTTTACTACTAACAAACAATTTACAGGCTGTACAGAGGGATGAGAGTAAGGAAGTATTAGAGTGGGCTCAGTGTATTCACGTGTGGCTTTTCATTGATTTTCTGTCTTTTTTTTAAACAATTATGGGAAATCAAGAAAAAGCTTTTTTTTTCTTAAATTTATTTTTTAGCAGAACACTCACCTGCTTCACATTGTGTTTATGATGTATTATTTTGTTCTATTTTAAGCTGTAAATGCTAATCTATGAAAGTATTGCTTTGCCGACTATGACTAAAATAGACAACTGACAACTCATTACATAAGTTCGTTCATACTTTACTTCTTTGCCAGGTTGTTTAGATTTATTTTTCGTCTGCATGGTTACATGTTTTTATATAGTGAAATAAGATGGTTTATTATATTTTCCAGATAAAATAAATGGATGGAGTAGTTGAAAAGAGTAATTGCCCAAGTCAAAAAATATTTATTTTGAGTAATGTCTTTGTATATTACTGTTCCTTTCCATAGAGAATATTTGTAGAAGTTTGTAACCATGACAAATCTCGGGTCAAAATTGGTATTTCGATAACTTTAAAGTTGAGTAAAATCATGTGTTTTTTATATTTAATATGGGTGTTCTTATATTGCATCCTCTTACACAATAATGAACATAAATTTTTAATGTAAATTTCAGATATTAATTGTAGGAGAGAAAAACCTATACATTTTTTAAATAATACTAATTCTAATATATTATCTTAATCTTGCCTTATTATTGACTTAGCACTAACTCTCTTATAAAAACTGAAAAATCATATGAAAAGGATAATAATTCATTTGAGTTGTGATGAAACATTCAGTTAATTTTTTTATTTTGTCCGTTACAATATTAAAATCTTGATTAAGTTTAGACTACTTTAGATTAATACTTGAAGAAGAATAAAAATAAGAAAAAGTAAATAAAATTAATCAGGCAAACATTTAGATTTGTTTCTCTACATGTTACTTCCCATTGCAATAAAAAAAGACAAAAACAGTGAATAAGATTGATAACATAAACCGGTTTTCTTGATTCACCGTCAGTTCCAAATAATATGGATTGTTTTGGTCACAGTACACACAGTTAATTATTATGTTTTTAAAGGGTTTCAAATGTTAAAGGATTAGTAAGTAGGAATAAAGTTTTGGATCAGATATTTTCTTTAAAGTATTACACGTTATTATATACCAAAGCGAAGTTTGATTGGGATATCCATTTCAACACGAATCACCTCGGAAGATATTAAAATTTTATTTAATTCTTAATTATTTCAACAAAGGCTGTGAAAAAGTTATTTGAATAGAAGAATTTCCTTTTAAGAAGTTTGCATAATTGATAAGTTGTAGAATATATTAAGTGAACAGGTGTTGGCAGAGAATGAAAGTGGTAATGAATTTGAATGAAAGGTTTTAGATTGAGTGAGTGGTGGGGGGAAGAAAGAAGGATTGTGTTGAATTTAAAATTTGTTAGAAGGCGAAATTAAGTAATGTGGATGATAGCTGTAACGCAGAGCGTGCAGTCTGAAATTCAGTTGCGAGCGTGCTTTAAGGGAGGTAATAATAATAATATTAATATTAGTAGGCACATAATCATATAACTTCCTGTTTCTGTTCTCTTTTCTGCTTATTTTATTCAGATTATTAACACTAATCTTCTCTCTTCTCTCTTCACTTTCCAACGAAGCACGTAAGCATTACGCAAATTCTATTCATGGATTTCAAAATGTGATTATCCTCTCGCACGTATTATTAGTAAAGAATTAAGAAATTCATGAATAAATAATTGTGTGAGAGTATATATAGAGTTTGGTGGTGGCGCACTTGCGTGTACTTGTGTGGAGTGGTCCAATCCAATGTTAATTTTGTCCTCTGTTATTAGGGGCACCAAACTTTGGGCACGGGACCAGCATCAAATTTGAGTAGATAGATGGAAGTTAAAAGGAAAGCTAAAAAGGGTTGTTTATGTGGAAAAACAGAAAAGAAAAGAGAAGAAGAAGCGTTGTTATTAATAAAAGAAATGGTAGGTTGTGGTGGGTGAAGGAAGATAGAGTAGGGTGTGTACTGCTACTATACCACTTAGTGGTGATGACAGGGTCTGAATAATGAAGTTGCAGAGCAGAACTTAACATTGTGTGTGTGTGAATACTTGGAAGCTAAGGCAGGTGTAGGGTGTGGTTTAAGTTATTTTGGTCCCCACAAGTTGTGTGTCATGTAACAGCCTTTTATTGGAAAGTGAAGAGGAATTTCGAGTAATGGTTGTTAAAAGAACTTCTTCACACAAGAACCACAACAATACACCACCGTGTTATCGCCTTCATGCCATAAGAGAAGACAAAATAAATCAGATTAATCCGCTTATCTGTAAATAAAATGAAATCTGAGACAAATAATATTTATTATTTACGAATTTCCTATTTTCACGTAATTCTACTTTCAATCTATTCATTATGATTAATCTCTTATTTTCAAATAAACTCGTATTATTAGGGATGAGTTTCTTACGTTTACCAGAAAAGCAAAATTACTTTTTTCTATATTCTTGTTTCAGGTGGTCCATTTTGAATTGTTAATAAATTTTTCTTCGTGGTGTTTTTGATTCCGCACTAAAACAGGGGATTTTCTTACATCTGCCATGTTCCTTGGCTACATCGCCTACCTTTATAAATTGCCAAAATTCCGCATTGTTAGTGACACTTTATTTCGTGTATATTAATTAATAATGATATTAATCCACATAATTAGCCTTGTGTTGTGCTAATTTAACTTCCTACCAACTTATTATGCATTGAATGGGAGAAGTGGGTAAACTACTCAAGCTTTACCTATGACTGTCCCACTTGCTATACATAACTCAATTTCATTTATTATCGTTGAATTTTGGGGTCTCTCTTAAAAGTTAACTTTTAACTTGCCGTTAAAATGCCTCGGTAAAAAAATAGATTTATTTTTTAAATTATGCTAATAATGTTGCGGGTTATATAATTGTTCCGTAACAGAAAAATATATGGAGTAAGTCATAATTCTAAGTGAGATTTTTAGTATTGAAGGAGAAATTGTTACAAGTAACATTAATTATTCTGGATAAAGACTAAATTGACTGGATTACATTTTTAAATAAAAAGAGTTGCGCCGTAATTAACTGTTATAGTTTTTTGTCTAATAATAAACACTTAATTCTAACAAATGATGTCAACTTTTCTATGTACGATTCATTCTGTTATTCCTAACATAATACCATCATATCTAAAAAAGTAATTTGCATAGTTACATGACATGAAGAATAAACAAGATAAAATTCAGTGGCAACTAAACTTTAAATCTTCGTTAAAATTGAATGATAAAAAAAAAATTCTTCAAGGAGTATATTCTATCACGATAATAAGGAACATAAGGACACAAGACAAAGTCAAAAGGAAATAAGGAATCCAATATTCTACATGAACCCACCTGCATTGTCCTTATAACATTCCAACAACCCCAATGGAAGCAAGTGAAAGAACATGAAGTATAATATGTTTTTTTTTCGTGGGAAAAAAATAATTTTTGTACTTGAAGCCTGTTATCTTAAATACGTTTATTGAGAGATAGCATTTTGAGAAAAATAGTCTCAAAAACAATTTTATGTTTTAATACTATCATTATGTGAAGAGTTATCCAATGTAGTCATTAATTAACTTTAGAATTAACGAGACCTCTTTTTTTTTTTTTCAATTTGTGATTTTTTTCCCGTTATTTGACTTAGATAAATGAGTCATCATGAGTGGGATCTAACAACTGTATTTATTATTATTTTTTTTTCTAACATATGACATTATCAGAAAATAATTTCTAAAAATATCATTATGGATAAGGATGACCTTTCATCAAGTCGTCGTCATGGTTATAACTGTGTCCAGCTCACAAACTCAGAATGTTCCAATAAAATCCAGGTTTGTGAAAGCATATAATAATTTTACACCCGAAAAAAACAAGAAAATTGTGCTTTTATGGATAAGTTCTTCTACAAATTGTTATTGCGAAACAAAACAAGAAGTCAGGGTACATCAATCGTGATTAATTGGAACAACTAGCGATTGACATTCATGTGAATAATATATAGTTTCGCCTTGTACTTTTACACAAATTACAATTCTCTTAAATTTACTATTGAAATAATTCAAATTTTCTTTTATTTATTTGGATTAATGCATTTTTAAATTTGTATGAACTACTTTGGAGGAAGAAAATATTTATGATTAGATCAGTGTATGTCACATTAGATTCTTTTTTAATAATTACTTAAAGTGGAAAAAAAAAACTCTGCCCCATCTCATATTTTCATCGTTACTGTGATTATTTTTCCTTGGAAATGTTTTCTTCCCATCTTTATCTCACCTACTTCATCGTTGTTAACATAGTTTTAAAATATCAGAATGAATTCATTGAGATATCTGTTTCTAATAACCATTTTCATTATTTTATTTTTTTTCATACATTTAAGCATAATTATGTTTTCATATATATATATATATATATATATATATATATATATATATATATATGTATAGTTATTTTGTGT
>Ga0214544_1005736_pt1 | contig 23713 bp, 10 predicted proteins | sample CNSS3metaG_FD_160074 | JGI IMG/M metagenome (GOLD analysis project Ga0214544, IMG submission 160074) | Root nodule microbial communities from cowpea collected in UCLA plant growth center, Los Angeles, California, USA - CNSS3 | ecosystem: Host-associated > Plants > Roots > Nodule | place: USA... | reverse complement strand
TTAAGGCTCTTCTAGATTAAAATTGGACAACATGAAACTTTATACAATGTTGCAAGAGGTGGACATTGATGAAGTTAGTAATTTCTTTAATATTTTATTCAAAAATAAACTACAATATAAATTGGTATTGATTTTTTATTTGTTTGTTTTTCAAGAATCAATCGGAGAAAGATGACTTGTTGATCTAAGCATTAATTATGATTAAATATTTATTTTTTTAAATATTTTTGTAAATATCCGCGGATACCCGTGGATACCCGCGGATATAAAAAAATAGACGGGTACCCGCATAACGGATACCCGACGGATATGGATATGGGTACGTGGCAAATATTTATCCAGCGGGTAGGGTACGGGGGAGCTACTACCCGTACCCTACCCGCCCCGTTGACATCCCTAGTTAGACCCAAGTCGGGCTAGGTCCAGGTCAACTTGACCAATGTGAGCCCACTTCAAGTGTCTAGTCCATATAGATAGGGTTGAGAGAGGTTGGGTCCATATCAAGCCAAGTTGAGGGGGATTCACTTCATGTTTAATCAAGGTGAGGCCAAGTTGGCCCAAGTTGAGCTTAAACAAGCCCAAGTCTGAGTTAAGTCAAGCAAGGCCTAGACCAAGCTAAGTAAGCCAAGTTCATGTCTGGTCGAGTCGATATGACCCTAGGTGAGAACATGTCAGCCCAAGACTACATCAAGCCAAATCGGCTTGAACCCAAGTCAGGCTGATTCAACACAAGTGCAGATCGAATTGAGTCGAATTGGGTTGGCCTAGGTTCACATCAAGCTGGCAAGCCCACGTCATGCCCAGTAGAGTGGGGCCCTTGTTGAGTCGAGACGACTATGAGCCTAGTTGGGGTCAATTGGCCCTAGTCCATGTTCAGCCAAGTCAACTCGGGCCCTAGTCAAGCCGAGTCGACCTAGGCCCACATCGAGTTGGATCCAAGTTAATAAAAGCCAAGTTGTGCCAAATTCATGCAAGGTCAAGTTGAGCCGAAGTCAAGTTGGCTCAAGCTAGATCTAGGCAAGTTAGCTTGGGTCAGGCCTAGGGCCCAAGTCTGATTGAAATGGGTTGGGCTAGACCCCAAATTAGAATGGGACTTAATTAGGTCGAGCCCAAGTCAATTTCAGTCAAGTCTATCCAGGTTGCGTTAGGTCAAGCCCATGCTAGGCTTAGTCCAATCAAGTAGGTCTAGTGGAGTTGAGTCCATGTTAGGTTAGGTTTGGCCAGGTTGAGTCTAAGTCATGCCAATTTACATCTAATTTGGAAAAACTAAGCAAACTGGAATTAATCTAATTTAAATTGCACTGGAAAAGTCCAATTCAATTCCATTTAGTTAAAATGGATCTGAATTTTGATAAATTCAATTCAAGATCACCCCTAACACCTTGATGACTAGGAAACTGTTCCTTATTTGCCAGAAGTCCTAAACTTGTTGCCTTTTGCTTCTTGTAGGGGAACGGGGACAATAATCTAAATTGTAGGAGCAGTTCTTTTCAGGTTAATTTTACAAGTTCTCAAGAGTTCGTAGAAACTTTAGAAAGACAATAATAACAAGAAATTCCAGAATTTTGGATCAGGCTTTGATGGCTGTAGTTGTCTTATTAAAATTCTGCGATCCTATTGCACGCATAGTTATCTTTCAAGTATTATCAATGAGGCCCTAATCACACTGATCCAAGACAATCCCCTAAGCGAATGCTAAGAAACTGAGCAACAGAAGTTCAATGATGCTGATTGTATATAATTATAATAGTCCAAACATCTCAAACTAATTACTTGAACTTTTAAGTGGCTTGCTTTCTTTTCTAATGTCCTCAAGCTTTGCTCTGCTGTTTCAAAATACAATTCAAGACAAAGCACTCCATTTCCTCATGCAGCACACCACCGAACCATTCTACTTGTTTGAACGAAAAACGTTGTATCGCAATAGAAATCCATGGAAAGCATAAAGACTGATTATATACTCACATTTACTGGAGTGGCAGACATGTAAGAAATGCTAATTTCCCCAAGAAAAAGTTCCTTGTCCTCAGCAACTACCGTTCTAGCACAAGCAGTTGACAGAATCTCAGTCAAAGTACCAACAGAACCTCCATGCAGAGTTCCATAGGCATTCTGCAATTCCAGTAAACAAAATTAAAAAATAAAATAAAAATAAAAAATCCACATACTAACACAATACTTTTGTGTTACTTTCCACCGATCAAATTACGAGGTACAACCCCAGTTCCAAGTTGTAATTGGAGAACAGTGCAAACAACATCGAATGTTGAATCTAAATTTCGTGCTTACATACACAGATGGGTGGTTTGACGTGAACGGAGATCGAAATTCGTCCCGGTTGGATATGAAGGACTTTGATGAAGTTCCGAAAGAGGGAGTCGTAGGTGCCACGCGCGTCCCACTTAGGGGGAACGGCGATGGAAGCTCCCATGCGATCAACGAAGCGCAAGGTCGCGGAGGCACTTGCAGGGTCAACTTCCTCCGAGATTTTCAGCCATGGCGACGCGCACGAGCTTTCTCCTTTCTCACTTCCCATTTCTCAGTCTTTTTCCAACAACCCTCAGATTTTTGTTTGACAACATTATATATTCAAATGGCTTTCATTTCAATAATAAAATATTAAATTAAAATATAAATTAAATTATTTAAAAAATATAATATATGGTAAATAATTTATAAGGAATTGTGTGATTGTAAATTTATCATTCTAATTACACATTATTTTTGTTTATTAACTTATAATTATGTCACTGGTAGAGAAAAAAAAGAAGTAAAACTATCTATTTAGTTGACTGGCAGAGAAAAATATGTGAAATAAAGAGATTTTTTTTTAAGTTTATAATTAAATTAATTTGATAATGAATAAAATGTTTGCGAAAAACAAATACTCATTTCATCCTAATGCAATCTGGAAAGTCAATTTTCTCAAGTTATATAATAATAAATAACTGATTAAAATTTTTATATCACTAATTACTCTAATGACACAATCAATTAAAGTCCACTATTTTCCATTTGATTATTTATTAATTTATTAATTATAGATTAAATGCGGAGAAAAATATAAAGTATATTTGATTGGTTGATGTCAGAAAACTGTCTGTCATAAGATATTTGTATAATTCATTCTTAAAGAACTCGTCCTGGGTTAAAAATTCTCCCATTTTTTTAGATTTTAAAAAATTAAAAAAATATTTTTTATTATTAATTTTTTTATAAACTTGACACTCTAATACTATTACTAATAAAATTTAAGTTAAGTTGTACATGTATTTCAAAAAATTTAACTAATTTGTGAATTTAAATTAGTTTTATGGAATAAGAAATTTGAACTTTTTAATTTAGTTTATAAACAATGACTTTAAGGGAGCCAAATTTGATCCATTTTTTATGTGTTGGGTTAGGTGAGATGAATCAATAAGAGATTACTACTACATCAAAATGAGTGGAATGATACAATTATCATTGATACCTTCAACTTCTTTGGTTCAACAACTACATAATAAAAAAGTATCTAATAGTTTTTTCTAGGGTTTGTTTTGCCAAAAATAGAGTTATACTTATACATATTGAAAAGAGAAGTTTGTAATCGTTAATGGAGTTCAAGAAGAGGTTGAATTGATCTACCATTGATTCTTTATTTTTTTAAAGTTTAGAATTTATTAATCGGGTTGACTAATGGAATTAAAATATTCTTTTGATTAAGTTTTTTATATTAAAAGATTAGTATAATTTAATCAAGATAGACTATGATATGTTGAACAAATTAAATTGTGTAAAAAAAGAAAAGAAAAAATTGTGCAAATTCTTTTATACTGATTTAGTCTTTCTAAGAATTACATCATCTGACAAATTATCACTATTACAAAATATGTACAGCTACACAACAAACACAAATTGTTCAAGAACATAAATAGTACATCCTACAATATTAATTATTGACAACCCAAAAATAAAATTACAGAACAAAATTACAATATTAATCATTTAATTCAAGAGTTAAATTGAATCGAATAAGATGGAAGGTGCACCCAAAAAATCATAAACTCGCATATAACCAATCTTTACTCATCAAACCTCACACACACACATAAATATATATATATATATATATATATATATATATATATATATATATATATATATATGCAAACAACTCGAGAAGATTATCTAAAAAAAACAAAAAAAAATCTCTAAACAAAATTATGATTAAATGGATTATCTTTACCTCTTTACTGGCATCTTTATGATAGATTTAGAATCTTAAAAAAGAAAAAAATATAAGCTCAAAATCTAAAAAAAAAAAATATTAAAAAGATGATAATTTTTATTAATAAGCCTGAATAGTTAAATTTTTATTTACTATTTCTGTAACTTCTTATTAATAAAATAATCATGCTCTATTTTATTTAAGTCACTAACACTTTTAAACCAAATTACTTGAACCTTACAATCTAATTTATCCACTTAAAATAGTTAATATTTTTTAAATTAACAACATTATGAGAGCGTATATGTTTCTAACATTATGATATTGTTTTTATTTTTAATAATCTTTTTATCTGTATTGTGAACAAATTGTGAAAAATAATTTAATTGTTTACTCTCTGATTTAAAGTTTATATAATCTTAATGGTGGAACCACGTTCAGTTTTGGAAAAAAAAATAGTAAATTGAATCAAAAATAAATATGAACAAAAATTTGAATCATTAACCTAAACATGAGACCAAATTACTTAAGTTTATAATTTAATTTAAGAACAAAACACAAATTTTATAATAATTTAGAGATAAAAAACATATTTAATTTAAGGAGAATATTAACCGGTGTCACTGATTAAGGAATAATTAATACGCATTAGTTTCACTAATTAATTTCATTAATTAAAATAATATAAATGCATATAACAAATCTTATAAAGACAAAAATATTCTTTGAAATTTTTAAACAATAGATCTATGATATAAAATAAGCATTTTAAAACTGATAAGGTCTCTACTAAAAAGAATAAGAATTTTTTTAGATATATTGTTAGTTTTATATATTTATAAATAAGAATTTAAGAGATTGAAATATTGTATGTTTCTTTAATATAAGAGATTTTATTAAGTTAAGAGGAATAAGAGGCATGTTGCAAAATGTTATCGAACAGTCACACTAAAGAAACTCAATGAAGTCTCAAATTGATACTTAATTTTTTTGTGTAAACATTTTAGATATTTAACATTATTTTTTGTTGATTTAATTTTTTTATGTTTAATTATATTTTAATTTTTAACAATATTAAAATATAATTATTTTATTATTTAATTATTTTTTAACTTTGATGAATGAATATTAAATAAAATATTAAAGTACAATATTTGTAGATATTTTTATCCTTTAAATAAAATAAAATTACATTGATGATTATTAAGTCATATTTTATTTAATATCAAAATTAATTATAAATTTTGATAAAATTTAATACATATTAATTATCAAAATTAATTTAAGACACCGGTTATTATGACAATTTAAATAGATTAATTGGCAAACAAAATTAACCAATATTGCCACAACATGACAAAATTAAACAACAATACTCGGAGCAAATTCAATATCTTTTATTATTTTGTTAAGATGTATTTAAGTTTCTAAGAAAATAATTAATGACATTTATATTAATATTAAATTAACTAGTTGCGAGCGTTTATTCCAAGTTATGTAATAATTTCTTGGGTAACCGTTTGTTTAATGCCAACCTTTTCAAATAAAGGAGAAAAACGTTTTGAGGAAAAAGTTGGATCCAGGAAAAATCCATCTTCCATTGGCAATATTCTGGTTCAGGCATTTTCTGGTACAGTGATTTTCACCATTTTTCAACTATATTAAGACTTCACAGAAGAAGCATCTTGAGTCAAATAGAATCTGTGAAGTGTTGTGTGTCCAAACTTCAATTTCAAAGATGCCTCGCGGAACGCTTGAAGTTATTTTGATCAGCGCCAAAGGCCTCGATGACAATGATTTTCTCTGTAAGCAAGCTCTAAGTTTATGCTCAGCTGATAAGAAAAATCAGACTCTGTTTTTGCCAATGATTTCCTCTTCATAGATATTTCATGATTTTTTTATGAAACTGTGGATCAGAAAGTTTGGTTTTTTTGACTTTTAGATGCATCAAAATTCTCTCAATTTATGATGGTTTGGATTAGTTCTTTTGGGTTGTTGTAAATCTCTCTTGTTTGGAGATTAAACTGCAAAAAGAACATATTCTGGTCTGATCTTGATGTGTTCTGTTTGGATCCGTCTTCTCTAAAGTCAACAAATCACTTTAGAGGGTAAAGTAAGTAGTTTTAGCTGTTGATAAGAAAATCAATGTTCAGTGTCACCTCTATATGCATAATTGGGTATGAATGTGTTTGAATACCAACAATTGATTTTCTCTTCAAATTTGTTTGGTTCATATAGCTGTGTTGATGGAGTCTCTCTTGTATTCAAATTAAACATGGGAATTATATCAGTTGACCTTTTTCTTTGATCTGGTTTTTGGGTGTTAAAAGTTCATATTGGTCAAGATAGAGCACTCTCTAACTGCTTGATTTTGTTCTTCAATGAGCAGCCAGCATAGATCCTTACGTGATTCTCACATACAGGACACAGGAGCACAAGAGCACTGTGCAAAAAGGTGCATCTCTGGCCAACTTAACTAAATATTTTCTAATTTATGTACCATTTTATGTTTTGTGGCTTGAATTGATTAGTGTGCTATATGAATACCAGATGCTGGATCCAAACCTCAATGGAATGAGAGCTTCCTTTTCACTGTTTCTGACAGCACTTCTGAACTGAATCTCAAGATCATGGATAAAGACAACTTTAGTCAGGATGATTTTCTTGGCGAGACAAAGTGAGTTAAATTCTCCTTTAACTTCTACATTTTGCTTACCTTTTCAGTGAAACTTCATTGGAGATAAGACTGAATTCAGTAGAGAGACTAGAGAGTAATAGGACAAAATTTTTGTAATTCTTAATGAACTTTAACCAACAACAGAAAGTTTTGTTAGCATATCTCTGGCATCAATTCTGCATTTCTGGTGGACTAACAAATGTTACAAATTTTCTTCCTAGCCATGCTCTTCTGTGATTCTTTTTTCTGTTCTTTCCAATTCAATATTTCATTTTGCACTTTCGTGGCATGATTATGTCTCTGATGAAAAGGGTAGGAGCATTTTCACTTTTTTCATACTAATGCATTCATTTTTATCTGCATTCTGCAGCATTGATTTGGGTCCACTGTTTGAAGTGGGTAGCCTTCCAGAAACTGTTCACAAGGTTGTGAAGGACGAAGAATATTGTGGAGAGATTAAGGTGGCTCTCACTTTCACTCCTGAGGTAATGCTAGAATCTTTTTGCCTATTATTTTTCTTCATGCTTTGATACCTCACTTTCTCTCCATTCAAATAATATATACCTTATAACTAAGACTTCAACAATCATGAACAATGTAAAACATTATAAATGGCTGCAAAGATATTTATTATTTATTGTAAATTTCATCAGACTTATATATAAATTGTGATCTTTTGTTTGAAGAGATTGTAACACTATTTTTTCTCCATAACTGAATAAATAATGTAGCATTTTGACTTCTGGTTGCAGAGAAACGTGGAGCAGGAATACAGTGTAGAGAATGAGAGCTATGGTGGATGGAAAGAATCAAGCGGGGAATTCTAGAGTGAAAGAAATGTTTACATACTTCTTTGGCCCATAATTAATATAACAATGAGAAATAAAGCATTTCTGGGTCATATTTTTGGAAATTTTAATTATTGTGCTTTCTGGTGTGAAAATCCGATAGTGTTATGCTGTTTGCTTACTTTTCTGCCTTCGGACACAAAAATACATTTTGCTTGATCTTTTCTTTAACATTTTAAGAGCAGTGTTATTTTTATTATTGTTATTATTATTTTGGGGTCACTTAATTGTGGAAAATGTAATTCTAAAGTTATTCCTTTAAAACTTAGAGAATGAGACAGGACAAGATAAACTTGATTTATTGACATATTATATTAATCTTAACATTATATATAACTAATGGAAAATTACACTATAACTTCCATTTTTTATTACATCCTTTACCTGAAATATATTCTACATCTGAAAAAAGGAGGTAACCTCTTAAAATCATCATTAGTTTCGAATGAAAAATAAAAGTAATCTATCAAATAAATAGTCCTAACAATTTAAATAAGGTATAATTAATCGTATAGTACCCAGTTTGGGGCTAGTGTGTCAAATATGTACCCGGTTTTAAAAAAGTGTCAAATGTATCCCAACTTTTGAAAATAGCTTCAATTAGGTCCCTTTCAGACAGAGTTGACTAACGTCGTTAATCAACGTGCTACATGTCAATCTGTGGTTTTTATTTTATTTTATTTTTTTAAAATTTAAATTTTTTTAATTTTTAATTTTTTTTTAAAAAAAATTAAAAATACCACGTATCAAGTCCCTATGTGTGACACATGGCATTGTTAGTGTCACGTGGCATTGTAATGCCACGTGTCAGTGTAACTATCAGATTTCATTATGTTGATTTCGATTTAGTCTCCATATATGTCTTTTTGTTTCAATTTAGTACCAACTTATGTGTATTTGATTCAATTTTGACCTAATAATTTTGATTCAACTAATGACACGTGGCATTTTTATTTTTATTTTTTAAAATTTTAAAAAAAATTAAAGAATAAAAAAAAATTAAAATTTAAAAAAAAAAGTCAAAAAAACCTCAGATTGACATATGGCACGTTGACCAACGGCGTTAGTCAACTATGTCTGAAAGGGACCTCATTGAAGCAATTTTAAAAAATTGGAATGCAATTGATACTTTTTTAAAACTGGATACCTATTTGACACACTAGCCCCAAACTGGATACTATACGAGTAATTAAACCTTTAAATAAAGTTAACTTAGTCAAAAACTAGACATTACAGTGATATTTCGATCTTAGTTAAATTGAGAACGTGTTAACGAAAATCAAACTAAGAAGAAAATATAAAGAAAAAACCTTTAAAATTATAAATATAAAAAAAATTATATTATTCTTTTTTAATAAAAATTTAAAACTCTATCATTTAAGTATTCTAATGATTTTCATAGAATTTTAAATAATTTTAAAATCCCTTGCTTAAACAATTTATTATATTATAAACCATTTCAATTTTTTATAAAAATAATTATCCTCATAAAATTTTATATCCAAATAGGATCTAAATAATACAAGCATAATATTATAAAAATTTCACGTTTCACCATGTGAAAGACGCAATTCAAATAAATTCCGCTAGATGTAAGAGATAGACTTGATCAAATTTGTGTGTTCATGGTTATAAAAAATTGGTTCAAGAAATTGCTATCTTTTGTCAGATGATAAATAAAATCAAGATATTGCGTTTCTACTTATATTTAGTAAAGAAACAAGTGAGTTATTTTTTTTTTATGTATTACAACATTTATTACTAATCCCTTTTTATCCCAATTTTTTGCTAAATTGATTAAATGGGTCCTAATTTTTTTTTGTGTTTAAATAAGTTTCAGTTTTCGTCAATTTTATTCAATTTGGTCTTTATTTGCTAACACCATTTAAATTACTAACTGTACGGTCAACATTTGCTTAAGTCCACACTGATTTAAGTCAGCATCCCGCTAAAATTCACATTTAGAAAGAGAAAATTCTATGATCAATAATTTGTGACTTTATTTTCTGAAAAAATTATGTAAAGTCATTTTAATTTATATTCTATTACATTTTGTTATATATATATATATATATATATATATATATATATATATATATATATATGAATAAAATAAAATAACAAGTTTCTCTTACAAATTATATCTTATATCTCTCATATTTTTATAATCTATACAAATTTTCAACACTCATAATATTTTTTATTTAATTATATGACTCTTAATATTTCATATTGTAATGTGACTCTTGAAATTTCATAAGTCTGTATCCCAATTAAGTCTGCGTCAAACTCTCAAGATCAAAATGCGGATTTAAAAAATGTTTATGACAAGGAACAATAATTGTCACGTCACGTGTTATTTCGTGTTTTTTTAATATTTTTTTAAAGGTCCATGTGTCAACCCAACACCATATGTTAATGTCAATATTTTATATTCAATTTAGTCTATATATTTGTTATTTTTGTTCAATTTAGTCTCAATTTTATTTACAATTGAGCAATTTTGTCTCTCTTCCCAAAACTGGGACCAAATTTAATTTTTATATAAAAGTTATAATGATATTTTTGTTAAAATTCACATTTTTATTAAATATTTTTTGCTTAAGGTTATAATTAGTTTAAAATTAGACAAAAAAATTTCTAAAAATGAAAACTGATATCATTGATATAAAATTTTAAATTTACTCTTTATCTTTGTAATTTTAGTTCTAATCTTAAACTAATTGAAACCCTAAAGAAAACTATTTAATAAAATGTGAATTTTAATATAAAAATTAAATTTGGTCTCAATCTGGATAGAAACAAAATTGTTTCATGTTAACAAAAAATAGAACTAAATTGAATAAAGATAATGAAGATAGAGACCAAATTGAAATAAAACATTAATTCTGACTCTACGTGGTTGACACGTAGATATTTAAAAAAAAATTTAAAAATCAGGAAGTGACACATGGTAGTCACGGTTCATTACCGTTAATGATTTAAACAATATTAAAAAATGACCAAATTAAATAAAATTGACGAAAATTAAAATTTATTTGAATACAAAAATAAAATTAAAACTGATTTTACAAAAGTTAATTAAAATTGGAACAATAAATATTTTAACCTATAAAGTAATATTAGTTAAACCATCCAGAATTTCAAGGGATTTCAATATGAAAAAACATTATTCCACGATATAGCTATGTGGTGGCAATCAAAGGAGGTAAAAGTGAAAATGTGAATAATTTTACGAACTTTTAGGAATGTAAACATGTATTTATATTGATGTATTTATATTGGGTTTATAAATTATCAATGCTTTGAAGTATATTTGAAAAGATATTTTTTGGGACTTTCGTTAAAGATCCATTATTTTTTTCGTTTATCATAATATTTTTATCATTAATTCTTAAGTTAATTTAACTTTTATTTATAAATAATATTATAAATTGCTTAATACTTTAATTTTATTTATTTATCTAAATTTTTATCATAATAAATATAATTTATTTATATTTTATGAAGTATAATTTTGAACATAAATAAATTTGATCTAATTTTCATATTTTGTATGTTTTTTTTTCGAGCAATAACAAATCATTGATAAATTTTTAAATGTCAGTTCACACATTTTTTTTATAATTATTTTTTTTATGAGTCTGGATAACAGTATAAATATTTATTAAATAATTTAAAATATAGAATTTGTATCACATTGAAAAATTATAATAAAAATGCATTTATTTGCATATATTTTAATTTCTTAGCTAGAACTCTAAAAATACAGGTTAACTAACTTCTGTTTCTTATTGTTTGAGTGTGTTTTTTCTTACAAATTTTGGCCAGAAAAGATGAAGAAGGTGAAGATTTTGGTGGTGGGAGGAACAGGGTACCTGGGTCAGCATCTGCTACAAGCCTATGCTCATGCCAATGGAAATCCATTCGTTTTCGATCTCGCTTTCACCCACCACTCCTCTCCTCCTCCCCACCTTCTCGTCGATGCCATTCCTTCCTCCATTTATTTCCAAGTAGATTTGAAAACTGGCGTTGGATTTGAAGCCATTTCCAACACTTTTGGTCAGGTTCTGATATCACCCTCTTGACTTGAACTTGTTTATGTTAATGCTGTTGTTTTTAATTTCAATTGGGTGAGGAAAGAAACATGATTCTGATTAATGGGTCATTTGGTGAACTTCCTTTTTGTAATAAAGTTTGGGACTTTTTTTTATATGTTTTTGGTTTGTTGCTTCATTGTTAAACTCTGTATCACCGTGGTTTGGTGATTTTGTGGAGCCTCAAACTAGGAATTGTTTGCTTTGAGTTTCATACGAGATGCCCTTCTCTTTCTCTATTAACTCGCTGGAACTACTCGCATATTTGTTGCTTATTCATAACAATGATTTAGATAGTATAATGTACATGATGTGGGTTGCTAAGATTTCATACAAGATGTAAAAGACTCATTGCCATAAGAATTGAGATATTTTGCTGATTTAGCTGCTAACAGGTGGTAATTAGTGCATCTTTCTTGAACAAATCTTCGAGATTATCATAAAAGGATTTAGGTTGCCATTGTGGCAACTTGTTTTGGGCCAATGTTTTCTCTCAGCTTGATGAATACTCATTAATCATTCTTCTTGCCATACACTGGTATGAGTATGACCATGTGCCTGATTGTAAGGGTCCTGGTGGAGAGACAGGGAAAGAGTGTATTTCATTTAATGGTCTTTTTAAATATTTATAAGTTCAACAGATGCCAATGTCCATCGAAATTTTGAGCTTTTCATCCATTAATGTATCTTAGGGGTATATCCTTATACAAATAGAAAATTATTGGAAGAAAACATGAGGATAAAGGATCATTTGTTAGCATTTTGTTGTGAATAAAACAATATTGTGATCTGTTTCATCATTGACATTTCTGTTTGTTTATTAATGGCAGCCTGATGTGGTTGTCAATTGTGCTGCCATCTCAGTTCCTCGTCCATGTGAAAGTGATCCTGCTACTGCACATGCTATTAACGTGCCATCATCTCTTGTACAATGGTTGCAAAGCTTTGAAAAGAGAACTACTCTTCTCATTCATCTTTCCACAGATCAAGGTAAACCAATCGTACCATGATAATTGAAGGTAAATGAATGGGCACTATGAAAAAGGAATATTTTCATAAACTTTTTGAACCTGTATTCACTTCTTTCCTCTTTATCTTTCCCCCCTTTTTAATGTTTGTCATTCTTAACTAAAATCTAACTGTATCATCATTGAAATTTTAGATTTTTTTTGTTTGTTTGTCCCTTATCCTTTTTTGGCAATACCAAGGGATGAGTCATGTTTGGGGTAAAAAGAAATTTCTCCATTTATATATTGTGTTTACTGTCCATATCCATATCCATTTACTCTTTCTTTTAGCATAATTGTAATTTTTGTTTCTTATCAGTTTATGAAGGGGAGAAGTCCTTTTACAAGGAGGAAGACATTGCTGTTCCAGTAAATGTTTATGGAAAAACTAAAGTGGCAGCAGAGAAGTTCATTTCAGAAAATTGTCCAAACTTTGCAATTTTGAGAAGCAGTATCATATATGGGCCACAAACAATCTCTCCAGTTCCCAAATCTCTCCCTATTCAGGTGCTTGTGTAATGTTGTAATTTGTATCATAGACTTCATTGGAAAATCAATGCTTAAGAATTTAGGTCGGTCAAACTCTAGAGGTGGATGTTTTGTAAATTTTGCTTCTTATCGCATGATGTACATTGTATTTCTTTCTTAAAAGATGGTGGTAGTGCTATGCTAACCTTTTTTTAATCTGTAGTATTAAAAAAATCATTTTCCATCATTCATGGTTCTGTAGATACCCTGTGCTATCTTTTGTTTTCTAAGTCCGTCCACCGGTAGCAGTATTTTCAGAAGAATATTACAGTACGATAGCTTTATCCTCATCTATGTGTGTTCTGTTCTCATTACTAAAATACTATCTGATTGTTTCAGTGGATTGATGGTGCCCTTGCTAAAGGAGAAGAAGTTCAGTTCTTTCATGATGAATTCCGCTGCCCAATTTATGTTAAGGATCTTGTAGCTATCATTCTAGCTTTAACAAGTCAATGGATTTCAGGTATAGGACCTTTACTACATATGCTCATGTATAAGTTAGATATTGGTATGCTGCAAAAAAATCTATTCATTAATGAGGCTGATTTTCATAGACTCGTTTTAAGATTACAAAATAAGATTAGAAAAATCGATGGAATTGTTTCTATACCAAAACTGAATATCAGTGATGTATGAAATCTTCTTTTTGTATAAATATGGCCTTACATAACAATTGTCCCCTCTTGTTCTTTAATTATAATTTCATTTGGCTGTGCCACACCTTTTCATTATCTTATACTTTCTTGTATAGTTTATATAACTTTAAGCTTTAGTATCCCAAATTTGCTTTTATGAATTCAACTTTCTGATTCTTGTAACAGAGGGCAAGCAAATGCAATTGTTACTTAATGTTGGTGGAGCTGATAGGGTTTCACGTGTTCAAATGGCTGAGGCTGTTGCACAATTTAGAGGGTATGATACCTCATTAATCAAACCAGTGTCTGCTTCTTCGGTACGTGTTGTGATCCAATTTATTACAATTTTGGGATATTCAATCAATAACTGTCTTTCTTTGTTTATCTGCATTATCTCTGTATACAAAATTAACCTCTAGTGCTACTTCATGATAAAAAATTTCAAGATTTTGTATCTTCCAAGCCCTGACTATCAGTTTTTTATCACCTTTTTGATGGCCATTTCTTAGCCTGATATAGTTTATCTTCTTTCCCAGATTGTGTTTTATTGGCATATCCTTTTGTCTTATGTTTCAGGTTGATCGAGGTGTGAAGTCCCCAGCTGACATATCTATGGATATCTCTAGATTGGTTCAAACCCTAAAAATTCATCCTGTTTCATTTAAAGATGGCGTGAGATCAACATTTGCAACCGAAGCTAGGCAATGAGGCAACAAAGATTTCAAACAAGGCTCCTTGTTAAATGAAATATGTTCTCAATAGCTTTTCCTATATTTGGATTGTTGTAAAATAAATATAGTTAAAAATCTCAAAAAGGTCCAGTGAAGCGAATTTGTTGCACCTAAAGGGGATTATAAGAAGGGCAAGTTGCAACCCAAGTCACAAAAACAACACCAATTGTCACTCATCCCTTTCCTCAGACTCCAACAAGTTGGTTTTGACTTTCCATCCCTGTCATTCTCCCAATCATTTTCAAGATACACATTTACACTCGTGTTAATATTATTACGAGAAAGTGTAATAACATACTGAACATTTTTATGCATGTTCAGTGATGGGAAAAATACTCGTCTCATTACTATAGGAATTGCCTTTTGATTGCAAGTTCTCTGTTTGTATCAGTTATCACACTTTCTAATGCAAATGAAGGTGAAAGAAAATGTTTTGATGTTCAACCACTTATAAGAAAGCACCGTGTTAATTCATTTGGCTTGAAATTTTATGACTGGATTAATTTATGCTAATCTTAAATAGTGGTAAATCATACGTTTGGACTCAAAAAATATTTAAGGAAAGAGGTTCACAGAAGTTGGCTCAACGGTTAAACACACGAGTTTGGCCTAATAAATAAATTGTGGTCAGAATTAAACGGCAGGAAGCTACTTCTTCTGATGGTTATTGTTCATTTGAATGAAAAAAGATAGGGCTATCCAATAACCTATGTGGTCAGCATTATTCCAGGATTGTGTTTTTTGCAAAAATCAATCAGTCCCTCTTCTCTCACTAATGCTGCAGGTGGCAACTTTACAAAACAGTTAACAATGTCTTCTTTTATTGCTCTTCATGGCCTGCATGGCTCTCTTCTTAAATCACAGTTCCTAGGTCAAGAAAACCTCACTCATCTTTACCCTCGCAAAAGGGTTTCCAACATTCACACCAAACCAGTATCAACACAACCATGTGCTAAATTTGACCTGCTGCAAAGCCTGGGAGGAAGAGGACTATGCAATGGAGAAGAAGGCCTAAAGCAAGAGCTGAAGAAGCAAGTCGGTGCTGATGAGAACACACCATCAGCAGCAGCAAGTGAGAAGGAACAAGAGGCCTTGTTAAGTGTTGCTGCAGAAGATGGTTTTGAGAAGGAACTGATGGGGTTGACTGGGGGGTTTCCAGGGGGTGAGAAGGGGTTGAAAAAGTTCATTCAGGAAAACCCTCCTCCAAAACCAGTTCAAGGGAGCAAAAGTCTGAAAGTGGCACTGTCTGAGAAGCCAAAACCACCAGAACTGCCTCTGTTGTTGCCAGGGATGATTGCCATTGTGAAGAATCCAAATAACCCTTTTTACATGTACTGTGGGATTGTACAAAGAATCACAGATGGGAAAGCAGGAGTTCTCTTTGAAGGTGGGAACTGGGACAAGTTGATCACTTTCAGATTGGAAGAACTTGAGCGCAGAGAAAAAGGCCCTCCAATGAAGAACCCTAAGTCTGCTGTGCTTGAACCGTTTCTAGAAAAGAAATCATAGTTCAACACTTTGTTTCAACTTGCCAATGATGTTTACTTTTGTGTCACATATGTATGTATCTGCCTTTCTGACAAATCTAGCACGGCTGATAATTGAAACAACTGCTTAGATGTTCTTTCTTTGTTGAAATGCTAAGAAGAAAAGAACCTCCTTATGCTGAACATGTATATTTGTGTAAACTCATGTAAAAAAAGGTTGTATAATTTAGTGAGTTTTAGTGTTCTCTGTTAGCTTAATGAGCTTTGGGTTGTCCTTCTCAAGAATCAACTACAGAACTGTTATCTCCAGAAAAAAAGATTAATCATGACTTTTGATTGGCAAATGACAGCTAAAATAAATATATATTGTTCTTAAGTAACACTTAAAATTATAAAGCAAATTGGACTGAACTTTGAAGCATGGATATTGATCAATCTGAGACACATGAAAGAGTTTGTCCTTATCAGAACTCAGTTTCATTAGAAACAGGTTCTACACGTTCCAAGAAAGAGAAATGTCGATAATATCCATCATACCAAAAATTTGTTAAAAATTTAAAAATGTTAAGGTTTCATATTAATGATTAGTTGAAAAAAAATGATTTTTAACTCAATTGTTATTGAATGTTTGTTATTATTTGTGACGATAAGCATGAACAGAAATTTTTTTCACCTAAGTAATTGTCTTTGAAATAAATTTCTTGTAGTTTTCTAAAATTTATGTTAACATTCCTTTTCTAGTTTCGATTTTTAAAATATTAGTTGATTGTAAAATGGAACAGAAAAAAATTATCATTTTGGTTGTATGACAACGATGATATTTAGATTTCAACATGAAACTAAATAATATGTAGTATTGATTGCCTTATGTTTTCAATAGTGTCCCATTCCAACTTCATTATTATCCATATGAAAATTGTTTATTATTTTTTGTGGTTTGTGTTTTTCAGGAAAAGATGTGATAGGACTCTAAGAAGCACCATATTCAAAAGATTTCTTTGCTTTATTCCTTTTAATGTTTATGATTGTTTACCATACGTAAATTAAATTTAAGTTGAAAATTATCCACAGGTTAGAAACTAAAAATGGAAGAGAATGAAGAAATAATTGGCTGAAGCTTGCCAAAAATTAGGTTGTAACATTCCATTAAAGATACAAACAGATTGCATTGCAAGGTTACCATTCTATTGAGTTTTGCAATTCAACAGAACTTTTTTACAGAGTCCTCTGATCATGCAGACGAATCAACGGAAGGGAATTTCATCTTAATGTCAGATTCATGCTCTGCTGCAAATGCTAAAGTTGACAAGAGTGCCTTTTGACTTGAGTTTGATGCATGCTTATGATAATCAGATTTTAGGTGTTCAGAGGACTGGATTGAAACAAAAGGACTTGGTGTAGCTGAGCTTTTATCTGGAAACTTGGATTTTACTCCCTCTGAGATAGATTCACGCTCTGCTGCAAATGCTAAAGTTGACAAGAGTGCCTTTTGACTTGAGTTTGATGCATGCTTATGATAATCAGATTTTAGATGCTCAGAAGACTGGAATGAAACAAAAGGACTTGGTGTAGCTGAGCTTTTATCTGGAAATTTGGATTTTATTCCCTCTGACACAGATTGATTTTTTCCTAAAATCTCATTTAAGAATATGTCAGACAGTGATACACTTTGTTTTGTCCTGTCACTAGGTTTGTAGTGGACATCCTTGTTTATCTGCTCAGGCAAACCAAAATTGAGTAACCGAGGCAAATTGAAACCATTTTCTGTACTCACATTGGGACGAATATGAGTTTTAGAGCCAGAGACAGAGCCTTTGCCAAAAGAAAGAAAGTTTACTCCCTTAGGTGTCACAGATGGCAGTTTCTTTGCAATCTCAACCTTGTTTTGAGTTTTGTTAAATGCACTTTGATCTTCGTGGGTCCCTGTTTGTAAAGGACTTTCCTTCGTTGTTACTGTGCCTTGTTTTGGTGCAGAAGGGATGGGTGTTAATTTTGCAAGATTGATGAAACTGATTCCTTTAGGTGGTGTAGGCTGTTTCTGTGCAGTGTTTGTAGACTGTTTCTGTGCAGTGTTTGTCACCTTATGTTCAACATTGACGCGAGAATGAGTTCCAGAAGAATGAGTTAAGAGATTTTGCTGCATAGAACCAGAGCCATGATTATTGCTAACTGCTGTGTTGGAATTTGCATTTCCTGACTGAAGAGTAGACAACACTGGTCTGCGCATATTTGAAGGGGTAGGGATATCTTCTTTGGATACCTGCATCAGAAAGTTCCGATTTTAATATGAGAATAGTTATATAGTTCAGATGCAGGCATGCATATTAAAATTAGATTTAATTACTTTTTTTGTCATTGTTTTCGTTCAAAAATGTTAAATTAGTCTTCCAGAATTTTTTTAGTCTCAATTTAGTCTCGATTTTTTAAAAATTGATACAATTTCGTCTTTTTCGGTAAATTTCTTGAAACGGATCAATGATTGATTTTTCATCAAGATTGAAGTTGTTAATAAGGAAGATTTGCTTTGTTGGTGTAATTAGCATAATTATAGTGTCAATTTTGATGAAAAACCATTAATCCGCTTTACGAAATTTAACCAAAAATGACCAAATTGCATCAATGTTTTAAAAATCAAGATGAGATCGAGACTAAAAAAATTGAAGGACTAACTTAACATTTTTTTACGAAAACAAGATCAAAAGAGTAATTAAACCTTAAAATTAAGATTAATATCAGGTTTATATCAAGTCTATTGACGCAGTCATTTACAACAAGTGAAATGAAGTGACATAGGATGTGGTGTACCTGGTGTGAAAACAAGCAAGATTCACCTCTTCTACAAAAGCCTTGGGATACAAAATTGTTACAAGGATATTTTGAGAGCTCGTGATCAAATGGGCAATCATCCCCTTTCATGCAAGAGTTATGAGCAAAGTGACCACATGGCTGCAATTTCAAAATCAATACAAGATGTAGTGAATTTTTCCTGGTTCTTGCCACAACTTCTGGGGAAAAAATGATGAAAGCTTTAAAATGACCAATACCTTGGATTTTGTTCGAGGCACTACATCATGTGAAAACTGACACTTGTCACCCTGCCAAATTAGTTTAGGAAAAAGGAGGGAGAAAAGTAAATTATTTGATATCTTTCTCAGGGGTATCATATATACAAGTATATTGCAGAATCAAAAAAAATACACTACTAGTACAATAATGAGTGGATGAACTACTTTGACATAAACATACAAAACAAATTGTCAAGGGCCCATGGCAATTCAAATATCACATAACATAAACATTGAAATGAAGAACCTGCACAAGGGTTTTAATCTAATATTCAAAATGGATTTTTTTTTTCATAACTACCAACTAATGGAACGAGAAAATTTTATAAAAGTGAAATTAAATGGAGTTGATGAAAATGTAACAAAAGTCCTTTAGTTACTGACTTAAAACCTAATATATACTGTCAGCACTGAGCAAAAGAGCCAGTATAAGTGACATGGACAACAGAAAGAATTACAGTGAGTGATATATAAAAGAAAACAAAGAAGAATACATCAGAACAATACCGGAGAAGAGTATTCTCTTACATTACCTCATATATATTATAAATGAACTTCATGCAAGTTTTAAGTTAAAAGAAGTTAAATATATCAATTACCTCTTAAATCAAAGTTAAATAAAGCATCAACACCAGAATAACAAATGGTAATTTGTATTGTGCAATTAATCACAACAATAAAAATCAACAAGAATAAAGATGGTATGTTGCATATATGTATGAAGTAAAACATATTTCATAGTTTAATAAAATTTGAGTAAAAAATACCTCATAGCACCTCCCCATAATATAATGTCGACAATGTGAGACAACTTTCGGTTTCTGTACAAACTTCTGCAACTGCATACTTTTAACACCTAGCTCCCTGTTCATTTTTGCTCTCTTCATTCTATATGCCTTCTACAAAACAAAGTTTTATCAAATAAATAAATTAGTGACATGCTGAAAACATACAGATTTATTCTTCACAAATAATAGAATATTAATTAACTTCACAAATTTCAAATTCATATAAAGAGTTAACAAATATATAGCACCAAGAAAGAGAATGAATAACAAATTATCAGTAGAATACCTTCTTTTTCTCTTTCTTTCCACCACGCTCTTTCCTTTTACTGGCATTCACCAACTGCAATATACAATAAAAAATTAGCAAAAGGAAATTCCATGTAACTAGTCATAAAATCATTAGCCAGTCAGTCCACAATGTAGAACTCCACATAAGGTGTCCAAGGCTGGTTGAACATTTAATTCTCATCATATTTCTAAATTAGTTAATTTGCCCAAAACTCAAATATGAAAAATAAATAGGGAACTGAACCATATAAAGACTTTGGATGTAGAAATACAACAATTTGATTTAATTTGTTTTCATTGTTTGAAAGGGAGGGGAGAACCTAAAAGAACTTTGAACTTGGTAAACTAAATATAACTAAAGAATCATCGTTGGTGGTACATACTAACAAAAATCAGAAAGTAGCAAAACAAAATGACGCTTAACTTGATCAACAAGCTAAGAACAATTCTACAACTTCAAGAAAAGAATAACCCACAATAATATTAGAAGAATACCAATTTGGAATCTCTACACTAGAATTTTGGTGTTGTACCTTCAAAATACACTGATGTATATTGCTTTTGATGTTTTAAAATATATTAACAGCTTTTTAATATATCAAAAGCAATATAATTTGAAGGCACAACAGAGAGACAATTCAAAAAAATCAATAGCGAATCTGGACTTAAGAATACCTTCATTTTGTCTTCCTTCTTACATTCAACAGCTTTTTCTGAAGTTGCTACTTCAACTCTGCATGCAATTCCTTTCTTGCCACCAGTTATAGGCTCCACTTGTCCACTATCATTGCGATCTTGAAGAGAATTTACCACAGAGGAAGTAGGCTCACAACCTTTTTCCTTTTCTTGGTTCATAATCATAGAAGGATACATCATATTTCTAGTTACATCTACAGGCTCCTGAAGGTCATCTACCTGCTTCTGCGGTAAAATTAAACCATCTGCTGAAGGCACATTACATGAATTGTCATCCTTTCCCAAGTCTCCAGAAATTTCTCCCTCCTCCATGTCTACATGAGAATCCATCAACCCAACTTCAGGGCCATCATTATGTTTCCCATCAAATTTAGTGTTAGTGGGCATTAAATGACTATCACAAATAAGATCTTCAGTTCCTTTCATAACCAGTTCAAACTCATTCATTAGCTTATGTTCCTTATCAAAACCATTTACTTGGGTACACATGTCGTCTATCTCCATAATATGTTCTATATCATCTAGGACCATCTTGTTGAAAGTAAAATCTGTATCCTTGTCTCCAACTCCATCAATGATCTCCTGAACCTCCACTATATCTTTATGGCTACTAGCATCCTTAGGACTCAAAATATCAGAATCAACAACTTCAGAGCACTTGGACTTCTTTTCTAGGTTTATTCCATCCATTCTACCACTGTCATTATCTTTAAAAAGGGGATTTTTTTTGTTTGTTAGCAAGTGGTAAATAAATATGTGAGCACAAATTAAATTGAAACCAACAGCAATTTGATCCATGGTAAAAAAACCTTGTGTTAAACTCAAATTCCTAACCCAGGTGGAAACTTAAAAAAAATTCACCATTTTGATTTATCAAAATTTTAAAAACATTGAGTTGATACAACATCAAGTAAATAGATATCAGAAAAAGGCAGTATCATTGAAACTACCAACAGATTGATCCATAACCCCAGCCTAACCTTAAAAACCTTCAAATTTAAGTTCCTAAACCAAATAGGTACATAAATTCAAAAGGAAAAATATTTTTCTAAAAATACCCTTATGATATTGATTCACCAAAAACTCAAAGTCGATCATGAGTTCATAGAGACATATAATAATGACAAAAACGGTTAGAAATTAAAACAAAAAAGAAAAAAAAAAAGACTTTTTAAATCGAAACGCCTACCGGGAATGTTGAAGGGTTGAGTTGGAGTTTCATGTGAAGAGTTGTACTCAGCAAAGTGAGAGATGATGTGAACGAGAGCATGGTAAGTGTTGCTACGCAAGTGGGATCTTCGATAAGGAGGGAAAGCCATTGCAAATGGAGAGGGCTCAGATTCCTTCACTGCACAAAATACCAGAGCACAAAATTCAAATTTTATGAAACTAGGGCGTGTTCTTTATTTATTTGTTTTGTCAATAAACAGAAAGAGATCGAAAAAGTATGTTAAACATAATTCTGATAATAATAATAATAATAATAATAATAATAAATAATAATAATAATATTATAGTAAGTGGCGTGAATAAAAGTGTTACAAATGTGAAACATCATATTATTGAGGAAGATTGAGAGGGAAGACTAGGGACAAGAAGAAATGATTGATAAACAGAGTAAAAAAAGAGAGAAAAAACAGAAAATATGTAGATTTGTCCTCGGTCATCCAAACCCTAATCCTAAGTCTAACCTCTAAGTCTAACCTCATATTCACCGTAGAGAAAGTTGATTTGGGGTGCAATAAAAAAAATATTTTAAAAGAATAAAATAAAAATAAAAATAATATAAAATCTTCAAATATATATGGTTAAAATACTCCCTTCGTCCATGTTTTTGTTGAAAAATCTCAAATAGGTCCTAAGATTTTTTTTAGTCTCAATTAGGTCCTAAGATTTTTTTTAGACTCAATTAGGTCAATATTTTTGAAAATGTGTAACAATTAGGCTCATTCCGTTAGTATAGAGTTAAGGGTGTTAAGGATATGTCACGTGTCAGCTTCTCATTTTTTTTGAATTTTTGAATTTTTTTGAATTTTTTTTTTATTTTTTTTGAATTTTTTTTTTATTTTTTTTTAAATTTTTTTTAAAACTTTTTTAATTTTTTTTTTGAAAATTATTCATGCCACGTGTCACATTAATATTGTGCCACGTGTCAAGTCAATAAAGTGACATGTGTCAAGTTATTGTTTGAATCTCAATTTGGTCCATATATTTGTTATTTTAATTATATTTCAGTCCATTTTTTTTTTAATTTTCAATTTCATCATTTCCAAATTGAGATCAAATTTAACTTTTATATAAATTTTAGGCTAAAATAATCATTTGGTCCATGTTTTTGTTGAAAAATCTCAAATAGGTCCTAAGATTTTTTTTAGTCTCAATTAGGTCCATATTTTTTAAAATGTGTAACAATTAGGCCCATTCCGTTAGTATAGAGTTAACGGTGTTAAAGATGTGCCACGTGTCAGCTCCACATTTTTTTGAACTTTTTTGAACTTTTTTAAAAAAATTTTAACTTTTTTTTTTGAATTTTTTGAATTTTTTGAATTTTTTTTTAAATTATTCATGCCACGTGTCACGTCAGTATTGTGCCACGTGTCAAGTCAGTAAGGTGACACGTGTCAAATCATTGTCTGAATCTCAATTTGGTCCATAT
>Ga0214544_1005735_pt1 | contig 23718 bp, 15 predicted proteins | sample CNSS3metaG_FD_160074 | JGI IMG/M metagenome (GOLD analysis project Ga0214544, IMG submission 160074) | Root nodule microbial communities from cowpea collected in UCLA plant growth center, Los Angeles, California, USA - CNSS3 | ecosystem: Host-associated > Plants > Roots > Nodule | place: USA... | reverse complement strand
ACAAGAGTACAACAGATACGGACCTCCCCGCCCGCATCAATCACGCATCTCAATCTCCGTTACGAACCTCCCCGCTCGTAACTAATCCAGCATATCCCTAACCAAGCTTCTGAGAAAAGGAAAGAAACGTCCATGCGAATCCATCTGCAAAGGACCCCTGCCACTGCACCCCCGCCTGGCGCCTCTCCCGAGACCGCTAGGCGAAACCCGCTCCAGGCCGCCTGGCGGTGCCTTTCTACCGCCGGGCGCCTGTCCTCACCATCATCTCTGTTGCGTGACTTACCGCCTGGCGGGGCTTCTCCCACCGCCGGGCGCCACACCAGTAAGAACACTCCCCTACTGGTTTATACACTTGCACAGAGTTTCATGCACATTCAACTATTAAATCTCACATCCAGATCACTAGCTACCAATGTTTACAATACTACAAATCATCAACTCATCCAACTCACAAGCATTCAATCCAAGTAAGCACTCAATCATGATCATTGGAAGTTAAACGCACACAAATCAGTCCCCAACTTGCACATGCGGTACTATGACCCGAATACCACTATCAACATTACTTCTTTTCTTTAAAAGGATTCTACTCTCATATCATACATTCCCAACAGATAGTTTATAGCAATACTACCACCCAAATCATTCACATGCTCTATTTCAACTTAATATGACACTTTAACCATTATCAATATATCATACATTTCATAAGAATACAACTGCATACTAGCATTCTGAACATGCATACGATGATACCAAAACAGTCTTGCCAATATATTTATTCGATTATCTTGAGTCCGCATAATTTAGTTCATGCATTAACCCATCCCACTAGGTGACTTTTACACCACACAAGTACCCCCATTTTATATTCAAATCATCCCCCAACACCCACACTAAAATCTGTGATTCTCTACTCTGCACACCCTAACCCACTGAGCACGCCAATCACCACTGGCCACTTAATACCGCCTGACGGCACATAGGTTACCGCCGGGCGGCACATCAGAACCCTGAAAATCCCAGATTTCCCGCATCTGCAGAAAACCCTATTACCCCCAAATTTCCATTTCAATTTCTCATCGCAGACTTAACCACATGCATTCGTTTAAGTAGCACACACAGATCATTCTATGCACTCTAATTGAGACTTTCAATAACACATTGCTACTTCCTCTACATTCCAAATAGAAATCAACATACACCATAGTATTCATACAACCAATACACACTAATTGGATTTCCACACACCCGTTAAGTCAACATTCAATCATGTCAATGAAGCAGCATCAGTACTATATAATTACAGCAGTGCAACCATATCACAAAACATCAAAATAGGTCAAAAATAGGCGGTTCCAGTGCGCGCCGCCTGGCGGGTCCCCCATGACTGCCAGGCGGTTCATCACAAAACCCAAAAAATCATCAACGCTGGAGGTGTCGCCTGGCGGAGCATTCTCAGCCGCCAGGCGGTTTCTGGACAGATGCCCAGATTTTACGAACAGGCACGCGAAATGAAGGGAAAACTCAACTATCATGACTTAGAATCATTCCAGACAAATAAACGATCATTAAACAAGCATGAACAGCTCCCCTTACCTGGTGTTTTAGCTTCAACAATTCCAAATGAATTCTTCCTTGTTTCTCAAAGCTCCCCTCTTTGCCTCCACTCTAATTCCCTCTCTGGATTGCAATTTCTCAGAACTCCCTAGCCACACAATATGACTCTTTGTTTTCTCACTCACTCCTCCCCCTCTCACCAATTCAGCCCAAAATAAATAAAAACTTATAAAAACGAAAATTAATTTAAATTTAAAGTTTAATAGCCATTACTACACCTAACTGCTACCTTTTTGATTTTCAGAGAATTTCTACAGTTTCTAGATCATTTAACCACTTGGCAAAATAGTAAAAACATAAGGATAATATTCACTCTAGCCGAGATTCGAACCCATATCCTTCCTACCCATCAAACACATGCACACCAACAAACTATCACATGATTCCTGTTAATTCACACATTCGTATGAACCTAATTCATGCTTTCACGTTCACGATATAATTGCAAAATAAAACAGAATTAAATAAATCTACTAATGACATACTCAGGACTTGAACCCAAGTCCCCTCAACATAATCAAGTGCTCTAAACCACTTAGGTTAACATTGTTTCTTGTCTGGGATTTATCAAAGAACTCTCTTATGGTAGTCTCAACCCCTCATTTCTTATACTCTATTAATTATTAATTTTTATGAATTTCTTGGATCTCACACTAGCTTCGAGGAACGCTCTAGTTGTGCCTTAACAGAGCTTCTGCTGAAGAGTTGGAGGAGGGAGGGGGACTATTTTCTGTAAAATGAGACAGAATGAAGAGTGAGGGACTGTGAGAGGGTCTTAGGGGTCCAAAGTGGGCTAGTCTTGGGCCCTTGAAAAGGCCGGGCCTAACCCCTCCTTAGGACAGAATGTGAAATAGAAAAAAAGGGTCTTAATATCTCTCAAACAACAAAAATAGTATTCATCCCAAATAAATGAGTGCCAACATTTAAGTACCTGCAATTCCATACAATCAAGCACAACACACAACCATAATTCTTACACCAAAATTCCTAAGTAAATTTATTAGCACAAAACCAAAATCACTGCAGTAATGCATAACACATTTCTTAAGCTACAGACATTTAATCGACGATCCAACCGATCAAACCACAAAATAGCATGTTATGAACTAAATGTTCAAATTTGAGCTCAATCCAACGATTAATGAGTCAAGAAAGTCAATTTTACTAAAACTACGCATATCAGAAAAATACACAATCGTACAACGACCAAGTCACTCGCCCAGCGACTGCGCGGCGCATCATAATACGAGAAATAACGTCAAATATCACAATTTCATGAATATTTGAACCCCTAACTCAGAAATATACAAAAAAACTAATGTTTTCCCCAATCTTTTCTCATATTTCACAAAATATTAATTGCATAAAATAGAAATAACGTGAAACCTTAACTTCCCTTACCTAAGAAAAAGAGGGCTAAAGGAAACGAGAGCCCTAACAACAGCTCACACAGCACCACGATAGATTAAGAAGCTGAAACGTATTCGGGGTACACAAAAGAAAAACTATTAGAGTAACCCCAAGTTGGACCAACACTACTAAGCAGAAAAGGAATGGGACAAATACAAAGCTCAAATGTTTTACTTACTTGGATAGGACTTTAGACTAGCTTCGAGGAACGCTCTAGTTGTGCCCTAGCAGAGTTACTGCTCAAGAGTTGGAGGAGGGAGGGGGACTATTTTCTGTAAAATGAGACAAAATGAAGAGTGAGGGACTGTGAAGGGGTCTTGGGGGTCCAAAGTGGGCTGGTCTTAGGCCCTCGAAAAGGCCAGGCCCAACCCCTCCTTAGGACAAAATATGAAATAGAAAAAAAAGGGGTCTTACAATAGACAATATAAAACCACAAATAATTGATTGTGCATATAAATGTAAATAGTAGATTCTTTAAAAATACAAATGTTAGACAATGCAAACAAAATATAAATGGTAAATGATTGAAAATTACAAAATGTACACTATGCAGACAAATGTAAAAAGTAGACTCTGAAAAAGTACAAAGGTTAGATATTTGGTTGGTAGACTCCTCTATTGAAATCATTTTGTCACAATTTTGTTGGATTTTGAATTTCAAATTTAAACTTTACTCCCATATTTTTATAGCTTTTACAATTTAGAATTTTAAATTCAAATTTTATTACTATATATTTTGAATTTTAAATTTTCTCAATATGTATCCTAATTCAGAAACAAAAATATTGAAATTGAAATTATTAGTGATTTTTATATTTTTAAAAGTTTTAAAAATTTTATAATTTTTACTCTATAATGATACATTGATGTATATGTTATAAAAAATATTTTTTAAATTATTGTTTAAGCTTTCGTGAAATGTCAAAAATATGTAAAAGTTGTTCAAAAATACTTAAAAATTCATTAAAAAGGCTTTAATATTTTATTGTTTTTTGGACTCAATTTTAAATCTAAACTTTGGTATCATATTTTTACCAGGCTTTTGTTATTTTAAATGTTAAATTTAAAGTTTGCTACCATATATTTGAATTTTTAATATTCTGTATTGTTTGAAAATCTAAATGTTAATTTAAAAAAATTCATTTAAATTTCAAATTGTAACTTATTTGTTAAAATCGTTATAAGAACTTAACTTGTCTGTTTTTTTTTTATTTAGTAATAAAAAATTGATTCTATAATAATTTTAAAAAATAAATAAAATAGATAAAAATCAATATATATATATATATTATTTATTATCATGTTTGATTTTATATATAATTTTATACAAAACAAATAATTTCATTAAGATAATTAATTTTGATAAATATAAGTACCATTTATCTTTTAAATTAGATAAACTTTTTTATTTATTTGGCAAAGTTTGGATTTTATCAAAGTTTGGATTTTATTTTTGTTTTGACTTTGAATTCAAATTCAAATTTTATTATCATATATTTGGAATTTTAACATGTATCTTTAAAAATTTTAAGAATTTATAATTTTCATTTTGTAATAATACACTTATGTTTATATTATCAAAATTAGTTTTTAAATTAATGTTTAAGCTTAACAGGTAACAATTGTTCAAAAACAATAAAAAAAACTTTTTTTTAAGAATTCAAGTTGCAAAAGTAAGTAAACACTTCTGAAAAAGTATTGGAACAATTTACCATATAAAATCTTTTGTGCGAACTTTTAAATGCATAGAGAGGGTAGTTAAAAATAACTTACTTAAAAATATGTTGTGGAATGAACATGAAAATTGGGAAACAAAAAATATAATTATTAATGAGAAAGGAAAATAAAAAGAACGCGTATTTGTCCAATTAATACGTAAGAAAAGGGAAATTGCTTTGGAATGCGTTTGTGATGTGGGTTTAAGTGTGAGAAGTTCTTCAAAGTTGGAAGAGAGGTATCTGTCTACTCTAATTTGAATATTAACATAATAAGTACAGATAATATTTTAAAAATTATTATTGATATTAATATATTTTATGTGATATTTACATAAATTTGTTTCAAGTGCGAATATTGAACCGCATATTATTAATATTTTCAAAATTTTAATATAAAATCATTTCTATTTTAAAATAAATTTATAACAATAAAATTTTAATATTAATATTATTGTTAAAATTATAAATTAGTGATTTCAAAGCCTTCAAACCCTACTCCCAACACCTTGGAAGTCAAGAAATTAGTGATTTTTTCAATTCATAATCATCAAATAAAGGAAAAGAAACGACGTAAATATAAACAGTATGCATTCTGATCTTATTTAGCATACCCATTTGCAACCATGGAAATCAAGAAGAGGAATATGATAATGTTGAAATAGGAATTGGAGTAGCTGTTAACATTCTCCTCAGATTGCTCTTTGCTTAGTTAAGAAAAAAACATAGTCATTTGTGTTTGGGCATGATGGAGAGAGATTGAGAGATGGAGAGAGCTATGCAATATAAAGAGAGATAGCCAGAGTCAAAAGAAATCATGGAACCATAAAAATTATACTAACGTGGAAGCAAAATGTATAAAAATAATATGAAAAGGAAAAAAATGTAAAAAATGTACAAATTGGATAGAACCATTTGAAATTGAATAACACAAACTTGAACCAATTGAAAACAAAAATATGAAAAAGCAAATCTATCTAACAAAAATGGAATGAGAAAAACAAATCTAGAAATTAATGAACACAAAAATTTAAAAATGGAAAACATGAACTTGAAACGGTTAAAAAAATCTGAAAAAGCAAAAGTGAGCGAAAAAAATTTGCAAACAAAAGAAATTTGAACCAATAAGTATTTGAAAAACCAAAAACAAATATGGAAACATACATATATCGGTAACCAAATTTTAGATTTTACAATTATTTATTTATTATTTTACATCATATTTTAATTATTATTACTATTATTACTATATCAGAGTTAATATGTTAATATATTATTGTTAATATTATTTTATTAATATGTTAATTGATTGTTTTTAATATTAATTACTTTCTTGGAAGAAGAAAAAACTTCTTAAAAAAGCTACTTTAAACTTAAAAAAAAAAATTATGTTAGGTTGGTATTTTATGTAATACATTTTTTTTGTGTGATAAATATTTTACATAATAAAAATAACTAAACTTAAATTTTAAAATTCATTACTTATTATCCAAATTATAAAGAAATTTGATAAATAATGTGAATAACTTTAGATAATGTGAAGAAAATGAAATATTGTTAATCATTTCTGGCCTAGGTATGACATTAATTACCTGCAAAACATGTTGGAAGATGATTTTTTTTAGTAGTATAAACCATCATATACGTTGGAATACAAAAAGGTTTATCATTGTTGTAAATTAAATTTCTTCATCATTTTCCAAATTATATTTAAAAGATTTTGAATTACAAAAAAGAACCTAGTGCCAATGATACAACGACTTTGTGTGTCATTAATTACATAAGTGAAATTACAAATATTATTAAGTGTTATTTCAAAAGTAATTACTTTTCAAATTTTAAATACAAAGAGATTTCATGAGTTGGAATTGGAAAAGATTTCGCAATATAAAAACATTGAGAGTGCAAAAGGTCATATTATCTTGGAATAGGTTTGCATTGAATGTAATTGTAATCTTGAAATATGAAAAACATTAATGACGGTAAAACATTTAATTTCTAATATAAATTTAATTTAATTTATTTAATTTTTAATATTTATTCAATTCAATTTAAATTAATTTATTTAATTTATAACATCTAATTTATAGGAATTAATTTTATCCATTAATTTCATTCATAGATTTTTAGTTCATATTATTAAAGAATATAATGTGATACACAAATTCATATTAACATGATATCTTTAAAAGTTGAACAATATTTTAAAAATTTCTTATTATTTATTTGTGTCCATTACTTTCATTAAAGTTCTTAACAATTTAATTAATGACTCTTCCAAAAGTATATAAAATATAAAATAACAAAAAATGTCAGGTTATTTGATATTTTTGAGAAGATAATAAACTACATATATTAAAACAATGCAATGGTAGATTATAAAGAACTTTTACATGCATGCTTGTTTTTCCACTCTCAACTTTGAAAATAACAGAACTCTTCTCCTTTAGTGAATGAAAGGCACACAAATTTTTCCAGCCACGACCTATCTTCACAGATGTTGCTGTTATCACCAAATTACGTTGGACTTCACCTAGTGATCCACGACGCACAATAGTTGAAAGTCCATTGTTGTGAAAATACCTCATTAAGTCTTTTTTATTGCATATCTTGCACTTACACGAGTTATTAAATAACAAAGATTATGGTTAAATAAATAAATGTAAAAAAAAATATTTTTAATAAAAAGTTATAGATTCATAAATATAAATGCACTCAAATATAAATGCTCATGATGACTTTTCCAACAGTCACAAATGTAGAGCCAGCATGATGGTTCACATTGATTGCATATCTTTGACAATTAAAGAGAATTCTTGCACTTACGCACAATTTATTAAAATTGGTTGCGTAATAAATGATTAAATTAAATAAATTGTTTCAAATGAAACCTTTTGAATAGAAAAAATAACTTTAGATACAATCATTATATAACAATTTTCAAATCAAACATTTCAAACAAAAGTAATACATACATGTTGTGTTGTAGAAGAGGTAAAACTTGTAGAGAATAAACTTTGTTGTCTTTTTCAAACAGTTAATTCATCTGAAATAAAACCTTCATTCAACATACCAAAAAAGAAATACAAAAATACTTTGATCCAGCAAACAAAAGAACAAAAGTTTCTACCTTTGTTATATTCTTAAAAAACTTCATCCATCTAGAAACTTGTACATCATTCATCGGAAAGAAAACCCTCATTGATCATAAAAATAAAGCCATACATAAGTACTAAAATCTGTTTGAAGAAGAAAATACTCTAGAGAAGAAGAAAAGCTTCTACCTTAGATGTATTCTTGAAACAAATCATCAATCTAGCAAAACCATCCTTCATGACAGAAAAAAAAGCCAACCTTTGTTGTATTCTTCAAACAGTTTATTCATATGAAATAAAACCTTCATTCAACAGACCAAGAAACAAATACAAAAATACTTTGATCTGGTAGACAAAAGAATGAGCACACACCCTTCTTGAACATCTAGGTAAAAATATAAGAAGAAGATGAATTGTTTGCTTGAGAAAGCTGAAAAAAATCAAAATCTGGGTAAAAAGATGAACTGTTTGGTTGAGAAAGATGAAAAAAAAAATGAAATCTGGATAAAATATGAACTTCAAATACCACTTTCATTTTGAGACCAAATAAATCAAATCTTGGCTGTGACCCATCTTGTACTCATTTTATTCATCTGAAAAAAAAAGAGTAGAGATGTCAAGATGTTAGTGAAAAACATCGAGAAAGCTTAAAAGAACCGAGATCTAGGTAAGAAGATGAACTGTTTGCTTGAGAAAGTTGAAAAAAATCGAGATCTGGGTAAAAAGATGAACTGTTTGGTTGAGAAAGCTGAAAAAAAAATGAAATCTGGATAAAATATGAACTTCACATACCACTTTCATTCTGAAACCAAATAAATCAAATCTTGGTCGTGACCCATCTTCTACTCATTTCATTCATCTAAAAAAATAAAACAAAAATAAGTAGAGGTGTGAAGATATTAGTGAAAAACATTAAGAAAGCTGAAAAAAATCGAGATCTAGGTAAGAAGATGAACTATTTGCTTGAGAAAGCTGAAAAAAACTGAGATCTGGGTGAAAAGATAATAAGAAGATGAACTATTTGGTTGAGAAAGCTGAAAAAAACCGAGATCTTGGTAAAAAGATGAACTGTTTGGTTGAGAAAGCTGAAAAAAAAAATGAAATCTGGATAAAATATGAACTTCACATAACACTTTCATTCTGAAACCAAATAAAACCAAAAGCAAAAATAGAAATAGATCTTAATTTTTGAGTGCGAAAGAGAAAGATGAAGCTGAAGAGATTTTGTTCGCGTGTTATTTGTGAGTGAGAAAGAGAGAGAGAAAAAGATGAAGAGGTTTGAATGTCTAAGAGTGAGAAAGAGAGAGAAGAAGCTGAAGAGGTTGGGATGAAAGAGGAGGGTGTTCTGTGTGGGATACGGAGGGTGAGAAGAAAAGAGTGAGAGATTTTGTTCTTTTTGATTTATTTTTTTAAGGTTCAAAATTATGAGACTATGACACGTTAGCATTTTTACCTCTTATAGAAAAAAAAATTTGAATAGAAGTGGGTCAAAAATAATATTTTATTGAAGAAGTTTCCATTTGTTAGTTCAGAATTGTATATTAGATTAGATGTCACTACACATTATTGCTAACTGAGTTGTGAACAGAGATAAGGTCTCTTAGTTGAAGGTGATTTTGACGATGCATACCTCATTCTTTGAGGATTCTAGCGACTCTTCCAATGACTAGTGACATCAAACAGGAGCCCATCGAAGGACTTTACAAAACCTGGAGCCTTTGCTAGACATGCTAAAGGCACCAGAGAAGGTCAAAGATTAAAACATTGGATTTGGTGGTGGTTATATGGATTTGTAGTTTTTTTACTTTTCAGATTGTCTAATTTGGAGAACTTCTGGCTAATTTGGAGAACTTCTGGATTGTTCAATATGTAATGTTTTCATATTACAAAGGGTAGGTGGATATTTATGCAGTGTTCCTCAAAGCTTGTTCTAAAAAGTTTAAAGCTTGTTCTATAAAATCTATGTTGCACTTATTTCAAAAAGCTTGTTACAAATAATGTCTAGGATAGGTAACACTGAAGTCTCTATTGAAATATACCATGAAGTAGGGGTGGACAAAAAATCTATTTTTTTGAACCAATTTGCTTTTGCTCTTATCCAATCTATTTAAGATCAATTTTATTAAAAATTCAATCTATTTAAAATTCATTTTATTGGATTTAGATTTCAATTTGATCTATATTTTATATATTTTATGGATTAGATATTCATTATCTAAATTCAAATTTTCAAATATGGATAATCTAAATATTCCAATCCAAATTTTCAATATAAAATTTTAGTTGGTTTAGACTCAAGGTCGAGATGGACTAGCCCAAATTTGGTCGTATTTAACAAAGTCGGCCTTGTACAAAATTTGGTCGTATTCAGCTGAATTCAATCGAGTTGCCTTTGGCCGAAAGTCGACCTAGTCGGCCCTGGACTAAAGTTGGTTGCATTTGGCCGAGCTGACTCCGACCTAAATTTGACCGCATTTGGTTGAGTCAGCCCTAGACCAAAATTTGGCCATATTCAGCCTAGTCGGCTTTGGTTGAAATTCGGTTGAATTCAGTATAGTTGCCTCCGTCGAAAATTCGGCCGAGTCGGCCCTAGCCCAAATTTGGCAATATTCGACCTAGTCGGCCTTACAAGAAATTTGGCCGTTTCGACCGAGTTGGTCGCGACCAAAATTTGGCAGTATTCAGCCGTGTTGGCCCTGATTAAAATTTAGTCGAATTTAGTCGAGTTGGTCCCGGTCAAAATTTGGTCGAGTCGACCCTAAACGAAATTTGGTTATATTTGATTGAGACCGAAATTTGGCCATTTTTGGTCACGTAGGCCTCGATTGTAATTCAGTCGAATTCAGTCGAGTCGACCTTGCCTAAATTTGGGCGTATTCGGTCGAGTTAGTCCCAGAAAAAATTTGCCCATTTCGGTGGAGTTGGATATAACTAATATTTGGCAGTATCCAATTGAGTCAACTTTGACTGAAATATGGCCAAGTTCAGTAAAGTTGGCCTCAACTTTGATCGAAATTTGGCCTTATTTGACCAAGTCAACCCCGTACAAAATTTCTCTATTTCGGCTGAGTCGGTCACACTGAAATTTCGTCAAATTCAATTGTGTTGGCCCTTACCAAAATTTAGCCGAGTGGACCTTGGCCTAAATTTAGTTGTATTTGCCCGAGTTAGTCCTGGACGAAATTTGTCCCTATTAGGCTAAGTTGGCCTCAGCCAAAATTTGGTGGAATCCAGTCAAGTCGATCCCAATCGAAATTTTGCCGAGTCGGCCCTAACCCAAAGTTGGTCATATTCTACCACGTCGTCCCCGATTGAGATTCTGTTGTATGCGGTCAAATTTTACCGAGTCGGGCCTAACCAAAATTTGGACATATTTGCCTGAGTCAGCTCCGATCGAAATGCATTCAGATTTGGCCGAGTCGTCCTAAGCCAAAATTCAGTCGAATTTGACCAAGTTAGACTTGACCAAAATTCGTCTGAGTCGATCACAACCAAAAGTCAGCCGTGTCAGTCCCATGTTGAAATTCGGCCAAGTTGGCCCCGACCAAAATTTTGCAAATTCGATTGTGTCGACCCTAAGGACACAAGTTTTAGAAAATTCAATTTAAATTTCTTTTATAAAAAGTGAATTATGGATTTAAATCTTGATCTAAATATTTGGATTTGGTTTTAAAAAAAATCCAAACTAGTTCTGCTGAAACAATGGATTTGGATTGAATATCTAATCCAATTATTTGTATTTAAAATGGATGTGGATTGGATCATTAAAAATCCAATCCATGTCATCCCTACCATGAAGGATAGAATGGTCGTTTTCAAAAATTGTAAGGGTGGAGGTAGTAATTAATGAGGTGAAGGAAGCCAAAGCTCTTTGTGAAAGAGGGTGTAAAATGGATGGGTACAAAATTTAGACTTCTAACTTCTAAGATGATGTTTTTATGTAAAACAATACAAGATTTTCAACTCAAATTGATTATCTTTTAATGTTAATATATGATATATAATATAGTATAGGACACTATATTTTATCACTATATTCTTTCTTGAGTAGTGTGAGTCAAACCGACGATAGAAACAAACACATTACTCATTATTTTATTTTAAAATAAATATCAGAGGTAGCCGAACCTGACCTTTTTTTTAAATAAATATTATAGATAAAGACAATCTAATCCTTACTAATTGTTTTTTTTAATAAGTAATATAGTTAAAGACGGTTTGAACAAATAAAACATATACTAGCATCCCCACCTATCCTATGCATACCAATTACCACCATGCCTTTGCTAGTATACATAGTAGCAACATAGTATGCGGTTAGTGCGACTCTTGTGCAAGAGAAAGATGGAAAACAAGAACAAATATATTGTGAGTCGAACTCTCCAAGACCTTGAAACTCATTGTCAGATGGTGGAAAAAAATAACTTTATCTCTCATAATTGTCGCAAGAAGACATATATCTTATTTTCATAACCATCAAGTCATCGTCAAAACTGATTACCCCATTCAGAACATATTACAGAAACCCGACTTGGCATGAAGGATGTCGTCCAAGGCAGTAAAATTATTTGAGTTTAACTTTTGCTACGAACCTTGAGGACCGATAAAAGCCCAATGTTTGGCAGATTCATAAATGACTTACAGGGGCCACACACACAAGACAATGAGTGTTGGACGTTATACATAGACGAATCCTCGAATCCAAAAGGTGTTGTGATTGTAATGGTATTGGAAGGACCTAACCAGGTACTGATAGAAAAGTCACTACATTTAGCCTTCAAAACGTCAAACAATTAGGTAGAGTATGAAGCCATCTTAGCCGGATTGTTACTAGCCAAGGAAGTAGGAGTGCGCATATTGCTATGTAGAACAAACTCCAAACTTACCATAGGCCACCTCAACAATGAATATGAAGTTGAAGAAGTCCTACTACTTCAGTATTATCACTTGGTCCGAGAAGTGATAGATAACACTTTTGATGAAATTTAAATACAACACGTAAGCGACAACGCTAGAGCCGATGTGTTCAAAACTAGTGAGAATAAAGAAAAAGGGGAAGTATAACTCCCTACTTCAAAAGACCTTAACAATACCCTCAACTGATAGGGCTGGCACCTATATGAGTGTTGAAAGTGGTGAAGAGACATGGATGAACCTATACATTCAATACCTTAAAACCAAGAATATAATTGGCCCTAGGGAAAATGGATGGGTAAGAAAGACGACACGTTACGCACTAATTGGAGGGGAGTTATACAAGAGATGTATTAACCAACTATTGTTAAGGTGCATTACGAAGAAGCGGTCATAGTACATAATAAATGAGATATATGAAGGAATTTGTGGCTATCACTTTGGATCTTGATGCATGACCACCTGAATCCTACAAATTGGATACTTTTGGCTGAATATGGAGGTGGATTGCCATAAATATGGAGGCACATTGCCCATATAAAACAAGAAGAATTGTACCATGTCTACTCCCCTTGGACATTTGCTAAATGAGGCATGGACGTATTAGGACTGTTCAACCCGAGAAAAGGACAGGTCAAATTCCTCATAATTGGTGTAGATTATTTCATGGAATGGATTGAGGTTCAACCGTTAGCAACAATCACGACCAAAAAAGTACAACAATTTGTTTGGAAGAACATCATATGAAGGTATGGGGTACCACACACGATTGTCAAGGATAATGAGCGACAATTCATACACAAAGAGTTAGCCAACTTTGTAGAACATTTGCAATGTAATGGCCAAGCTGAAGTATCTAACAAAGTTATTCTGGTAGAACTCAAAAAGCGGTTAGATTCCTCAAAAGGAAGGTGGCCAGAAGAACTGTTAGAGATCCTTTGGGCATACAGATGTAGCCCCCAATCCTCAGCCCATGAATCTCCTTTTGTAGCCCCCAATCCTCAACCCATGAATCTCCTTTTAGTCTGGTATTCGCCACAAAAGCCATGATACCTATAGAGATAGGAGAACCTTTGCTACGAAGACATGACTTTGACGAAGACCGAAATGAGGAAAGCCTTAGTACAAGCTTGGACCTCTTGACTAAATTACGAGAAAAGGTGTAGATCCAGACTATGACAACTAAGCAGAGGGTGACAAGAAAGTATAACTCCAAGCTCTAACCACGCACCTTTGTGAAGGGAGACCTAGTATGGTGTATGGCTAGCAGTGCAAGGAAGAAAGAAGGCAAATTTTCTGTCAATTGGGAAGGACCATTTAGAGTGAGAAAAGGTGTTGACAACGGAGCATATAAGCTAGAATAGTTGTCTAGAGAGCCCATACCAAATAAATAAAGCGTGACACATTTGAAATTCTATTTTAGTTAATGTACCCAACAGAATAGTCGATCCACTTGTACTATTGAACTACTTGTAACCTAAGGTGTATTTTTTTTTCTCACCTAGTCTTTTTTTTCTAAGAAGAGTTTTGGCTAGGGAGGTTTTAATGAATCAAGCATCATGAACTAAGTTTTGACAGAAAACTAATAATGGGTTTTGACAACAATTTTTAATCTTTAAATTGCAAAAAATCATAGAGGAAAGCTGTAAAATGGCAAGAAACATAAATGACAATGTAAAGAAAACTCAAAAATAACAGTTCAATCAATGAAAGAAAAAGGACCAGAAATGTAAAATTTTATATTGAATCAAAAATCAGTAAAAATGGATTTTGAAAGCTTCATATGAAAATGTAAATGCAAAACTGAAAAAGAAAAGAAATAATAAACTACATAATATGTAAATGGAATCTGTAAATGAAATTCAACAAATGAACTAATGAAGAAAACTAGAAATTGAATTGCATTAAAGATTGAAAACCGAACACAAGAAAAGGGTTCAAGAATGCATTCACTATGGGATGGGATAGTTGGACAACTTTGCTTACGTTGTAGTTTGATTCTCCAACCAAAAGCTTTCCAAAACTTCAAAGAATGATGTAAAACTAAAATTTCTGGAATTAAAACTAAAACTAAACTTTCTACGATGAATCAATGACTAAAGGCTCTATTTTTGACCAAAATTCTTGACTTCTAACTTTTTGATGCACTTCCGATGAATCTGTCCAGCTAGCTCAATGACTTCTCCAAGTTGGCTGCCACCTACGATGGGTGATGTTGACTCTTCACAAATGAATTTTTTTTTTTTTACAGCTTTTATGCGAATGACTTGCTCATTAGACTTCATCAACTCTTCCAATCTCTTCTCAACCTTCCCGGAAACACAATTAAAACTCAAATTAGTCAATTTAAGAAGATTTAATCAAAGATAGTGTCAAGGTAACATTATGCTAAACTAATTTTAAGAACTCAAAACATACTAAACCAAAATTTATTCTAAAAATACCTTTTTTTTAACTCATTCTCACAAAAAAACTGGAATAGAAGAACTAATGAAAATGATCTAAAAACAAAGAAACTCTAAAAAAAGTGCTCTAAACTACTAAAATGTCTAATTTGGAACTTAACACCCACCAACCCTTACCGAAAAATATGAGGATATCAAATTTTGAAGCTATATAGACAAATATTATAATCTATTTGTTTAATTTAGTTTTTTTTTTTTAAGTGAAGTCAATTAGGTCTATTTGATTTCCAACCATTATTATCAATTTACATTTTATTGTTAAATATATTCTCAATTAGTCTAACAATATTTTATTTCTTCAAATTCTAAATATTCTTCCTTTATGTACCGATATTTTACTTCTTTAGAATATGGTTTACATTCTATTACCAATATATACATACCTACAAACACTAAATATTTAAAGAATTATATCTTTACATTTAAATAATTAAATAAACTTTACAATAAATAAATATAATATCTTTTTCTTCAAAAAATTATTACAAAATAGAAATAATTTTCTATTCATTATTACTTCACTTATTTTTAAATTATTTTGTCCACTAAAAATCATTCTTTAACCATATAAATATACATTTGTCAAATTTAATTAAAATCACTCCCTTAAATCATCACATTATTTATTCTTATTTTACTAACATCCATTAATAATTTTTTTATTAAACAACAATGTTTTGACTCGTTAATTTTTCCATTTAATTTTTAAATTCATTTTTAATAAACTATAAATTCAATTTACTTTATCCAATTATCAAATGCTACTTTACAAACTTTCAAGAACAAAATAATAATTAACTTAAATTCTTTAAAAATATTCTTATGCATTTTCCAAAAGAAAAAATCTCAAAAAATTACAAAATTTACAAATTATCACTACATTAATAAATTTTACCTTTTTTTACGTTTTCTTAATTTAATTTATTTTTTCATCTACAAATTTTAAATTATTCAAAAATTAAAAAAATTAATATATATATATATATATATATATATATATATATATATATATAAATATAGCTCGAAATTTGATTTTCGGGAAATTGAATTCCAACTGGAATTCCAGTGAAAGTATGCCATTTTCAAGTTCAAAATTTGGCTTCGGAGACCGAATTCTATCCTCATTGTAAAATCGTGCTAGCAAGGTAAATATCATGCACACTATCCTATCTGTGTAATTTTATTTTGGGAAGTGTGCATTCAGAATAAAGTTCTATCATGCATTTGCTTTCCAAACTAGATACCACAATCAAATTGTTTCGCTTTACTTGAAATTCACGTGGCAATCTAATTATGATAGAGTGTAGTTGTTTTATACAATTTTGGTGCATGTAAGTTTGCAAACTGACATAAAACCTAGTACATACAGGATGACATAATTCCTAAGTATTTGTAGGTCAATATAATTCTCATGAAGGTACATAATCCTTCTGTCTCAAGCCTAAAAGGCAAAAATATTGGTGCAAAAAACCTAATATTTTGTATGATTCCTGTTTGAAATACTAATATAACATTGTGGTCGTAAGAGCAAGATAGGTGGTGTGGGGGTTGCGGAAGATGAACTCCAAAGAAGCTCAAATCTCCTAAATTGTGGTTTGATGAATGTTCCATTAAAGTACCTAGGTATATGTGTGGGAAAAAAATCCTAAAAGGAAGCCATTTCGGGAGCTTGTAGCGAATAAAATAAAGGACAAATTAACTAGATCAAAAGGAAGGTTTTTATCTTTTGCGAGGAGAATATGCTTACTTAAGTCAGTTTTGACATTGATACCATTGTATTATATGTCTCTATTTAAAATGCTAATCTTAGTTAGTGAAGACATTATGAAGATACCAAGAAAGTTCCTATGGGGTTGGGGTGTAGAAGGGAGGAAAATAACATGCGAAAGTGGACAACTCTATGTAAATCGAAGGAGGTGGGAGGTCTTGGAATTAAAATATAAAGGTGTTCAACGAAGCATTGTTTTCCAAGTGGAAATGGAGATTATGTATAGAAGAAAAAAGGTTGTGGAAAGATATATTGGAGTCTAGATATGGATCTTGGAGAAGCATGGATTGTAGAAAGATTACTCAGAAAGAGTCTAGATGGTGGAAAGATATAAGAAAGACTTGTGGTTCTGGTAAGGATAAAATATGGTTTGAAGAGAATGTCAACTGGAAAGTGGGATCAAGAAATAAGATTTTGTTTTGGGAGGACATATGGATAGGGGATAAATAATCTAAGGAGTTGTACTCTAGGTTATATGCGAACACAAACAAAAAAGATCGAACAATAATTGAATGTGGGAAATTGGAAAATGATAGATGGGAATGGAATATGTCTTGGAGAAGAGATTGGTTCGAATGAGAGAAGCCTCAATTTGAACGTTCTTGGAAGATATTCATAGGATAACACTTGTTAAAGGAAGAAATGATTTATGGATGTGGAATGATGGGGAAGATAGGATTTTTACAATTAAATCGACATATAAAAAGTTGCAAGGTGCATATATTGTAGACAAAAGACAATTTCTTAATTGCCTCTGGAAAGTAAAGGCCATACCATATGCAAAGTTCTTTGTTTTGAGAGTTAGTTAAAATGGAGCAGATACAAAGAATAATTTAAGACTTAGAGGGGTCATCCTCAATAATGTAAGTTGTGTTATGTGTGGTGAGCAGGATGAAAGCATAAGTCACCTATGTTTTAATTGCAAAGTAGCTACCAAAATATGGAATATGTGCAATAAATGGATAGGGATTTTAGGGGCCAATCATTATCATATTCAAGCATATTTTGAACAATTTCATCTTTTGGAGCTAACCATAAAGAAAATATGCTATGTAAGTGGATGTGGGTTGCTATAGTGTGGACTCTATGGAACCAAAGGAACAATCTTGTTTTAGGAATGTTGTATCAGACCAGAAGAAATTTTCACTTAAGCCCAAGTGAGAGTATGGGCATGGCCAAAACATAAAAATAAAAACATTAACTTTTCTTTTTCTGATTGGTGCCTTTACCCCATACTTTGTTTAAGATCCATAGGTTACCAATGTGACACTTGTTGAGTGGCGGTGACCTTGGAAGGTTTGATCTAGACTTTATGGTCTAGAGTGGCTCATCTTTTGGTTGTAGGTTTGATCTACATCTTACTGCCCACAACTGTACATGCCAAACTCAAACTACATTACACTTTCGACGAGTTCTGATGTACATTGATGTGTTCGATTGTTATATCAATATGTACAGTTGATTTAGATACTAGTTGTTAGGGCTCTCAAATGCAAAACTTAGTTCTATAATTAAAGGAGGAAGGAAATTGTATCCCAACAACGTGGAAGGAAAGAAAAGAAAATTGTGTCCAAATCTGTCTACATGTACTAGCTTTTGAGGCAATCATTTTGTTCTTATTCTGGTCATAAACTAATGAGCTTTGGGGTTGACTGGCCAAGACAATATGGAGTAGCTTGAGCAAGGTACGTAGAATGTGAAAGGGTCGTCCAATGTGCTAGTTAGCTTAATTAAAGAACTTTGTATATATTCTTTTTAAAAGGATTAAAGCACCTCAAGTGATTTATTGTTATTATATTTTTTTTGTCGATAAAAATAAATGCAAGTGGACCATGGCTCCTAGGAAAACACATAACTCCATAGTCTTTAGTTTATGAGGTAACAAGTCTCTGATTTTTGAAATGACAAATGAAGGAAAACATATTTAGCAAATGAAGTTATATTATATCAAGTGAAGTGATTTTAGAAGCTTACATATAACTTTTCATGAAGGAGAAATGAATGTCAACCATTGGAACGTTTATCAAAACATCATGTGAAGGTGCACAAAAGGTTTTTTTGCTCAATAACTACTGTCATTTTTTTATTCATGAGATTTTAGGGGCATCAATAGTTACAAATCCTTAATGACTATGATATATGGATAAGATATGTGTATTAGATACGCTGATACAATTATTATGAAAATAATATAATATAGTACGCAATATATTCATATTGAAAAAAGTACAAAAATACTTAAAATTACTGTTGTCATTAAAGTATTACTGCTTTATAGATGTTTTTTTCTACAAGTCTTCAACACTTGAACACAATTATTCCTAACACTTCAACACAATTTTCTACAAGTCTTCAAGTTGCTTTTTTTCATTTCATGTATTCTTCAAGACATAACCTCTTTCTTCATAATTCATCATCAAAAACTTTATTTTCTTTAAGAATTAATGCTTGATATCATTTTTTTATGATAATAAAATATTTTTTGAAGTCTTTTTGTGATTACTTGCACTTTAAGAGTTCTTTGACATTAAAAAAATGTTAAGCATATAACATGTTTAAATCACATATAAAATAGAATAGGTTAAGAAATAAACTCTATAAAATGTAAAGGTAAAGGTAAAGGAATCTTCAGGTGACACGAAGTTGAGGAACACTTCATTGTAGGAAGGAAGTATGATAGAGGACTACCTCCAACATTAAAAGGACATGAAGACATGAAGATCATACAATCAAAGAATAATTTATATAATTAAATTTAATTATGTAAATGGTCCAACTTATCTTCTTTTTTCATCTTTTATCATTTGATATCTTTGTTATCTTTTGATATTTTATATATCTTTTGATATCTTTTGATATTTTTGGATATCTTTTGATATTTTGCGTATCTTTTTATATATTTTGATATTTTTGGATATCTTTTAATATTTTGGATATCATTTTGTATCTTATAATATTTTTGGATATCTTTTGATATATTTTGATATTTTGGATATCTTTTGATATTGTTTCTCTTTTTCTCTTTTATCTTTTAAGGCCTATAAATACCAAGATATTTATAACAATTGTAATCATTTTTCAGTCATTGATAAAGTTATTTCATTAAAGAGATGATTCTCTTGGTTATTGACTTAGACCTTAAGGTTCTTATAAAAAACATGAATCTTTGTGGTGAATATTCTTTGACGAATCAAAGATTGGGATCTTTGTGGCATTAATATTCTTAGTTTTTATAAAAGACAAGGATTTTTGTGGCGAACATTCTTCAGACTTATTAATCTCGATCGTGATGTCTTGACTTATCAATCTTGGATAGGATTGTGTCGTCTAGACTTATCTATCTTTGATTGTGGTGTCTACCCTTTTGATTGGGTTCACCACAAAGAAGGGCCTCTTTATGGTGAATATTCCTTTGCTTATCAATCTGCTAGATTGTGGCACATTCCATCTCTGTCTTATTTCCCATTTTTTACTCTTATTTTAATTGTTCTTTATAGAAGATAGTCAAATTAAAAAAAGATCGTCATATTTCTGGTAAGGATCATATCATTTTGGTATCAGAGCAAGGTTCTGGTTTGAATTTCTTCTTCTATATCTTTTATGTTTTTCTAAAACAAAAAAATAATAGTTGTGTCGTGTGTTCTTCATCTTCAAATGGAGTATTTCTGCATTTGATTCGTAAAAATTATTTGTTTTTGTGTTTTTGTGTTTCGACTAATTATTTTGGGTTTTGAAGGGCATTGTTTCAATGACGGTTTTTTATTTTAATTCTTGTGTTTTAAAGATAAGTTGGACCATTTACATAATTAAATTTAATTATATAAATTATTCTTTAATTGTATGATCTTCATGTCTTCATGTCCTTCTAATGTCGGAGATAGTCCTCTATCATACCCTCCTTCCTAAAGCGAAGTTGTCCTCAAGGTTCCTATAAAAGACATAGATCTTTGTGGCGAATTTTCTTTGACTTATCAAAGACTGGGATCTTTGTGACATCAATATTATTTGGTTGTTATCAAAGACAAAGATCTTTGTGGTGAACCTTCTGTAGACTTATCAATCTGATTGATTGTGGCGTCTTTATTATCGATTCTCATCAAAGAGGAACCTCTTTATGGTGGATCTTCCTTGGACTTATCAATTTGCTAGATTGTGGCATCTTACATTGTTTGTTTACAGAAGAAATCCAAAGTAAAAAAAGATCGTCATCATTTTGGTAACGATCGTATCATTTTGGTATTAGAGCAAGGTTCTCGTTTGGATTTCTTCTTTTATCTTATATTTTAATTTTTATGTTGTGACTGCAAAACTAAGAGCAAATATATATATATATATATATATATGTATATATATATATATATATATATATATATATATATATATATATATATATATATATATATATAACGAAAAGAAAAGTTCAAAAAGTCCAACAACTTTATATGCTACAATATTTGTTTATGTGCTAAAATTGTTTTTCTAATCAATATCTAAATGTCTCTGCGTTTTTTAAATAAAATTCTTTTGGTAGTCCTTTTTATTGTGTCTAGCTTTTATTGTTTTGGTGTCTTTAAAATTCGTAAAATTTTTTGTTTAGAAGTTTGTGTTTTCTTGGACCTCTTAAATCAAGCTTGGATTTCGTAACAATTTTCACACTAATTGTTTACTCTTTTTTTAAGCTAAGAGAGTCTTGGCCAAACACTAAAGAGAATTTGAGTCGTAAAAGACAAGAGAGTACATTCAAGAAAAAGCGAGTGGTGAGATTTTAATAATTTCTATTATTTTACTAACTATTTTACAAGATATGACTTCTACACAAAATGAAGCTCCTCATTCACCGAAAACTGCAACAGTCATGGCAACACTTAAAAGAATCAATACCCAAATCATGCAAAACCAATTAAACATGGATAGGCTTCAGAAAGCTAATGAAGATATCAGTACATGATTGGAAGAAGTATGCAGAGGAAGAGCAAGATGAGAGGAATAAATGCATTCTTTCCATCGTGACGAGGATGAGTATGCTGTAACAACCAGGAGAGGTAAGATAATTCAGGAGAAATGGATAATTACAACTCTAGGAGGGAATAGGAATTCAATTTCAGATCAACAAGAAGTAGACTAATTCATGATGGAAAGGAAAATCAACTACCTAAAAGAGATCAGATGAAAAAGAAGAGCATAATTCCCAAGTTCAATGGAGTAAGTGTTTCAGAAGCCTACCTTGTATGGGAGATGAAGGTTGATCATATTTTTAACTCACACAATTATAAGAATGAAGATAAAGTCCTGATGGCTACATTGGAGTTTGAAGGCCTTGCAATGAATTAGTGGAATCAAGTCAACATGGATATAATTAGAAGAAGAAGATTACCAATTCTTTCATGGGAGCTATTGAAGGTAGCTATGAGGGATAGTTTTGTACTGCCTTATTAGAAAAAAAAGGTTCTTCCCAAATTGCAACAACTTACACAAGAGAAATATGCACTTATAGAGAGAGAAGTAAAAGAAATAAGAGAAAAAGAAAAGAGAAACAAAGAAGATATAGAAAAGAGAGAAAGAGAAGAGAAAAGAGAAAGAAAAGAGAGAGAGAGAGAGAGAGAGAGAGAGAGAGAGAGAAAAGAAAGAAAGAAAAGAGAGAAAGAGAAAAGAGGGAAATTTTGTGTGTAGGATATTTTGGAATTTGTATCGAATTCTCTCCAAATGGGAGAGAATGATGAATGATTGATCAAGTCGAAAACAAGATAAGGAGAACTTTTAAGAAGGAATGAGCTAGTTTTAACACTACCAAACCTAAGGAAAAAAGTATTTTTCAAGTCGCACAAATTTGAGGATAAATTTTCTACAGGAAAGAGGGTATGACAACAAATTATTTCTTGATCCAATACAAATGTGAATGAATCTTCAGGTATCACAAAGTTGTGGACAACTTCACTTTAGGAAGGAGGGTATGGTAGAGGACTATCTTGAGCACTAAAAGGACATGAAGATCATATAATTAAAGAATAATTTATATAATTAAATTTATTAATTATGGAAATGATTTAGCTTATCTTTTTTTCATCTTTTATTATCTTTTGATATCTTTATTATCTTTTTGATATTTTTGATATCTTTTGTTATCTTTGATAACTTTTGATATTTTTGGATATCTTTCTATATATTTTGATATTTTTGAATATCTTTTTGATATTTTGGATATCTTTTTATATCTTTTGATATTTTTGAATATCTTTTGATATTTGGAATAGCTTTTGATATTTTTTTCGTTTTTATCTTTTATTTTTATCTCCATTTGATATAAGTATGAAGTTAAGAACAACTTCACTTTAAGAAGGAAGGTATGATAGAAAACATGAAAATTATCTCAAAATTTGAAGATACTTTGACGAAATTTCATAATGTAATATTTCATAATGTAATATATAATATATTTTTCTCAACGGACCTCACGATGAAATCTGATTCATTAGAATAAATATTTGAATCTTTAGTTACAACAAATTCTAAAATAGATAATGCATGGAAAAGATATCTTAAAGAAAAAGGAAAAATAATTTTAGAGGAAGCCAACAAAGAAAACAAAAGTAAAGTGATTATGGATGAGTAGGGATGGCAACGGGGCGGGGCGGGTACGGGTATCATGATCCCATCCCCATCCCCATAATAAAAATTCATCCCCATCCCCATCCCCAAACCCAACGGGTATACAACTTTTGACCCATCCCCAT
>Ga0214544_1005734_pt1 | contig 23718 bp, 11 predicted proteins | sample CNSS3metaG_FD_160074 | JGI IMG/M metagenome (GOLD analysis project Ga0214544, IMG submission 160074) | Root nodule microbial communities from cowpea collected in UCLA plant growth center, Los Angeles, California, USA - CNSS3 | ecosystem: Host-associated > Plants > Roots > Nodule | place: USA... | reverse complement strand
AGATGGTGTGTTTTAAAATAATGAAACTCGTTTATAACAATTCTATTTATACTAAAACCTTTTAATATTAAAATAATCGAGTCTCACTATTTTTAAACCACTATCACTTTTAAAACGTCATTTTCTATGGTCTTACATATATGATGTTACCGCCATCAATAGAATTGTCCTTGTTATCAATATAAAAATATATAAAAATGTAATAAATCAAAAGATTTAATTAATAGTTAAAAATATCCAAATTTACAATAAACTTAAAACTTATTTAAGTCTTATGTATATATACTAAATGGTAAAATAAAGTCCATATTATTTTTTCCAGGTATTTTTATTTTTATATTTCATTTCTCTAATTTGAAAATATATTTATATTTATCTTCAAAACAAAAAAATATTGTTTTAAAATTTAAAGATTTTAGAAGATGAAAAAGCTATTAATTTACCACGTAACTCATTCATTTCTTTAAATATTTGACCAGGATGATGTTTTGGTGATATATATCAATACTAATTTGCGATTTTTTTCTCCTGATAAACCAATTTTAATTTTTTTAAATGAACTTGTTCAAATAGTATTTATTGAAATAGACTTACTCATGGTTCATATAAAAATTTGATTTCTAGATAGCCGAATTTACAAAGTTTTGCAGAATAAGTCATTGATGTAAGAATATTTGTTAGGATTGAGGCTCCATATAGTTTGGCTGAATTCCACTTGGACTTTTTATTTTATCTTTCTAAATTCTTTGTTTCCGTTTTCATTAATTTTTGAAAAAAATAAATATTTAGTTTTATAGAAACCAAATCCTGAGTGGATTTCTGACTTTGGATGAATACTGTTTTATAGTTGGAAATTTAATTTGTCAAAACTAAATTTTCGGTGACTTCCCACCATCCGATATTACTGTTCATTGATAATTTGATTCTTCACAAACCGAATTCCGATCACTTTTTCGATACGGATAATACTATTTCACGTTACAAAAATTTAATTATTTGATAACAAAGTTTTCAATATAAATAATAAACAGGCCTGTTCCTGTAAATAATGCGTACACTTGTTTATTTGCAAAAAAAATCGTTTTGAAATTAGTTTATTGGAAAAAAAATCACTAATTTGCATGCTATTTTTATATTAAAGAATTTAATATATTTTTTCGATGTTCCAAATTTTGACATCTAGAATTTTAAAAATAAATAAATAATTTTTTTTTCTAATTCAACTGAATTAAATATTTTAGATGTATTCAATTGACGTTTGAATAGAGTATGATATTTAACACTTTCAAACTTAAATGCCAATTTAAAATACTGTTTAACACACACAAAATTAATATTATTAAATTAAAAAATTAATAATTATTTATTTTAAAATTTAAAAACTAAAATAAAAACAAGACCAAGGTACACATACAAACATTTTTATTCCTTATATTCATCCTATTGTGACCGAAAATGGCGGGGCTTATTAAGAATGAATGAAGGAAAAAGAGGGAATTCCATAATACTTAATAGTACATTTCATTGACCTCAGCACAGCCATGTACCACATAGTTCACCGTCCAAGGTTTTTCACTTAATTTTAGCACTAACTTACCCGATTATCAATTTTGTCACCCAATTTAGTTCACTTTTTTATTCAAAAGTCTTTATTTTAATTTGATGACATTTTTTTTCAATAAAATCATCATTTATAAATATATAAAATAAAGCAATTTATGTTATTAAATTTTTGCGATTTACATTTGTGAATTGTAATAATTTATTTTCAAAAATCATTTTTAAGTATTTTATTATTGTTCTTACAGGATCCGACATGTGGATCTTTGAATAGGTGACAAGATCTGAGTGGATTGAAGAATTCTAATGTATGCTCCTGAGGGTTGGAACAGAATAAAGATCCATTGGAGAATTTTGATTTATGCTCCTGAGGGTTGAAACACAGAGGAAGAACCACCTGCAAAAGACTCTAAGTTTAAGTTAGTAAGAGAGTTTAGATTTTTAATGTAAGAGAGAATGAGTATGAGAGAGTGTGTATTTCTTGGTGAAATACTATGTGTATTTATAGGTCCTTTTGGGCCTTGGATTCATGTGATAAAACAAGAAATATAATATTAACCAATATCAATAAAATAACAACTTAACTAGAATAAATAATGTGACACCTTACCTTATATACCAAATATTCTACAAATATTTGGTATCAAGGAATATCAAGATGTAATCAAACTATCAAGATTTTTCATAGTTATCATTAATATGTGAATATTTGCCCCAATAGATTATAATCTTTTGTAGTTTTTCTGGTGATGAGGTTAATTGGGCCTTATTGGGTTACATTACTTAGCATCATCTATTTGGTTGGGTAGGTACATAAGCCCTCCAGTCTCGGGAGTTTGATTGGTGTGTAAGATGTACTTGTTGCGACACTGTTTGACCTCTTGGAAGAGTTGTGGTCGACTTTTACAATGTTGTAGGTGGATGGGCCGTTTGGCCGAGCTGTATAGTCTTTGACCTTGTAGGTGATTGACTGTTTGGTCGGAGTGTGGGTGGTCGTCTTTGATCATGGATGTTATCTTGAATGCTTTGAATTATTGACTTGGGCAAGATTTGATGCTGCTTATCTGAGTAAGCTTTGTGCTACCGACTTAGGCAAGCTTTGTGCGTGTTGTCACCTTAGGCAAGCTTTGAGCATGCTACCTACTTAGGAAATCTCGGGTGCCACATTTGTGGGCTATTATTTTGGTTATTGTCTAAGTAATTCGGTGCCTCGTTTGAGAGATTTCATTTATGTTACCGTCTAGATAACTTAGTGCCTCATATGAGGGCTTTGCTTATGATACTGTTTAAGTAACTCAGTTCCTTGTCTGGAGGGCTTTAAGTTAACTTGGTGTTTCTCTTGGAGGGATTTTCGTTAATGTCGAGCTACTCTTTCATGTGGGTGAGGTGGAATGTGATTTCTCTTTGACCTCCGAGACTCTTCCCATGGTCTACTCTACCGATCCCGACGTTTTGGAGATCAAAATTATATCCTTTTGGAGTGGTTGTTGTACGAGACTCCATTACTCAAAAGGAGTTCGTCAATTACTCCTTAGAATATTTCTGTTGGAGGGATATTTCTTTCTCTATTTTGTCAAGTTTTTTTACTCTTTAACTCAAGTGTTGTATCTACTATACAACTCTCTATTTTGCTGTTGCTTTTCTTATACAGGTTTCTTCCTAGACTTTGTAAATGAGATTTAGATCAGCTCAGGGGTTTTCTTCATTTTGTTCTTCAGAAAGTGTTGTCTTGCCGAGCTCTAGTAGCGGGTGACTCCCTTTTCTTGTAAGGAAGGGTGATGATGATTTTGGTTGAGCATTGGGTTTTACATGAGGGATTGTGTAAGTGATATTACCCAAATTCCCAACTATGATGTGCATAGAAGTTTTTCTAAAGAGAAATATTGTTGAAAGTTTATTAAGTAGACTCCTAGGAAAGAGAGGCGAGTCACTATAGACAATCTTAAAAACCTTGTCTTTCTTAGTCAGAGTTTTGCTTAGTCCCTTTTTTCAAATTTCCTCATAGAAATCCTCAAGAAGTCAACATTCTGCTAAAGAGTATCACTCGTACTTTCAAGTTTCTTCTCGTACCTTATTCGTATTGATTTATTAGAATTCTCATGCCTTGATAATTTTGTTGACATCGTGGTTGATAATTTGTAAGTTATCATCATTTTGGACTTCATTAAAGTTTCATCTACGAATTGGAGAATTAGGCTCTTAAGAGTCGAACTTTGATCCGAGCTTATGCCTTTGAAATAGTTTTCGAATGGATTTCCATCCAAATTGGTGCCTTTGAAATAGTTCTTGAATGACTTTCCATCCGAGCTTGTGTGTTGCTCTTAACGCTTCTAAGATAGTTTTTGGATGACTTTCCATCTAAGCTTATGCATCTCTTTTCATTTAGTCGTTAACCTCAAGTAGTTATTTTTCTCTAGTAAGATGCAACTTAGATAAAGGAAAACCAAATGGGTGAACTTTCCATCCAATCCCAAGAGCATGCATAAAAGTGTAAATTGCCTGGGAATTAGGCAGAGACATGGATGTATATAGCCTCCCCACGGGTTTGGAATTTAATACTTGTCGTGGGCCCATACTCAAGCACGCATAAAAGAAATAATTGGTTATTCCATGAGCTCATGAATGCATTCAAGTGTGATAACCCAAATGCATTAGCAGGAATATAACAAAGAGAGGCCATGCATGTCATGCAATAGAAACGCATGCAATAATGTTCCAAAAGTATTCAAACTTTGGCTTATATACGAAAGAATATAGATTCTATTAGACGGGCACATACAAATATTATTTTAAGGTGTACCAACAATTTTTAAGATGAAATTTTTTGAATAATTTTACTTTTAATTTGGGTCTAAATTGATTCTATAATTGAAATAATTCTTTATATAGATTATGAAAGTTATATATATATATATATATATATATATATATATATATATATATATAATATTTTAGTTAAATAAATTTAGATGTTAAGATAATTTGTTCAATTTTTTTTCTGATTTTAATTTGGTGCAAAAAATAAAAAATATATAGAATTTGGTGCAATAATACTATTCAATCTTTGTTGAATAGTATTACTTAACATCATCTATTAGACGGGCACATACAAATATTATTTTAAGGTGTACCAACAATTTTTAAGATAAAATTTTATGAATAATTTTACTTTTAATTTGGGTCTAAACTGATTCTATAATTGAAATAATTCTTTATATAGATTATGAAAGTTATATATATATATATATATATATATATATATATATATATATATATATATATATATATATAATAATTTAGTCTAGTGTTAAATAAATTTAGATGGTAAGATAATTTGTTCAATTTTTTTTCTGATTTTAATTTGGTGCAAAAAATAAAAAATATATAGAATTTTAATTAAATTTAAATGAATAAGTTTGAATAAATTATATTATTAATTATCTATATATTAATAATTAATTTATATATTATTTTAAATTATTGTTATCTTTTAAAATATTATCTACATTTTACGGATAAATCATAAAGAAAAAGTAATTTATAATATGTACTATAACTTATTTTAATTTTAATTTACTTTTTAAATGAACAAAAGTTACAAATGGAAAAAAAATAGTCGATCCAAGTCCAAACATATTGAAAATTCAAAATTTATTTTAAGAGACAATTAAGTACATCTTAAAAATAGTACAACATTTTGATAAAAAATCACCTTCTATTGGATAAGACTTTTTCTTCTTGAAGTTGAACAAACAAAGCACTAACTGTATACTCCACATATACTAAAGGTCGCCTACATCACGACAAATTCGGACAACCACTCGGAACCATCAGCCAAAAGGAAAGAAGATACAGATGTATAACTGAATACATCAGCTGATGACAAGTATACAGACAGTGAATGGGAAAATGAGTATTTTGGTATGTTCATAAACTCTACTAACTTAGACAAAAATACACCAAAGCGAAGTACGTCTAAAAGGAACTGGGCCTGCATTGTAGGCCCAATTAAGCATGGTTATCCCCAATCAGACTTGGTCAAGGCCAATTAAATATGGTCAAACCTAATTAAACATAATCAAAGGCCAAAGCTTTGGCCCATAAGGAAATGAGTAAAGTAATAAAAAAGGCAATTAAATCTCTCTCTATATATAGGTGGACCTAGGTAATTAGAGGTATGCAATTCATTAGCATCCTAATATGAGATTTGACTTTGAGAGCTTTTGCTGACTTGATCGCCGGAGCCCGTTTTTGCAGGTTTCCCTCCTTTGTTCCATAACTTGCACAAGGTAGCAAATGAGGGAGACTTGGCAAACAAGACCGTGGAGCATTCATCTAAGGAATCTTAAGAATGTGGTAAGATAAGGTTTGAGCCTCATAATAACTTAACATTGTCCATGCAGGAACAATAACCAACATACATCAATCATAATATAACATTTCACCCAAACCTTTCTTACATCTAGAGTCTAACAATACCATTCAATTTCATCAATTGTTAACCATTCACAAAGCCTATTGTGTCAAAAAATAGTTCAAACATATCATCATAGGTTCAAAACGTGTCATCACATCAAATAATACAACCACTAATGATCTTAGTGTCAAGAGCCGATTTGTAATTCTCACACGTAGCTTACCAATAACCGCACTACTTCCCATTAATCTCCTAGTGAGCCCTAATGAAGTATACAACTTTCCATTACTCTTCTTGAGAGCCTCAGTGAAGTACATAACTTCCCATTACTCTTCCTGAGAGCCCCAACGAAGTATACAACTTCCCATTACTTTTATCGAAAGCCCTAACAAAGTACATTACTTTCCATTACTCTTCTCAAGAGCCCTAACGAAGTACACAACTTCCCATTATTCTTCTCGAGAGCCTCAACGAAGTGCACCTCCAATACAAACCGAATAAAATTAACTTAACTTAATTATGTCATCTCTTACAATGAAAATTCAACAGTCCATCATCAAAATAGTCTAATAACATTCACAATATCCTCATGTTAAAATGGAATTTGTTAAACTTATTTACACACACATCCTACTTAAAAACCATAAATTTATACCTCATACATACTTTGACTCAAATCTTAAAATTTCCATCACAAAAGTCTCTAAAATTCCTCACAACTCTTAAACTCAATTTCCACCAATCACAACCAATTTTAATTACAACATTCACAAATTAAAAATAAACACTCTTTTATTCCAAATTCAAACTAAAAGCACAAATAAGTGCCTCTCAATTGGCCAATACCTCAATTAATAATGCTCTCAAATTTGAAGAACCAAGAAAGAGAAACCTAAAATATAATAATTGTGTGTGATATTTTTCTATAACCACAAAAATCTAATCGTTTATTCCAATGGTCTAAGTGAAGAACGACATATTAAGAATCATCTGTCAAAATTTCAGCCTGATCCAACAGTTAATGAAGAGGAATCAAAATTTTGCTAATACAGTTTGGAACAGAAAAACAAAGTGGTGCTCATCTTCCTCTAGAATGCATATATTATGGTTTTAACCTTATTCCATCATACTTTATTATCCAAAACTTGATATAATCCATCAACATAAATCATGCACTAATAATGACAAATAACAAATAAAACAAATCATCACATGCATGATTAAACATACACCCATAGCCAATCATGATCACATACAAACAAAAATAAACAAGATTAACTCTTATTACAACACCAACTCAAGCAAGAAAAGGAACAAGAGTAGTTAGCTCTCCTTACCTGAATTGTTATTCTTGCTTTAACTCTTAGGCTTAACTCTTAAAAACTCAACATTTACCCTACAAACTCTCAAATGACACCGTTCCAAAAATATATTTTACCCGAAAGCTTCATCACTAATAAAAACCCTAAATAGTAACGAGGCCTCATTTCACATTTACTACTCTTTCACAAGCCCAAATTATAAATCTTCAAATATAATCTTGAAAACTTCTTAGAATAAAATAAATCTTTAAATTATAATTAACAAACCCTTTTAACTTTTACTTAAAATATTTAACCATATTTTTCTAATTAATATAATTTTTAGGATCTCATAATATGAAATATATTTTTTTAAATACATGGTGAATTAAGCCAAATTTATTTTAACAAATTTACAAAAAACTTATAAGAAAGAATTAAATAAAACAAAAAATGGGAGTTAAAATCTATTAGGAAAAAAATATAACTTAATAAAAGGAGTAAAAGAATAAAATCATTGAAAATCTAGTCTTTTATCAATTTAAAAATTTGGAAATTCATCTGTACAATAATTTTTTTTTCACAAACAAGCAACTTTAAACTTCATAACATTATCATTCTTTATGCATATCCTCCATCTACCTTTAATGGACCATATAACAATTTGAGAAGAATAAATGGCTTGACATACAAAATGATATTGATGATGCATTGATCTGTTGTGTTGAAAGCAAGTTTGAATCCTGAATCTTAGATTCTGGTAGATCCTTCCATGTGTCTCCTTACAAGGACTTGATGAAAAATTTCAAAACTAGAAAATTTGGCATAATTCGTCTTGTAGACGATGAAGCTTTAGATATTGCAGGAATGGGAGATATAAATCTTAGAACTTTTATTAGTATAGTTTAGACATTGAAGGATGTCATATATATTCCAAGACTGAAGAGAATGTTAATCTCTATAGGCATGTTGGATTTTTAGGGATATCAAGTCATATTTAGAGATAATTAGTGGAATCTAGTAAGGGAAATCTAGTTGTTGCTTGCGACTGGAAGAAATGAACCCTCTACATGGTAGAATTACTTGTAGAAGAAGTAAATTCAATTAGTGGTTGGTCACCCTTCGACTCTATGGCACTAAAGACTTGGTCACATGAGTAAGAATGATATGAAGGTATTAATCTCAAAGGGGAAGATTCCAGAATTGAAAGAGGCAAAAGTTGGTTTTTGTGAACCATATGTGTTTGGGAAGCAGAAAATATTTACTTTTGCTAAGACAAGGAAGATCCCTAAGCTTGAGAAGTTAGAGCTTGTTCATACAAATGTGTATGAGCCAACATCAGTCTCATCATTAAGAGGATCATGATACTATGTCACCTTCATTAATGATTCCACTAGAAAGGTAAGGGTTTATTTTTTGAAGCAAAAATCAGAAGTATTTAATACTTGTAAGAAGTGGAAAGCTGATGTTGAGGATGAGACAAGGTTAAAAATTAAATGTTTGGCTTAATTAGTCGAATAGTACTGTTTTCGTTAAGAAGTTTCAGTTTGGTACTTGCTTTTAAAAAAGTTTCAATTTCGGTCCAACTTTTGAAAAAATGTTTCAATTAGGTCCTTTTCAGAAAAAAAAAGTATTAACATCGTTAACAGCATGCCACGTGCAAGCCTCTAGTTTTTTTCATTTTCTTAGGTCCTTTTTAATTTTTTAATTTCTGTTTAAATTTTTTTTTGTCATGTGTCAAATCCTTGGTGTGCCACATGGCATTGTCAGTGCCACATGGCAAGGTACCGCCACGTGGCAAGGTACCGCCATGTGGCAATGTACCTGCCAAGTGTCATTGTCTTGATTTTAATTTAGTCCCCATATATGTTTATTTGTTTCAATTTAGTACCTATATATGTTTATTTATTTCATTTTGGTCCCCACTCTATTTGTTTCAATTTAGTCTGAATATTTTTTTTTTCAAAATAGAGAAATATTTTCTCTCTTTTAAGACAAAATTTATTATTTATATAAATGTTATATTGATATTTGTTACTAAAAATGACTTACAAAATTAAATATTGAAATTTATATTAAAGTTTAGTGGTAAAATGTAATATGTTATGACATCATTTTAATAAAAAAATATGAGTATTATTGAAATTATTATACTCATGTTTTGTTATTTATGACTTTTACTATTAAATTTTAATATAAATATGAGTAATTAATTTTATAAGTCATTTTTAATAACAAATATAAATAATAAATTTGGTCTCAAGGGAGAGACAATATTTCTCTATTTTGTAAAAAAATATTCGGAAAAATTGAAACAAATAGAGCAGTGACTAAATTGAAACAAATAAACATATATGGGTACTAAATTGAAAAAAAATAAACATATAAGGAGACTAAATTGAAATCAAGAGAATGACACTTGGTAGGTACCTTGCCACGTGATAGTACCTTGTCACGTGGGACTGACAATGCCACATGTCACACTAAGGATTTAACATGTGACAAAAAAAATTAAACAGAAATTAAAAAAAGACACTAGTTTGGAAGTGTTATAGTTTTAAGGTTTACTAGATTTACTTTGGACTGTAGTTGATGTGATCAGCCTCCAAGTGGGAGATTCTTAAGTATGTGGAGTCTGAAGGGTTTATAGGGCCTGACCCATTTACTTGCTTTAGTTTTATAAATACTCATGTAATTGTAATCCTAATTTAACAATCAAAAATACCATCTAGTGCAACCACCGTGGACGTAGGTCATTTTGACTAAACCACATAAATCCTTTGTGTTCTTGTTATTTTACTTTCATCTTGGAATTGCTTCGCGTGTGTGTTTGTGATTCCCAACAATTGGTATCAGATCTGATGGTTAGTCTTGTTGATCGGCTCAGACAAGTGCAGTATGGTTCTTATATCGAAAGTCTTCTTAGCAATGGTATGAAACTAAAACTCATATAGGTATAATCTGTTAATACATAAATTTGACATAGTAAGGGGAACTGGCTAACTTTTTTTTATATATAATTTGGTTTTGTTTAGTGTTGTTTGATGATATGGTTTAAAGGGAATTTATATTGAGTTTATTATTTGTTGGAATGATGATTATTTTAGATTCCTATGAAATATCAAAATAATTATTATAGTAAGAGTGTAAAACATAATTTATTTTATCATCGTAGGATTGATTTTTATCATCGGTTAAATTAGTGTTTTTATTTTTATGAAATGGCTGCTGAAAGTTTTGTGGACTTGGTGATGAACAACAATGTTTGTTCTGTTAAGTGTTTAATTACTAAATAGGAAATATTAAATCATGGGTGTGATATTTTAATTATGCAGAATTGGTTATAGCATGGATGTGTTAGATTATCTTTATATAAGTAAAAATTGTGGTTTAGTTTTGGTATAACAGTGTGGTGGCTTAGATGTGGTATTTTTATGGTTTTGATATTCTTCTATTATCATTATTATGAAAATGGCAATGAGATGTTTTGTGAGTTTGTAAAACTTTTAAAGTAGTGATTGCATTTGATATTGGGTGTTTATTTCATACGTAACTTGACCAATTATTCTTTGGGTTTGATATTTTTCATTATAATATATTGGCATTACTAAGGGCTAAAATTTGGTAGAGGTGGGCAAAAAATTCATTTTTTCTCTAATCCTCTCCAATATCGAATCCAAAGTTAGGTTGAGCTAAAGGTAGAGATGGACTAGCTCTAATAGGTTTGTCTAGGCCGAAGGTCAAGATGGGTTAGTCTCATATCGAATTCGATTGAATTGGCCCTGGTCAAAATTTGACAGAGTCAATCCTAATTGAAGATCGACCAAATTCGGTTGAGCCGGTCTTGACTAAAATTTGCTTGTGTCAGCCAATGTTTAAATTTGGTTGTATTCGACCGAGACGACCTCGACCTAAATTTGGTGGTATTAGGTTGAGTCGAGCTCGATTGTATGTATTGGTTGTTGGAATTAAAAATTTGTATGATGGCTTAGTGAAAGGTGAGACACTTTGTCAACCTTCAATAGTGAACATAAGTGTTGACTTCATCCATAAGTCTCTCTAGGAGAGCATTGGGAAGGGTAACTTTGCGTAGCTACTATAGAGGTGGGCTTCGCTAGGGAAGCTCTTGAGAGAGTGGTGGGAAGTGATACCTATTTACTTTTCTCGTAAGGCTTAAGAGAGTAGGGGAAATGGACCTTGTCCATAAGGCTTGTGAGAAGCAGCAAGGGAGGGCTTCACTCGTAAAGCTCTTGGGAAGCGATGGATGTGGAACTCTATCCATAAGGCTTGTGAGAAGTAGGAAGGGTGATTGCTCTATTAATGAGCAGTTGTTGGTAAGCTATGTGCAAGAGTTAAGTGGAAATATTGTTTCTGATGTTCAGTTAAGTAATTGATGAGTCCAACTTCTAGCTTGAAGTCTTGGAAGAGATGATGAAGACTCCATGGAATGAATTGGATACGCGAAAGCAATAGAGAAGATGAACATTGGTTTGGCTAAGTGAAGATTCTGTGAGAGAGGTGAGGCCAACTCCTAAGAAAAGAGACTATAGTAGACTAGAGAGAATTGTACTTTGAGGTGAGCTCAAACAAGAGGCATGTGAACATAAATGGGCAGCATTTCATTACTTAAATTCAAGCTGATTCTTGCATAACATAAACCTTCTATTTATAGGCTAAAAGAATAGCAAGATGTCTCAAAAAGAGGATGAAACAAAGGTATAGAAAATTGAAAATTAAAGCCAAAAGGTGAGCATGCACAAGGTGTGACTTGCTACCTAAGCAAGCACATGTTTCACACCAATGCTCATGCCGTTCATACCTTGGGAAGCTACTAGAAGTAGCTTAGTCTCCAAGTTAGGGTTAAAAACCCTAGTTTCCATGCGCGCACTTAGTTGGCCCAAACTAGGCCCATCTCTTTTTAGGCCCAAACTAGAGTACTAGGTTTAAGCCTAAACCATGCCCCAAATACAAGGACCAAATATTAAATCTTATACTATTACGCCCATAATACAAGGCTGATTGAGGTCGTACTCGACCAAATATTATATTTAAATATACTACTTGGTAATGAACCCAAAGTCATCTCCCAAACGACCAATATTATCATTCAAAGGTTCCAGACATAGACAAATACAACACAAAAGGGGAGGGGGGTTGACAGATTCAACACATAATTAAAATTGCAATTATGAAACAAATTTAATTACTTTAATAGAATTAAAATAACTTATTCCCTAATTCAAATGCAACTTATCCTAGATTCAAATTAGATTATGTTGTCAAGGTTTACTCTCAATCCACTAAAAATTAACCAATTTAGTAAAGATTAAACGGGTTTCATCATACCCTAAAGCAAGGTGTGCGTTTAATAATCTCAACAGCCAACAACAAAATCCATTAAGCACGAGTTCAACAAACAGAAATGGTATTGGATATTAAGCATGCCCATAACATAATCATTCAAGTTTAGAAATTAAAGAATAAGGAGCAGCCTAATAAATAATAAACATAAAACATTGATGGAAAAACCTCAAATTTGCATTATCCGGAAAGGATTCATAATAGAAGTTTAGCTATGCATTAACATTGGAAAATGAAGATACATCATGGAAATGAAAGAAGGAATAAGAAAATCGAATCAAAGAGTGGAAAACGTAAATCTCTAGTTAGGTGCTCTTCACAATGCAGAAAAACGTTAAAGAGTTGTGTGCTCCTCCAATGGGTCTCCTCCAAAACGTAAAAATAGAAGACCCAAAAAAAAGAAGAATGAGGGTTCTACCCCTCTAAAACCCTAAAGAGCTTGTGGTCACATCACCAAAGATGAACATATTTATAAAAATGTCACTCTAGGCTGTAGAATTAAAAAACAATGCAACTATGGACCTAAAATGTTGGTTAAAACAGTTAAATCACGTGAAAACGACATGGAAATGATGTGGAAACTCTCTTCATCTTAAGATTAATATCGAAACTTCAAAATTGCTTCATAAAAATACTTAAAAATAAATAGAAACAAAAGTTAGACCAATTAATGCCAAATTAGAATTCGAAATAATGGCCTAATGAAGCCCAATATATGAAAATGCTTTAAAAATAAACAATTAAGCACTAAACAACCATCAAGATGGGCACAAAAAGGCAATGGAATAAGGGAAAATATTGACTCATCGAAATCACCCACACTTACCCTTTTCCACTCTTGGACAAAAACTAAAAAGCAAAGTAAAGCTAAGCAGAGCAAGGACAACACAGACAAAACAATTAGAGATATGAAAGAGACACAAACAATAGACACGAAATAGAAAAATGGAAACACATCCAACACAAAAAGGATTTGAAGCTACAAGAAATCCATGAACATCATCCAAGTAATTCCAAACATGCCAAGTACTCACTAAGCTGAAAAAGTGAATGGAAAGTAACATAACCTCACAAAATATACATTGTACCATTCAAATATCTAGGCTATTGTTTACTCTCAACGCATCCCTGAAAAACAAGCATCAAATAAATAGACTTGGCAAGCCTCTAAAATCAACAACTAAAACACATGCAAATCTAAACCCTAAACCCTAAGTCCTAAACTAGATTAGAAGGACTTTTCAAGGTTGTAATGAGTTGAGGACAAGGTGTGGAAGATATGAATAAGTAGCTAAAGAACCAAAGGAAATAGAGGAGCAATGGGGAATAAGTCAAAATCAAGCATTAAAGCAATTCCAAACTCCAACACTTCCAAATTCAATTCTCACACAATGTTCAAATCAAAATCTCTTTCTTTTCTTTTCTTTTCTCCTTTCTTTATTCTTAAGTAAAGAAACAACTATTTTCAAGTCCCTAATAAATGTACATATTAGTAATCCAAGAACAAAAACAAGTATGTGCACAACCACACTTAATTTAGCACCGATTCCCAAAACAATTCCAAAGCTCCTAAATTTCCTAAGAAAGGATGAATCATGATTTTTTAGGCTAAAGGCTTGTAATGAGCTATAAATCACTGAAAAAGGGTACATATGCTTCAAAGGGGATATAAAAGGAATTAGTTTAAGGTAGGCTAATTTGGCTATAGGCTCATGAGAACAAAATTGTCTAAATCATATCCAAACATGCATATGAATCAGAAAACCTCAGAAATAGTCAAGCCAAAGCCACTATGCAAGCATTCAAGAGGCATATATCACACAAGAAAGAATAGAGAGTGGCTCAAATCCTCACAAAAGTTAAAATAACTAAAGAATAACTTGACATGGAAAGAAAAAGCAAGGATATCAGTCCACAAAACAACAAGAATTGAAAGAAAAAACAAAAACTTAACAAAGATTAAAAAGAAACAAACAATTGACTTCCATAAAACACAAAAATTGAAAGAAAAAAAATTAACAAAAATTAACAAGAAACAAACAACAAACTTCCCTCCACACTTAGACTACACATTGTATCAATATGGCTAAAACACAAGATCAGACAATCAAATCTCAACAGATAGACTTAGATAAGTGCAATAAAAGTAAGGAAGGAGAAAGTCAATCAAATCTCAACAGATGAACCTGGACAAGTGTAATAAAAGTAAGGAATGAGAAAGAAAACTCCCTGAATAATGGTGAAAGAGAAGTGGGGTATAGTAGGGAAGTCTCCTCTACAACAGTATCCACCAAAGTAGGGTTGCTGAGGAATGGCTTCAGACGATGCCCATTCACTTTGAATCTCTTATCAGTGGATTGGCTTTTGATCTCAATTGCACCATAAAGATAAACATTAGTCACCTCAAATGGACCAATCTACTTTGACCGCAACTTACCCCCCATGAGACTAGTTTTGAGTTATACAATAGTACTTGCTGACCAATAACAAACTCCTTCTTATTTATGGAGCTATCATTGAATCTCTTAGTCCTTTGGCCGCAACTTACCACCCATGAGACAGATCTTATCCAATTCATTCTACTATAGTTTCCTTTCCTTCCCAAATTGTTCAAGTGAGAAGTTGCATGATTTCATAACCTAGTAGGCTCGGTGCTCTATCTCCACTGGTAGATGACATGGCTTACCAAATACAATCCGATAGGGAAATATCCCTATATGTGCCTTGTAAGCAGTTCTGTGAGCCCAAAGAGTGTCCTCAAATCTGTTGCTCCAATTGTTTTGATTGGGTTGTACAATCTTCTTCAAGATCCACTTAATCTCCCGTGTAGAAATCTTGTGCACAATCCCATACTTTCAAAGCAAAGCCCTCATGGATCTATTATAGAAATGGGTGCCTGATCACTAATGACAACTCTAGGAGTTCCAAACCTACAAAATATGTAAGACTTGACAAAGTCTATAACAACCCGGGCATTATTAGTTCTGGTGGTTTTAGCTTCCACCCATTGTTAAACATAATCAACTACAAGCAAGATGTAAGTGAAACCAAAGGAGACAGGGTAAAAGCCCATGAAATCTATACCCCTGATATCGAAGACCTCATAAAAATAACACACTACAAAAAATTGTGTTAAATACGATAGTTAATTGTTGTATAAAATAACACTTATGACCGCCATATTTTGCACGTCTGGCGGGTCCACATACCACCATATATTATGCCGCTACAAAGTATAATATGGCGGTCTTATACGAAACGCCGCCACACCCGCCATTTAATGTACTATGCAAATAATGACAGTTAAAATTGCCTTATTCTCAATGCAAATAGTGGCAGTTAAAACTGGCATAATTTTTTTATTTTGGAAAATAACTAATGCAAAATATAACAACTAAAAGCGTCATTATTTTTATATTATTTATTTAACTTGCATTTTATAAAATCAGATGAAGTAAAAAAAAGCATTAAATATATAAATTTTCATCACAAATATTTTCATTCATAATTCATATAAAACATAATTCACATTATTCAACACCATCCAAAGGATTACTCGATGAAAACAAAAAGAAAAAAAAATCTTACACTATTATAATATATTTTCCTATAGCTATCTTCCTAACTAATATTGTCTTCCTCACTTGATCCTCTTCCGTCGTGATCCTCTTCCATCATTCGGTAACGGAGCACCACTTTCTTTCTTATGTAATTTCTGCTTTGGAATGGGGCTTCTTTGAAGCATTCAATGTCCACTGAAATGACACTTTCTTGAGAATTCTTTAATAGGGCCATATGTTTCATTTAGTTCTTTAAATAAATTTACACTTGTTATACCAAAAAAATAAAAAGATTATTATAGTTTCTCATAGGTAGTATTCTTAGCCAAAAGATGGAGAACCTGTAGGCATTGAATCCAATATCCTCCATCATTGCCATATCCCTTGAAAAAAATTACTTTTAAAAAATAAAAATCATCAATCTAGATGAAATAAAATCTCAAAAAGCTAAAGAAATTCCTCTAGAACTAGATTTCTAAGTTCAAAATTATGAGAAAGAAAGTACCTTTTAGTGGTGGTATGAATCAAAAGGAAATATCTGCATTATTGTGGTCTACTATTCTATCTAAAAAACCAAGAAAATTGTCTCAACATTTTGTATAAAGCAACATCATTGTTCAACAAACCAACTCTGCTCTATCAAAAAGTACCTTTTGTAAACCAACTTCATAATTACAAACACAAAATCAATTTGGTCAAGAAAATAGTGATGAATGGTTCATTGATGTAAATCTTCAACGTTAATCCAATAGATATTGCATTATTCTAGCATTATCCTTATTCTTTTACACCTAAGTTTGCCCTATTCAACTCTCTAGGAATTGCTAGTTGGTTTAATAGTTGGAACTAGTAACTAAAGGAAATTCTAATTAGTAGTTAAAGAATTAAAAAAAATTTAATGGAATAAGAGTGTGTTCTCATCCCATTTTTTGTTAACGGGCTCTCATGATATCCAATGAAAACTTTTGTTTTTTAATTCCCTAATTGGTGGCAGTATGCTTTGGTTAGCAAAAACACCAAAATTAAAACATAGTATCACTTTTCTTATGTGGCCTTTGTTAAGCTATAATTTAAAATCTTCCCCTGCACATAAGTTGTCATTAACAAAAGCATACACATAACCCAAGACATATTGTTAAATATTCCTAATTTGGCTTCAAATTAGATGGTGTGAACCAGACTATTAAAATTGCTTATTTGAAGCATGTTTTTATTATTTTCGCTTTAAAGTTATCATTAGTACAGTTAAATATATGTGAATCAAAATGGTTTTTTTCAAAGCAATAGATATCAAGGGGGGCCATGAGAAATAAATCTCCAAAAGGGAACAAAATATTTAAACAAAAATTGAAAAATTAATAGAAAATGTTTGACAAAAAAAGTAGAGGAATTAAAGGTTACCCTTTTCTTCTTCCACGGGAGAACTTGAGAACTAGCACGATGACCATTCTACAATGAGGGTTAAAGATGGGGCTCGATACAGTGATAAGGGATGCCATAAAGTAGAACTAGTAAACTCATTAGAGAGTAGAAGCAGCACAAACAAAGAAAAATCATGAATTTCAAAATTCTCTGTGACATGATATTATATGCCAAAAAATTAGTTATATGATCTCAGACCTTGGCTTAAACAAAAACATCATTGAGCACTTCATAAGTCTACGTAGCATAAGGAATTTGGGCATACCATGCAGGTCCACAATGAAGAAAAAGGTTTCATACACATTCTGCAAAATGAAAAGTACAATGTCTTCAAAGATAAAAAAAAATGTGCAAATTTGTGAATCGAGACAATCAAGTAGCATTTCAATTAAGGAATCCAATCAAGGGACTATTTGAATAAACTACCCCATAAGTATTTAGCGGGGAGAAAATAAGAGGAAAAATGAAATAAAGTTTATCTAAGTTAAAATTAGCTTTTACAAAACCTAATTTATCAAAATCACATTATACTACAGTCATTGCCAATTAAATTACTTATACCATTCAAAAAAAAACTCTAGAATAAGAAAAGGAAAGAGGCTGTGACTAGTAAACCTGAAGGGCAACCCAATTCTTGATAGCTCCAAAATAATTTTCAAGGTGAATTGAGCCTGTGGGTTGAACCCCCAACACTACTCGTTTCCTGTCAAAAAATAAAGCATCAACTAACAACACAAATCGCTACTTAATTCACATCAAATTTAAAAATAAAATAAATAAATAAAATCCAATGACTATAGTATTACTTTACGGAGGAGGTTGGAGTTGGAGTCTTTGCGGAGGTAGTAGTGAGAGTAGTACAACAGAATATGAGCGTTGAAGCTCGGGATTTGGTGGTTCCAACTTCCAATTAAAAACACAAAAACCTAAGCGTGAAGTGAAGAACAAAAACTAAGACAGCGAGAGTAGTACAATGAAGGAATGAAAAGTGGACAATAACTTAATAGAACAACGAAATGTGAAACACTCATCTTCTTCCCTTCAACGCAAGCCTTACCGTTTAGGTTTTCGATGACTGTTAAAGATGAGGGATGGCGGTTAGGGGTTAATATTTCTGATGAGGGTTTAGGTGATGGTTTGATGATTGGGAGGCTCGAAGGAGAGACACTCGAAGGTGAGATACATATATTCTAAAGAATGAGAAAGAGGGAGAACAAGAGTGAGGATTCTAAATGAGTGTTAAATGTTTAATGCTAATGTTGGATTTTTTTTTCGAAAATTGATTTTTGTTTAATGAAAAGAGAATTCAGAGGGAGATTTTTTGTTTTAAAAACAAATAGAGATAGACAGGGAGTGATGCGAGGGAGAAAAAAAAACTAGGTATTAAATGACATTTGTAAATGTCATATTTTGAATGCAAAATATGGCAGTTATAAAACCGACATATCATTCAAAAAGTTATGGCAGGTTTTTAGAACTACCATATTAAAACCGCCATATATAACACAACTTTTTATAGTGACATGGGTTGTTGAGGCATCTACTATCTCCAAGAAATGGCTCCTCTTTCTTTTTAGCATTGCTTGCATGTGCTACAAATCCTCCACACATCCTTGCAGATGGTAGGCCAGTAAAATCCATAATTTAGCACCTTACGAGCTATCTTTTGTGTGCCAAGATTACTATCAAGTGCAGATGAGTTACATAAATGTATGACTAAATTAATCTCATGGTCCAAAATGCATCTCCGAGTAACCTGATCACTGCACAACTTCCATAGATACGGGTCATCTCAAATATAGTAATTAACGTCGCTCTTAATTTTATCACATTGAGCTTTGGAGGCTAAGTGAGGAAAAACATAAGCAATAAGGTAATTTACAATATTTGCAAACCATGGTAATGGTGGGAAAGAAGCAGAGAGTGTCAACAAACTTTCATCAGGAAAGTCATCTCAGATTGGTGAAGTATCATCAACAAACCTTTCTATCTTGCTTAGGTGGTCTGCAACTAGATTATGTGCTTCGCTCCTATCACGTTTCTGCATAATTTCCCAAAATATCAACTGATTGTTTTTACATTTTAATATGTTGAATCATATTGCATGAACATATTAATCTATTATTTTTGGTTTTAATCGATTGAAAGTGTACAATTCTACTCCTCACTCACTTGGTGGCATGTAAAAAGTTGCTCCACCATCATTTTCCAATCGAGATAAGTCTTGACATCATCCCTCGTATGGAAGTGTGGGAGATCTACCCTAGTCTCTCTTGGGAGATCTTCTCTTTTATTTATCCTTGGTTGATGAGGAGGAGGTTGATAAAAAATTTCCACTAATAATTGTGTGAGTATTTGAGTCTTAGAGCTCCTACTTCAGTTGATCATACTCTTAATTTTCTCTTGTATCCTTTCATTCTTGTGTCTCAAAATTGTAAGTTCCTTTTTTAGAATGGAAAGTTTGGCCTTTATTTCAATTTCATCCTTTTCTTTTTGAGTGTCCTCTTGCTTTCTCCAAATATTTAGTGACTTTACTTTTGAGTAATTTTTTTCAAACTTTTTTTAGCTTCATCACTAGAATCATGATAGAAGAGGGCCAAACACTGTTCATTGAACTACAGAGTTGATGCCAATGATGAAACTTGACCCAAAGGATGGAACATGACCCAAATGAAGGAACAAGCTTTGGTGCCAAATGATGGAAACCCACTTGATGAAAGTTGATGTTGCTTCCATGCAGATGATGTGCTCGGAAGCGAAAACATGAAATGATGATGGAAATGGAGTTTGGAGAGTGGTTTGAATGTGTTTCTTGTAGGAGTTTGAGCCAACCTTCAAGGAAAAGGTATAGGAGAAGTCAAGTAGACAATCTATCCTAGTGAACTTAGAACAAAGGAGAGCTGCAAATTTGGCAGAAATTCTCTTTATTATTTCCATGTTATTTTACAATGCTTGAGGACTCCTATTTATAGAATTAAGGAGTAGACCTAAATATCAAAATAAGAAAATAGATACAAGGAATTTGAAACTGAAAAACTCTAGATCTTTGCTCAAGTGTATGCACCAAGCTAGATGTGACATGCATGTATCAAGTTATCTTTCAATGTATGCAACTTTCCTTGCTTAATGGGCAAGTTTAGAGGATGCATTTCGTTAACAATCAATATTCTAAGGTTACTTGAGGCCCAAGATACCCTTAATAATCCCTTAGTTCACCTGGTTACTCAAGAGTGAAGCTAAAAGTCTCAAAAGTGCAATTTTGTAGAACACTGTTTGTTTTAATTGATTATGGTACTTACATAATCGATTAAATCATAGACTGTTCAACTAAAAAGGCTAAAATACGAGCCCAAATGAAATATATAATTGGACCAAATACAAGGCCTAAGGATAAGAATTTACACACAAAAAATACTAATCCTATACAAAATATACTACTCCTAATCATATATTTACAATCAAGGAAAATGATTGGGTTTTGCCACTGGCGCATGTTACAACTTCCTAGATGGGTTTCCATCAAGTCACTACCAATTTGGTTGAAAGGATCCCTTGACACGATTACTATTTTTATTGTTGCTTTTTCTTTCAAATAAATTCTGAAGGAGAAGTAAATAGAAAGTTTCTCAAGTTAACTTCCAAGTAAGAGAGGCGCATCACTTGGATTGCTCAAGTACCAAGTCTTTCCTAGCCAAAGTTTACATCAATACTTCTTGTAGAAAACTTCTCAATTAGAATTAAGTTAAAGAGAAAGTTTACTCACACTAAACTATAAAATAAAAACAAGTAAAACAAAACAAAAAATTAAAGCACCTAAAACTAAGTGTGAACCTAAGGTGAGGCTTGTTAGCATTTGTGAACCTTCAAGACACACTCACCGTATAAGTGCTTTTATTAATTGATTAAGGTTCTAATAAGGAGATGATAACCAAATCAAGAGGTCAAGGAAATAAAGCAAGAAAAATACAAATGAAGAAATGCTAAACTTAAATAGAATAAAGCGTGACATACTTAATAATTTTCAAGAAAAAGGCAAGCAAGAAATTAAGGTTTATAATAAAGAGGACGCACATAATGGAAATTAACCTAAGATAAGTACTAGAATTGACTAAAAAGCCAAAAACAACTAGAATAAGATGTGTACTACTAGATATCACCCAAGGCTAAAGCTAAACAATGTTCTAAAGGCTTGAAATATCATAATGCCAAGAGCTATTTGCATTAGAATATGACAAAATGCTTTCACAATTCAATTATACTATATGTAATGGCTAACATACACATGATTTTCATTCTTTTTCTTTTTAAGTGTTGTTCTCTTTTAACAATCTTTTGTATATCTCTTTTTGAACACGTTTCTTCACTATTTTCTTTCAAACAATTCGACTAACTAGTACACCACACATTTTTCTTCAAACAAATTTTGCATTCAACCAAAGATGACAAGTACAAACAAATGCTGAATGGATTTCCTAAAGGAATCAAATATTAGATGAACAAACTCTAGGAACTTAATAATGATTTATTAATAATTATGCAATCAAGAGTACATATAGGATGCAATTTTAAGGACAATAAATAGACACATCTTTTTCTCAAATTTCAATGGGTCAAACAATGAAATTAATACAAGATAAGGACTAAACATTACTCTAGGCACAACATATGTATCCTAAAATAAAAAATGACTAAAAAAATAAAGAAATTCAACCCAACAAAATGAACAAAAACTCAAGAAATCTCAAGAACACAATAGTCATGGTCATAGGAATCCTAAAAGCACACATAGATGGTTGAAGATGAAGCAAATGAGTTTGAACCAAAGCAAGAAGACATAAAAAACAATTCAGTCGGTGAAATGAACTTAAAACATGGAAAGCAACAAGATCACAACACAAAAATTACAAAACATGTAGGATAAAACTTATCTCTTTAATACACTATGTAAAATCAAGGCTCTAATTACCAAATGATGACCTTCCTCCAAGCTCTTTCAACTCTTATATGGATGATGAACATGTCACTAACATAAAAAGGCTTTTAACGTCTGGTATTTTTGGCCTTTGACGTTTGCCTAAACTTCGATGTCATAGTGGGTGATGTCAAGATTGACATTAGAGTGCAAGTCTGACATCTCTTAACGTCGATTATACAAGGGGTTGACGTCCCTTAACATCGGCTTCTGGAAAACCTCGACGCCCAACTAGCGCCATTTTGAGCTAAAGAATAGCAAATTTTGACGTCTTATGTTGCACTACTAGACGTCAAAGGACGTCAAATTGTTGAGAAACGTAGGGAGAGGTGAGGCTAACTCGTATGGAAGGAAGCCTAAAGTAGTCTATAAGAGAGAAGTAGTTCACGGAGAACTTCAACACAAGTAGATTGGCAAATTTGGTGGCATCTTATTACTAATCTCAAAGTTAAGAATACATGAGGTAGATTCCATTATTTATAGGCCACGAAACCCAAAGTGGTCTACAAAAAGAGAGGGGAAATTTTGAATTCAAACTTTCAAATTTGGAGTCAAGAGGGGTCATGTTTCTAGTGTGACATGCCAAGTTCGAAAAGTCATGCTTTTCACAAGGTTAGGCGCACAAGGCACTTCCTTGGAGAGCAAGCTATGCATTTAAGGTTGTGATAAGTGTGTATTTTTGCCCTCATTTAATGTTTAATTCTGGGTATTTAATTAAATTTTTGTGCTTAAAGATTGATTTAATTGGGATTTCCTATAATTGGGTTTATTGAACATGAGATACAAAAACATGTTAAAAATAGCTTTTTAGTTGCATAAATGTTCTTTGGATATTTTGAGGTGTGTCAGTGCAGCTGTAGCTATGTTGAGGTCATGGAGGTGTGGAAATAAATTGATTAAAGCTTCATGACACCTTAAAGATAAATCCAAGAATAAGAAATTATCAAAAGCACAAAAATCCAAGCCAAGCATTGCATGAAGACAGCAAGAAAAGCTTGAAAAAGTGAATAAGTTTGGCTAAACCAAGAAGAGAGGAACAAAAAAATTGGACCTTGCGGTTTTCTTTATCTTTATGATAGAAGATAATTTGGGAAAAATATATCTTTAGATATTTTATTTGATATT
>Ga0214544_1005731_pt1 | contig 23730 bp, 10 predicted proteins | sample CNSS3metaG_FD_160074 | JGI IMG/M metagenome (GOLD analysis project Ga0214544, IMG submission 160074) | Root nodule microbial communities from cowpea collected in UCLA plant growth center, Los Angeles, California, USA - CNSS3 | ecosystem: Host-associated > Plants > Roots > Nodule | place: USA... | reverse complement strand
ATAAAATAAAAAATAATTAGATAGAATATATCGAAATATTTTTCTACATGATGAAAATAAACAATAAATAAAAATATTAAAAAACTAACAAATATGTGTTTTAGAAATAATTTGAAAGACTATCGAAAGAAATCGCACAAAAAGAAATCAAATGTATAATTAAGGTATGATAAGATGAAAAATATCTTAGAGAACTAAGAAAACTTTTCAAATATCAACATATATACTCAATGGTTGAAAAACAACTAAAATTATTTTAATGAAACAAAATAGTTCTTCGAATTAAACAAAAATTAATAATAATAATAATAATAATAATAAGTAAATAATTTTTGTTATATTACCTTAAATTGAGAGTATAAACATTCTCATGTGAAACAAATATATAATAAATAAAAATATTTAAACAAAATAGAAATATTCAAATGTGAGGCATAAATTTTTTTTAATTAATATACATCATTTGAACATAATTACATAAAGGTTATGATAAGATAAAAAATATATTGGAGATGCGAATGAATTTCATGACAAACCAAATAATTAAAAGAAATAAAAAATAGAATATATATATATATATAGGGTTACTTAATTAATTGTGAATATTTTAATAATTTAAACGAGAATGAAGATATGGCGGGGACGAGTATTATTGCGGGGATATGTACATTCCCATACCCATCCCCATACCCAACTAAAAAAGTCGGGGATTCCCCATACCCATACCCATACCCAGTCAATGCGGGAATTCCCCGTCAAAACGGGAACGGGTTCGGGCAATACCCACGGGGGCGGGTTTATTTGCCATCTTTGTTAACAACCAATCTTAGTGACTAAAAATTGTTAGTATAATTGATCGTTAAATTGGTCACTAACTAATTAGAGATTAATTTAGAATCAAATTTCTTTGGTAGCAAAAACCTTGGTAGCTAATGTTTAATGACCAAGTTCCTTTGATAGCTAAATTTTGGAAACCAATCTAGAAACCAATTTAGAGATCAATTATAATTTTTTATTCATAATAGTGACTATTTTAGTAACCAATAATTTTTTATTTTGTAAGTTAGTATATAAATTGGTCACTATAGTGATTAATAACTTTTGGTCACTAAAATTGGTAGTTAATGAAACATTTTTTTGTAGTAATATTTGTGACATCCCATTTAATAGATAAATTATAACAAACAAAACATCACATATTATAATAAAATAGAGCATGCGACAAAAGTATACAAGGATTTATGATTACAATTATCCCAAAATATATTGCAAAAGGAATATCAAAGGCATAGAAAAATGTCATAAACATGTCTTAAAAAGTAAAACAGTTTAGCAAAAGGATTGCTAAACCGAGAAAGGTATTACAAAGAAAAGCAGTTTCAGAAGGTGTTCAAAAGAGCTATAATAAATAAACCTAGTCTAAACAACTGCATCTCCACCATTCTCACGATCACTAGGAGTCTCCACATTAGCTCACACCAATATTGGTGATCATTTCAAAAAGGAAAGTACCACAAGAAAACATGACACAAACAAGAAAATGTTAAGCTAGTGAAAATATATTTTACATATAAATAAGCAAGAAAATTATTAAACACAAACAACATGTGATGGAAAACCATAAAAGACCCTCTAACTCAATTATCTGGACACGTGTAATGAAATCGGACTCACTAGTTGCTTGCACTTGTGGTGGCCTCGACTGCTCCATAGAGCCATTGCCAATGGGTTTCACCCTACCACACACAAGGTTAGTCCATGATTATCTAAGGCAGTGGTAGTCCTTTTAAGGGACCGGGGGAGCCACAACTCCCCCAATGTCTTTTTTTAATTCATATATATTTAAAAAATATATTTATATATTATTTTATTATTTATATAAATTTAGTTTGAAAAAGCTTTTTCAAAAATTGAAAACTATGTATTTTTCCTCTTTTGTTATTTTTTGTTCTCTTTTATTTGCTTTCTTTCTTCTTTGTACTCTCTTTCTCATATCTTCTTTCTATCTCAATTTTCATCCTCAATCTCTCACCATTTTCAAAATCAAATTGCACCAAGACGAAAGTAAGGAGTTAAGGAACATTTTGGACCGAAGAATTTCTTCTTTTGAGTAAGTTGATTTTTTACCCTTTTTTTGTTGGAAGCAATATGTTTTCATCTTGTATGTGACTTTTTTGCATAATATGAAGATCTCTATTTGTTATAGATAATAAAAATATGATTTAATTATTGATCAAACTCTTCTTTGTGTAGATGGAGTTATTTTAGGCTTTGAAGTTATGTGAGGAAAAAGCATTATTATGAATCTATTAAAGGTAGGGGAAGCTAATAATTTAGAAGTTGTTAATTTTTTTAAAATATTGAGTATTGGTTTTGAGATTTAGGTTGGGGTATTCATAATTTTTTCTTTTCCTAGATAGGTGAAAGATGACAAATTCATATTAGAAAAATTATGACAAAGAATAAAAAAATTGATTTTTCTTTTCAAGAGAAAGACTTGTGATAAAGATGAAAAAAATGTAACTTAACTTGAGAAACTTCATAAGAATCCATGAACTGAAGAAAATGAAAAAAACTCTTTAAAGTTCCTAGGGTTACATATAATGAATTTGAAAATTCTTTAGAATGTGATTCGTGATTCAAAGATATATCCTCAAATTTGGCAATACCCACCAAATCAAATTGTCCATATCATGACTCTTCCCATTTCTATAGCTATAACTGAAAGATATTTTTCTACAATGAAAATAATCAAGAACGGGTAGAGAAATATGATGGAGGCTAAATTCTTAACAAGTAGTATGATATTTTGTATTAAAAGGGATATTGCAACAAACTTTAGTTATGATTCAATCATTGAAGATTTTAAGTCATTGAAATAACGTAGATCAACACTATGACTAAAAGTGATTTTTTCTTTTTTTAATATATTATTGTTGATAATAAATTTTATGTTTCACTTTCGTGTGTGTGTATATATATATATATATATATATATATATATATATATATATATATATATATATATATATATTATTGTCATATTTTGTTGGATTCTACTATTTGTTTTGAATAGAGAAAATGATGAGAGAAAATGAAAACCTTTTTTGCTAATTAGAAAAAATAATTTATAAATAAAAATATATAATTTGACACCCCTTGAATTTTTGTTCAAGTTTCACCATTGATCTAGGGTCATGATCCTGCCAAATACTAAGACCTCCTATTACTCTCACCACATGAACCAATCTACTCTAAGTGAGTCTGACTGATTCATTAGAGTGACATAAGCATTCGCTCTAGCTACAAGCATTTGCTTAAGTGACGAAGTTCTCGCTTAAGTTAGGCATTCTCGCTTGGACGAGAGCTCGAACATTTTATTGAGAAGCTCTTCGCTCAAAGCTGAAGCTTGTCGCCTGAGCGACAACTTGAATAAAGGTAAGGTTGAGTTTTCTACTATTCTCACTTAAGCGAGGGCTGCTCGCTTGGGCGAGAACAACATGTTTCTCACCCGCTCACGCATGCAACTCAAAATTTCCAGTTCAAATAAACATGCAATCAACTCTATTCCAAAAAATCAACAATCCAATATATTTCAACACCCAATCCCAGGCAAAAACCAGAAAAATCACTTTAAAAGTTTTTGAATTCCAACTTCCCTCGAAACTGAAAACAACTATGCTGGAAGAGAGCCCTAACAGAAGCAACACCATTGCTCCGAAAACAACTTAAGCACAGGAACGAGAATGAGGCTCTAAGGAAGAACTCAAGATAGAACCAACATAATTGATCTGGAAAAGAAGAAAAAGATGAAAGTTTGATGTTCAACTTACTTGGAGGAGTGAACTATTCAATTTTAATCTCTTGAGAACTCCGCGACAGTCTCAATCTTAGTCTTTGTTTGAAAGAGAAAGGACAAAGGCTGTTAAGAGTGAAGAAAAATTGGAAGAAGAGACTAGAGTGAAAAAGTTGATCAGTTTTCTAAAAATGAAGACACAAAAAAACTAACCTTGGATCTTCTAACTTAAATTGAACCCAAAATAGGAAATAAAAGTGGGCATCACAATATTCATTTTATATATATTTACTTAAGTCAAATACAATATAATTAGAAATAAATCAATTTTTTATTTTTAGAAAAAAAATTTAAACGAATAATAAGGTTCTAATAAACATAATTAAAATTATTAAATGTCTATAAATCACTATATAATTAAAATTTAAACAAATAATAAGGTTTTAATACACAAATTACTCTTCAAATATAGATAATTGAAAATAAATTTAATTGTATTTATAGTCTTCTGGTTAATAGTTACATACAAATATTTTTAAATGAATATATTTTATAAATAAGTATAACTCGTGTGATAATTTTATTAATGTATATATAATAAAGAAAAATATAAACATATACTTGAAATATAATAATTTTATAATTAAAAATATATATTTATATATAAGTTTGCTTGGATTATTAAAGTCAAGTCCAATACAATTCAATGATTTTTTTAAAAGATATTATTGATTCATTTAATTTTTTGGATTTTTATTTTAATTTGTTAAACTTTTGTAAATACTCGTGAATTTTTATTGGGACCCAATTAAGTAACTCCACAAAACATATTATTAACCACATATAATCAATATAAACTATTTATTTTCGAAAACAAGGAGTAATTATGTGAGAAGTCTAAAAGGTAAATTCTCCTTTCAATATACTTCATTCAGTTTATTTTATACTCAAAATTTTATTATTAAGATTTAATACCCGAATTACTTAAGTAATTAATGAAAAGAATTTACTATCATTTATTCCAACCAATATTGATAGAGATAACATTATTAGTAGTACTAGGAAATCTCTCCATATTAATTGGTCTATAAATAGATGTACAACTTCTTTGATATGACATAATTAAAGTGCATACAAATTTAGGTGGTGCTTCAAATTAAATTATGTACATGTGACTGTATATAAATTGTTTCATGTTTATGAAAATAAGTATCACTACTAAAAAAACTCATATTTTCTATCAATTTTATTTTAAAAATTCTACTTACAAATTTTATTGTGAAAAAAATTTGCAAGAAATTGCTACCATTTTTTTTTTGCAAAATATTTTGTATAAAACACTTTTCACAAAATATTTTATAGAAAATATTTGTAAATTTTATAATTTTATAGGAAATAATTACTCATGAAAGAAATACCTGTCAATTAAGATTTTTAGAAAAAATGACAGAAAAATAAAATTTCTTATAAATTTTTTTAATAAATTCGCAAGAAAAATTTTATGTAATATGAGAATTTTTAATACTGTATGTTAATATATATTTTTTTAATATATTATTAAGTTACAATTCTCATGTCACAGGAAAGTTTAATAAAACTATTTCAATATGACGAACAAACAACACATTATGCCTGGTTATTCTATTACAAATATACATAAATTTATGGGTTAGGGCCTTAAAAGAAAGACGAAATCTTTGTTGACAACTTTATTAATTACAAACATAAACAAAGATTTAAATGAAAATTTTATAGTTTAGTACCTATACCGATTCCCAAAACATTATTATGAAATTCTACAAAATACAACCACCATAATGCTTAGTCACCTATGACATAGAGGAATTTAAAATATGTGAAAGGGGCACTTTAATAATGAAGGGAGGACTTTACAAACACTTAAACTTTGAGGTCAACTTTGCATCACGTCAAAACTCAGAAAATGATGTAATTGGGAATTGTCATTGTCTTATAAGAAATTTTAACAATTCTAATAAATTAAAATATATTTTTCAACAAATTAAAAATATCATATTTAAATTATTTAAATTTTTTTTATTTCTTAAATAGTTTATTTTGAAGAAGTAGTTGAAATATTTTGAATTTTTTTTACAAAAAAATTTAATTTATCTTTTAAGATAAAATAATATTTTAAAACCATTTAGCTCGTAAGGATTTAAAAAATTGTGTTTAAAGAATGATTGTGTTTTAAAATAATGAGATCCTATTTTTTTTATAATAAAAAGTTTACGTGTAAATAAAAGTTTTATAAAAGAATTTCATTACTTAGAAAACAGTCTATCTCTCTAAAAAAACACATTTATAAGAACTCTCCCCCTTCTCTCTAGAGTTTCTTATCATGCGTTCATCTCTATTGAAGATCGAAGGCTGCTAAAGTGATCATATAGCTAACTCTCTACTTCTGTTTGATCAGTTTCTTCATTTTAGTAAGTTGGTTTTATGCTCTTTTTCCTTTGGTCGTTCATTCTTAGACATGCATGTGAGAATCTCTATCTTGCATTCTAAGTTCTCTTTGCGAGTCTCTGTTGATCAATTGTTCTAACTGTATGCCCTGATCATGTTTGTGTTATTCCTAGGTTGAGTCTGTGTGTTTTGATAGCTTGAAGGGAACTTAATACTCCTTAAATATTTTAAGTCATATTTTAGATAAGGGAAGCTAATGATTTTTAGAGTGAGTGAGTTTGATGTTGCATGTTTGTGGATATCTTAATTTGATGATTTAAATGATCTATTGTGGTAAATTATTGGTGTGTAACATTTCTTTGTGCTCTCGTACTACTTGGATAACTTACTATGAAACAACATTATGGCTAAAAGCATAACCCTATTTGATTTTATTAACCAACGTCCATAAAGTTGGTTTTTATTTTATTTTTTAAACAATAAAGATATATAAATAAATAATATATATAAATAAAATGGTGAGTTAGTGAGAAACTTTCCTAAACCTAATACAAATAATATAATAATATATACATATAATTTAATATATATATATATATATATATATATATATATATATATATAAAAGAATATTAAAAAAATTTGGGGCACGATGGGTGATCATCTTAAAACCAAACTCACATGACTCAATGTTGAAGGGTTGTGTGTCATCATACGATAAATGATCTCCCTAAAGCTAAATACTAATCAAGGCAGGAAGGTTGTGCACCATATTTTTTTACCCCCAAGAGCATGGTTTTGTTTTTTAATCTCCCAGGTAGCATACCGTTCCTATTATTTACCTGGGTAGCACGGTTTTATTGGTAGGTAAGAATTCGGTCCCCAAGACACGAATTCTAGCCTACAAAAAGTTTTTTTTTTGAATCCTAGTCAGAATTCGGTCCCCAGGACCCGAATTTTGAACTGGGTTTTGTATTTTTTTTCTCATTTTTTAAAAAATAAATAAGAATTAAGATTTTTTATTTTTTTTAATAAAATATATTTAAGAGGTAATTTTTTTTCTTTTTGTGAAAAATGTTGCATTAGAGGTTAAAATAATTTTTTTTAAAATAGATTTAATATTGTATTTTTAGTTATTTTAGGTATTATTTGAAAAAAATGAAAAAATAAATATTTTTTTTTGTCTTTTTGAATTTGTTGATTTTAAAATAGATATTGTATTGTGTAATAATTTATTTTGTGCAATTTGAAAATATAAAAGTCAAATTTTTTTTTTACTTTGTTGATTAATTTTTTTTTTATAATAGTGATTGCAGCCTTTAAGCATGCACATCACGACTTCAGCATGTACATAAGTTTCCATTATAGGTTGGATGTCGTCATGGAAGTATATGAAAATTTATTTGGTGAGTTAAGACATGAAAAATATTGGTCACCATACCAAGGGCCACAGGTTTGGCCTCATCCTGCCACAAAAAGAAACGAGAAGGGCTGTCCTAAACCAAGTAAAATTAGGACTGAGATGGACATTAAGGAAGGAAGACAATCAAGAAAGTGTTCCTATTGTAGAACTGAAGGACACACAAGAAATCATTGTCCTAATAACCCTACACTTAGATGATCCACATCAAATCACTTAGTTTATGTTGTACTTTTAATTGTGTTCAATAAATTTATACTTTATTCAATTCAATGTTGTTACTTATTTTACATAAACAAAAAACAAGTAACAAAATTATTTAAAATAAAATAATGAAATGGTTTTAAATTATTTTAGTTATTTCCTTCATTTTTAAATTAATTTTTAGAAATTTTCAATGTTTATAATATACAAATTTTTAAAATTATTCAAAATTAAAAGATAACTATAATTTCAATATTTATAAACATCAATTAAAAATAATTAATATTACACAAATTATAAAAAAATTAAATTAAATTGACTTTAATACTTTCAAATTACACATAAAATAACTTATTACACAATACAAAATCTATTTTAAAATCAATAAATTCAAAAAGACAAAAAAATTATTTTTCATTTTTTCTAATAATACCTAAAATAACTAAAAACATAATATTAAATTTATTTTTTTAAAAAAATAATTTTAACCTCTAATACAACATTTTTCACACAAAAGAAAAACTTAACTATTAAATGTATTTTATTAAAAAAATAAAAAATCTTAATTCTTATTTATTTAAAAAAAATAGAAAAAAAAAATACAAAGTCCAGTTCAGAATTCGGATCCCTGAAGACCGAATTCTGATTGAAATTAAAAAAAATTACTTTTTGTAAGCTAAAATTTGTATTATGGGAGATTGAATTTTCACCGACCAACCTAATCGTGCTATCCAGGTAAATAATAGAAACAGTTAAAAAACAAACCATCCTATTGGGTAAAAAAAACTCCGACATACAACCTACAGCTGAATACAAATACTTTATAAGGTTTGATCTGACTAATTATACTAAATCTTTCATGTCTTAAGTCTCGTTATTAGACCATTTAAGATATACGTTGGTTTTGGACTCCGCTAATGAGTATAAAAAAAAAATTAAGATAAGAAGCTTATATCTTGGTACCACGAGATAAACAAGTCATTAATGTTTACGCTATAAAACTTTAAGTATATAAAGGATACATTGTTTTACATGTGAGGGAGAAAAGAGAAAAAAAAAAAAAAAAAAGGGAAGATAAAAAGAAAGGAAGAAAAAAAAAAAAAAAAAAAAAGAAAGGGGAAGAGAAAGAGTAAATTACAACTTATTAAATCAGGTAGGAAAGTTATATCTGTTCATTTTTATATTATTTATATTTACGTGTATTGAAGGTACATCCAACCTCATTTTAAATATTTATTTATATTTATCTCAATTATTTATTTATATTTATCTCAAATTAATTATTCGTTTAAATTTATCTTCAATTATGCCTTATTTATTTAATGATATATTTATATTTATATCCGCTTATAATTTATCAAGAATTGACAAAATATTTCTTACAAAACAGAAATTATCAATTGTTATGATCTACGATTATTACGATTATTTGTAGTATTTAGACATTGTCTTGTAGTTAGTCTAGTTTGAATTAATTATGTTTTAATTCATTGAAGTGGAACAATTTTGTTATTTGTGTGGATATATTACCAAATAATATTGTCCTGATGAACTGGAATGTTTCAAATTGATAATTACACGTGATTATACTAAATATAAGTTTTGTATTTTTTTTAAATTACACATATTATATTTATTGTTAGATGAACATATTACATCAATTACAACTTATAACCCACGTACTATGTCCCTCGGCAAAAAGATAAGTTATAACCGATGTCCTATTTCCCTCAGTAAAAGATATTATGTTAAATCTAAATTTCTTCGTGTCAAGTGATCCACTTATCTCTAGTTGTAGTTTTTTCAGAACTTGTACCAAATTCACAATTTGAGTATTAATTGCCCCCATGTTCATAAAAAAGCTCCACTAGTGAATTCAAACACAACCGTTTTTAAACTTAAGAATCTCACAAAACCTAACATATATCGAACATTTTACAGCATTATTTCCACCCAAATGTTTTCCTTTTATTCATGAAAAACAACAAAACATAACTATCTTATTACACGACCCGTGAACTTGCACTATTATCTATCCAAATATCAAAATCTCATAAATTCAATGAACTTGAGTAAAAAGACAAAAGAGCTACAATATATAAACCCGTGACACACACCATCACATAGCTATAATAAATAGCAACCAACTCTAAGCACAAATTCAATTCCATGCACATAAACACATCTATTAGTAGCTCAAAATCTTGCACTATAAAGTTAGCCAGATAGCAATGAAACCCTTATTAGCACATCCTACAATACAACCAAACTCAGTGGAAGAAATAGCATCATCACCCAAAAGACTCTGCAATATGCAACTAAAGTGACACCATGAAAATATAACTTGTTTAGGTTGAACCATTTTATTTGGTGCAAAGTTCACGGGCAACACCAAGCCTGGAGTTGGGGACATCGAAGAGCACACGGTGGTTTTGTTGTTGCATGTTGGCTATGACGTTGAGCACTGAGTTGACGTTATCAGGAGCTGAAGCCATGGCCAAGCACGTGGTGCTTCCTGCAGAACTGTGTATGAGAATGTTGTCCTGTGGCAGGGTTACGTTCATGCCGGAGAAGATGAATGTTATGGTGGGTGCAACTATTGGAACTGTGTAGCATGTGTCAAACCCTCCCAGGGATGTCACCGTTAGGTTTGCCTTTCCCCCCACTCGCCGCCGGAACTCGTCCCGGACCGCCACATACGCCGGCGCAACTAGCCTGCTGAACACCGTGCCTGCATGTTTAACAACAAATCACCATCTTCTAACTTAGTGTTTTATAACATAAATGTATTTCATTTTGTTTGCATTTATGTTGAGTGAGAAGGTAGAAGAAGGCATTACCAGAATCAAAGATGGTTCCGGCGCCAGTGGCCGGATTGAAAGCCAAGGCCTCCTGAGGAATGTCGACAACTTTCCGGCCAACCCTAATTGCGACCAAGTTGACATAATAGAGTGAAGATCTTCTAGGATTCTTGAGAAGAGGGGTGTACTTGATCCTAATGGGCTGGGCCACAGGCCCAAGTCTGAGCGAGCCAGAGAAGTTGAGTGATTTGAAGCTGGGCAAGCAGTAAGAGAAGGTGGATTGATATAGGTTCTGGGTCTGGGACAGCAAAGACAACGGGCCTCGGCCCAAGCCTAAAAGCCCCTGCGGTGGTGTACTGGGCCCAGAAGTCTTTGCAACACAGCCGAAGGTGTAGCCAGGAATAGGGTCGGTGGCAAGAGTAACCGTGTCTTGGACCAGGTTAGCACCAATGGTGGAGCTACCATAAGTCAAGTTGAAGCTGCAGGAGCTGCTTCCACAGCTAGGGTTTGGCACCTGAAAACGTTCGCATCACAAAGTCATACATACATACAAGGGAATTAAATTTTAATTATTTCATATATTTGAGTATTTTTAAGTTAAAAAAGAAATGTTTGAAAGAGCATTGAAGTAAGATTGTCTTTAGTATACCTAATAACTTTCGTATTGTTCAGAGGAGTATAGGTCAACCAAAGTTTAAATACTTTCCGAAACGTCTTTTAAAAATAAACTGTGACAGAGTCTAAATAATCTAAAATGGACAATAATTCAGGAATGCACGGCTTATTCCCAGCTGTTAGATAAACTTGTGGTGAAATCAGAACAGATTTTTTGTTTTAATTATTTAAAAATATTACAGCATGTTATTAAAATACTATAAGAAGGTAGAGTTTGAAAGATTGAACGAGCCGTAGGAAAAAGTTGGTTTAGCAGAAAAAAACAAGTCTCGTGAACCCTTCTTGTCTGGGGGGAAAAAGACTGCAGAATTGCACACAGATTTCAAAATTTTTAGAATTTGGGATGGGAAAAGAAGGTACAGTGAGTCAACCCCACAAGCTAAGGGACAAGGGAATTCATGTGTCTATGTGATGATGATAGCCATGAGAATCATTGGACTCTCTTTCTCCTTCCAAGTCAAGAAAAATGAAAAAGAGTAATCAAACAAAATCAATCTGGGCCATGTTTCTATCAATTATCACAATTTTCTATGTGCTGTCCTCTACCAAGGGTCACAAGATTCTCAGAAAAAGAAAAAAAAAAGTTTAGGAAAAAACCCATTAAGTAACCCAGTGAAAGAAAAATATGAATATCACATGATGTTATCAACAAAGTAATTAATCAGTGCTCTGATTCTTTAAAAGTTTTTAATAATTTTAAACTCTATTCTCATCAACAATTCTTTTTCCCATTATTATATGAATTTAGATCTTTGGTGTGATTTGTTTGTTTTTTCTCTTTGGTTGTGTCTCTCAGACAGAGCATGAATGCTAGATTTTAAATAGTAATAGCAATGTGGACCAACCGTAAGCAGCACGATGTGGGGATTTTAACCTATTAACCCCACTATGCCTTTATGTATTGTTTATCCAGACACTTTGGAATAATACTATGTTAAAAACATTGGATTGCAATGACTTTATAAGCAATGAAAGTTGAGAGAGTTTTGGAGAACAAAAGAAAATCTAAAAAACTGAGTAAATGACAATGATGAGATAGAGAAAATGTGAAGAAGATGATGGTGAACCTGGTTGCATTGAGGAGCACCACAGTTAACATTCTTGAAGGTGGTGGATTTTTCAGGAGCAAATAAGGTTGATGTGCAGCCATCACAGGCAGTGCAGGGAATCCAAGCAGCATCATTGCTGGTGTCCATGGCCAAGAGCAAGGTCTGAGGAGGGGTTCCTATTTTGGCTCTCACAATGTAAGTAGGGCTCTGAATAATCTGTCTGCCAGAGGCAATAGGCACCACTGACCTCCCAGCCACAAGGCTACCCAGAAACTGCAGCCTGGCCTGGTCCTTGGCCTGCAGTTGGAGGACACTCTCTTCCCATGAGAGTGCCTTTGATGGCCTAAATGGGGAACAAGGGCTGAACACATGGAAAACTTCAAGGGTTGAGCCATGGTCTTGTGTGTCACATTTGGGGTTCTGCCCTTGGACTAGGGAGAAGAGTAGGAGCAGAAACAAAGGAGAGAGTGAGAATGAGAGTGTTTTTTCCATGGCTGCTGTTGTTGATTTGCTGGTGTGATTTTGGTGCTTTCATTTGAGTCCTTTATATAGTAAAAAGGGGAAAAAAAATGAACTTTTTATTGTTTTTTGGTATTTTCAAGGGAAAACATTATTTTGGGGTTTGTAGGTGAGAAAGGGGTATGGGACACTATACCTAGTGGTATTGACACTGTGGGGGTGACAAGTAGAGTTATTTAGAAGTAAGTGGGAGATAACAGAGTGTACTCCATTTGGTTTTGTACCCTACTCTGCCTATTACCTGTATCACACACCTTTCACTATATACTCCAAATTTTTTAGCTAAAGAAACCTTTTTTAACAACTCACTTGTAATTTTACATCAATTTTTTCATTTGGGTAACAAAAGGGTAAGTTAAGGAAGAAAAGTTTTTTTTTTTTTGGTTAGAACACTTTTGAATGATGCAGAATTATCCATCTGGGACAAATCAAGTAGCTATGAGAAATAAATGTTCAATAATGGTGTGGTTTTGCAGCTTTGGGGATGCTACTGTGGTAGAATGTAAAACTAATAAATCCATGAATAATTGAAAAGTTATGGGTTGAGCAAAAGTGTTGTCTTTCACAAGCCAAAGTGAAAGTGCTCTTTGGTTGTTAAGGCAAGAAAGGATGGTGCAAATGTGGGGGCATGGAAGTACCATAATGCACAACACTATACAGATTGAACTTGGAACACTTTTTCAGAATATCCATTATTGATTTCTCCTCAAAATTTTAACAGCAAGAGAGAATGGTTTTCAAGACTTGGAACAAAGAACACAGTTCAGGTAATTAATTTCTTGCAGAAAAGACAAATCAAGCATAACACAGAACAAGAAACCGTGATTTCAGCTGAATTGTTGTGCCCTTTTATTCCATAGTTGGATTTTACCTTTTCACGGGTTGTGTTGTGTTTTTTTTTTCTTCTTATCTTATTCCTTGACTCCACCACACAGTTATAGCCAGGCATCATATTTGCTATGCTGCATCATTGTCACAAATCATTACACAAGCAAGAAAGAAATCCTTAGATTGAGCTTGGAAGCTCTACAATAATAGGTTTCCCTCTTCACAAAATGTTTCAACAATGTATAATATGAAATCTTGCAAAGTCAATTTCACTGTCTGTGACATAAACAAAGTTGTTTCGATCTCAACTGACATATTCTCTGGTATATATGTGTAGGAATATAGTATATATTAATGGGGCCATACATGATATTTGTTTAAACCAAAGTGAAGACTGTTCCATGCACCTTAAATATGATAAAATGAATCAAAATCTGATGTAGTAGTAGTGCCAAAATGATTAGACCCCAGAAGGGGATTTGTTCAAGAAAAGTGTAAAGAGATTCTTAATTATCATTGCTTAGTGCTGATTGATAAAAGTTATAATTTTTAAAAGATAAAGCTGCACTATTATTTGTAGTGTAGGACCCCCAGAAAATGGGAGTTGATGATACAAAAAGATTGATTTGCTCTGAGACCGACCTGTGTCGGTACCATGAATTAAAATTTGTGAGAGGTTACACTCATAACCACATACAAACACCCACTAAGTGGACAAGTGACATGGTTGTTTCATAAGCTATAAAAATAAAATATTTGAAGTGTAAGATCTTGATCTGATCAGTGATCAGTGAAGTTGAAGAACATGGAACGTTTAATTTAAGTAAGAGATTGGATTCTCATTGTTGTGGTCATTTTCTTCACTTGGGTTTGAAATCCCTTGATAAAGACCCTAGTGCCATCAAGCTCAGCTTTGAAGGAACTGCATTGGGGACATTGTTGTATTATATAAGTTAACAGACATCAGAACCGAGAGAATCTATGGCATTGACAGTGTCACATGTGATTTCACCACTGTGGTTGGCACTTGAGAAAAGTTTGAGATTTAGTCATGTGCATTCTGGTTACCTCACATTCAGATCATCAATCTCTTACACTTATATTTTGGATCCTTGCCATCCAAAATCACAGAATTTGAATTTTGACTGTCTTGGATAAAAGTGCAGTTTTAACTTAGACTAAGTTAATCAATTTCCTTTTTTTTTAGACCGTTGGAATCTCACGTTACCATCAGATATACGACCAAATATAAAGTGAGTTTACGGTATATAAGTGATGGTATAAATCTTATCTTACAAATCGATTTTATAGAGTTAAAATAAATGTGAGTGGTATAAATCTCATCTTACAAACCAATTTTGTGGAATTGAGATAGACTTAAAATCTACTTTTAAACCAAAAAAAATTATAAACTAGAACCTATTCTAATAAAATTTGTTGTTTTTAAGATTTATCGTGTCATCTACTATCAGAGCGGTTATGTTACCCGTATATGGATACGGAGATACAACTAAATTGAAAAAACATAGGATATGGGACACAACGTGTATATACATGTTAAGTTTGAAATTGTCAACTAACACATTACCAACTTACACAAAAATGAATCCAATTTATTTATCTAATATCTAATATGCGAAAAGTAGTTATAGAATAAGATTTGTTTCTTATTTTAATCATCAAAATCATGTCAAAGTTAAAAAAAAAAATCTTTTAGATTGGACATAATGCGTCTTACAAATATCATATGAGTATCGAGGTGTCTTATACGTGTCGAACATGAAACACACCATTTATGAGATGTGTCGGACACGGGCGTGTCCAAACATCATAACCTTTGAAAAAAAAGGGCCACTTTTAATCCTATTACTGGTTTACCTGTGAGCACAGAGGCACTGTTAAGTGCTACTTTTTTCTTCTTAAGCTTTAATCAGAACATCATAAACTATAGAAATCATTAACAAGAAAAATAAAATTATAGAGTTTGAATATAAGTCCCTCTTCATCTTGGAGAATATGTCATATGCAATTATTGTAAGTGGTTCCATGACCTCTATGTAGAAAGACATATGAATATAGTCAAATCATATAACAAAGCATAATATGGTAGGAAAGAGTAACACTACTGTTTATATTTATAACAAAATGAAAATATCAAAGTTATATTTGTAGTATTTATTTCAAAGAAAAATAGTGGAGACAGATTTTTTTTTTTGTGGGGTTTTGAGAAAAAGAAACTTCCACTAATGGGAATGGAAAAGTTGTTTTTTTCTTTAGATTTTTATGAAAATTAAATATCTCAAGAAAAATATTATCTTTGGTGGGACTAATTAAAGGGGCGAAAATTCCCACTCATGTGACATGAAGCAGGGAAAGTTGCTAAATTATTTCATTTAGAATTTTATTATGAAAATATAACATTTTCAATAACATTAAAGTATTAAATAGATTTATATTTAAAAAAAGGAGTAAAAGTTATTATTGTAGTTAGTTTGTTGAACCGTTGGAAAAATTTACACAATGTATTTATGGTATTGGTATGAATTATTTATGGTTTGTACTGTATCCAAAATGGTATCACCAAAATTTTAACAAATTGTCACTATTTATTTATAAAGGTATTAGTATTCTAATTCTTACATAAATAAATACAAAGAAAACTCTTTCTTTTTCCATTTAAATAGCCCATTTTTTCTATTATATTTATCCATTTTTTTCCCTAATAATGTTTTCTTTTGTGGTTGTTTGGACTATATAGGTTCGAATTGAAGGTGGTGGTGAAATTTGTGGAACTAATTGAGTTAGGTGTTTTTCTCTTTCTCTTGAATGTTGATATTTTGTTGATTAATGATTCTCCAACATTTTTTTTTCATATTAAGGAATTTTCTGATGGGGTACTATAATAATTAATATATCATAATAATATAGTTTATTTTAAAAAATAAATTTTAATATCTATTTTTTCTTTATTAGAAGCTTTAAAATACAAATTCTCCATATGTATTAAAAAATACAATTATATTAACGTGTAGGAACAAAAATATTTTTCATAAATGAAACTACTTAAAAAATGAAAAAAAAAAAAAACTTTCAAGACATTAAGAATAAAAGGTTGGCACCCACATATGTGTGGCACTCTTATTTGTTTACCAAATCAGACGCAATGTGCAAGCGTGCCGCACAAGTGATCATAAACCTCACATGTGATAAATACTGCTTTTTCCTTTTCTTTTATGAACGAAAATTAGGATTTATAATATCTCATACATTACCTATGAGAAAATTATATATATATATATATATATATATATATATATATATATATATATATATATATATATATATATATATATATATAAAAGAAAATTCCTTTTTAAATATTTAGAAAAAATGATTTTTTTTTTATAAATTAACATTAATTTATAAAAACCATGTAACATAACTGATTTAAATCTTATTTTTCTGGTTTATAAATTTAAGGAGAAGTTTATTTAAATAAACATGTATTAGTTTGAAAAGACTTACTTTGGGCTTTAGAAATACTTCGGCCCAATTTGTTGTGGGCTAACATAAATCCTTCTAGGACAAATTTTTCCAGTCAAAAATGATTTTTGGATTATATAATTCTAAACTTAACTTACTTTTCTTAAAAAATAAGGTTTAATTATCTGGATGATATCCACTTTAATAAATGTGTGTCAATCTAGTATTCATTTTTAAAAAAATATCTTATATTTTAACTTTAGAAAGAATACTTCAATTAAATTTTTTTTCTACGGAGATGACTAGAAAAAATAACTAATGTGGTTAACATTATTATATATTACACAGTAATCTAAAATGATGTACAGAGATATGAATAAATTGAATATAAAATAGAAAAAAGAGGGATCAGTGCATCATGAGTGTAAACTCATGAAAGCTGAGGAGGCCATCGCCATTGAGATCAAAGTGATGAATCATGGCTTTGCATTGGTGGATGGATTTGGATTCCCCTAACCTACCAAGCATTGTTTGCAAGCTGTTGGGAGTTATGAACCCTAACATTTCAGAATCATTGTACATCTCAAAAGCCTCTTCCAAATCCCTCATCTTCTCTTCTTCTCCTGCACCTTCCATCATCTTCACCAGATCCTCCATACTCACACACCCATCACCGTCACAATCCAATTCCTGAACCAACAATTCCACCTCTTTCAACACTAACTCATCACCCATCATCCCCAGCTTCTTCCTCAGCTCCCATGGCGAAATCTTCCCATCACCATCTTCATCGAAGTACTTCATCACACGCTCATAATCTCTCTTAACCATCACCATCCTCTGAAATGCTTATGCACAAGATTATCTGATTATGGGAATTGGGGGTGATGTTCTTATGTTGGCTATGGGATCTCAACATATATAATACAAGAAACGAAGGAGAAAGGAAAAAGGGCTTAACGCGCCCAAAACACAGCATCATAGGAGAATACGAGAATACGAGAATACGATACCAAAGGAATAATGAATGGCGTGTTTGTACCGCTTTCTTACCAACTATCTATCAATACAAAACACGGTCAATTTTGGTACTTTCAGGAGTTTGCCGCGAACCTATAATGATTAAGCCCAAGTTTTATATTAATGTCATTGTCGTATAATTCTTATATGTTTTTTTTTTCTTTTTTATGTTGACATAAAATAACACGTGAAAAAGTAATGGAATAAGATACACATCGCTTTAAAAAAATTAAACAATAATTACTCAACTGAATAATATTTTTCAAATTTAAACTTCACCTTTCAAAGTATTAATTCATAGCTAGTTAACTTTACGTAACCGTTTCTAAAGTAAAATCCAAGAAATTTCTGAAAATTCTCATGTTGAATGAAGATGAAAATATATTTTCATCGACTACAAAGTTGTCTAAAGTAAACATTTGAGAACTTGTAACGCTATATGAAATATAGCTTCTTATGAATTGCCTGAACAATGCTTGAGGGGGGGCACCACTTTCCTATATTGAAAACCTATGGGGCGGAACGACTTCCCTGCAGCAATTGCAAAGCGTATAAGGAATGCACGACTTCCCTTCCAAAATCTCCTCACACTCGCATGACTTATTTTAGAAAAATGTCTCTACTAATTTCTCTGTTGTCCCTTTTAGTAAAGAAACCGCTTTTTGATATGGCCTATACCCAGGATAGGTCATGCTCTGCATCGACTTAAGCTGTTATCCGCCAATGTTTTAATTATCCGCCCATGTTTTAATATCAAGTATGATGATAGAATTTCTAATGATTTTGTCCTAAAAATACATTTCAGAGGGTTGAAAGAGAAATGATATTTAAATCGTCTTAGATCTCGACTTCTAAATAATGTGAGACTATTATACGTGGTAGGAATAATGTGACATTCCATTCAAATAAAATATGTCTAACAAATGAAGCATCACATAATTTTAATATAACTAGAGCACCAAAAAGAAATATATAGGTCTTAACTATTACAGTTATCCATGATATACGGGAAGGAAAAGTTAAGGCACAAAACAGATGTCCATAACAAAATATGGAAGAAGCAACATAAATACACAACAATAATGGTTCTTCAAAAGGAGCTCAACAGTGAGCCAACACCGACACGAGGCTAACTACGTAGGAGCGTTCCCATCATCCTGATGACACCAGGGATTTCCACATCTGCTCAAACCAATAAATTGGTGATCATTGCGAAAAGGAAAAACCACACAAGAAGACAGACACAAGCAAAAAGGGTAAGCTAGAGTAAAAAGAGATTTTTAACATGGCATTTAGCAAGCAATATTAAATAGTTCTCCAATAGGCAACAAGTAGGGATTCAACACATGTTAGCAAATAATGCAAGACTCTATGACTCAATTATATGGATACATATAATAAGATCGGATTCACGGGATACTTACACTTGTGGTGGCCTCTACTAGTTTGTAGAGTCATTGCCAATGGGTTTCACCTTACCACACACAAGGTTAGCCTTCAATCATCTAGGGTCATTATCCTGCCAAATACTAGGGTCTCCCTCTACTTTCACCACTTGTATCAGTCTGCTCTACGTGGGACTAACTAATTCTTTAGAGTTTCAGGATGCAATCCTTACTTGAATCATTATCTAATTATATACACTACAACACCACCATGAAATCTCACCAAGAATTTCATGAAATTACGTCTATCTCATTCCACATCCATGTTCTCACACCATATTCCACATGCTATCTCATATCATCAAAATCGCATGCCAATACTCAACTAACCAACCATGATTCATGATTTAATTCATACCAAGCTCATCAATTCCAATTCATAAAGTCTCATAAGACATGCAGAGCCATATACTTCATGCATTTTCAAGATATACAGCCAATCATAGACGAAACAAGGAAAATAAAAATCAAATATGCACCATTCTCGCTTAGGCTAGAAGCCTTCGCCCAAGCGACATAGACTCTCTCGCTTAAGCTATGCATTCTCGTCTGAGCAAGAATTGCAACAATGGCATAGTGAGCGTTCTGCAAATTCTCGCCTAAGCGGGGCCTTCTCGCTTGGGCGAGATCGCTCTTCGCCCAAAATTAAAGTCCCTCGCCTGAGCGACAATATCTGAGCAAAAAACACACATGTTTCCATGAGTTCTCGCTTAGGCGAGACCTACTCGCTTGAGCGAGATGATTCGTCGCTAAAAAAGAAAGCTTTTCGTTGAGGGAGTGCTCGAGCAGAAACTAGGGTGAGCTTCTGTTATTCTTGCCTAGGCGAGACAAGCTCGCTTGGGCGAAAATACCAATTCTCCCTATTGTCCCACGTAGGCAAGCCAGATTCAAACCAGAAGCACACACCATACATTTGTCACACTATCAACAACACCATACAAGCATTTAAGAACATAAGACAGTCCAACAACATGCAAAAATAACACAAGAACATGAAACCCTAGTTTCCCTTACTTGGAAAAACGCTAGCAAATCTACACAGAAACCCAAAGAAGAGCACCACTGCATGTGATAGTTTACAGAGCTAGAAAACAAGCAAGGAAAACGAAACTAAGACCCTAGTTGAGGTCTAGAGTTTCCAAACAAAAGAGAAACGAAAAAGGGAACAAGAGTCTAGAGTTTTACTTACTTGGAAGTAGAGTTCGATTAACCTAACGGAGGAACTAGTTGTGCCCTAGCAGAGCTTCTACTCAGAAGATAAAGGAGGCAGGGTAGCTGTTTTTAAAAATGAGACACAAGTGAGAATTAATGGCTGGATAGGGGTCTTGTGTTGAAGGGGGAGCTACTTAAACTCATATGTAGATGGTTTTGATGATGTCCAAGTCCACACATCATGGGAATTACTAGTTTGGAATTAGTCCTGTTTTGTTAGATTGTGCATTAGGGTGTTAGAGCAAAAATATCATATGTAAAACAAGATTGTATTGAGTTGTATTAACCACCAAACCCTTGCATGTGCATTCATAAATTGATTAGCTATTTAACTAATGGATTAGCTGAGGGTACTACACTAAGGTAGTTAAAACACACTCGCGATAATCCATTAGATAAATTCCTAATCCATTAATGACTACAGTGAACTCTGTATAAAACCAGTTTCTGAAATCAATTTTAAGTGTGGAGAAAAATTACAGATTTCCTGAGAGACTTTCTGAGAAACTGTCTTCTGAGATTTACAGAGTTCCTAAGCATTATTGAGAGATCATTGAAGTAAAGATTCAAGAAGGTTGATGCTGGATTCAATCTTGATGGGCCAAGCTTGGATCTAGGAGTCAAGTGTCAAATCTGCACTACTACTAGGTGTACTCGTTTCTTGATTCTTTCTTGTTGTATTTTTGTTCATAGTTGAATTCATTGTGTAAAGTGAAGGGCTAGATGCAATTGTGTGGATGCATTGCATCTAGGGGGAGTTCTTGATTTGTAGATCAAGCTCCTTAGTCTTTAGGGTCTTGAATTATATATATGCTCTTGTAATTCTTGAATCTCTATTGATTTAGTGGAATCCTCCTAAGTGGGTTTACTTAGGAGAAGATTGGACGTAGATTCATTTTGAATCGAACCAGTATAAATTGTTGTGTTCTTGGTTTCTCTCTTCTTTTACATCTTTCTTGATTGCTTTACACAATTCATTAACACATAACTGTAAAATTGGTTAATTGGGTCATAAGGGTTAAAGAAACTTTCAAGATTCAATTTAAATAAGTGAAAGACTCAATAACCAGTTCAGATCCTTTTCTTGGTTGGGTTATATTAGACAAATTTGTTTTAACATCTTGGGGGGTCCCAAATGGACTGATTGGGCTCTCTAGGAAGGCCAACCCCAAAACCCTTTTAGAGTTGAAAAATGGGGCTTACAAATAGAAACAAATTTTTCTTGTTCCAAATTCGCCAACATTGTCTATGTCTTGTTGAGTAAGGTGGTTAATGTAGAAATAATATGCTAAGACAATAATGAACATCTAATGTCTAATGCATATTGATGAAATACTTGTAAATACTTAGATAAATAATTAGCGGGTTAAATGATTAATTAGAGAGTCATTATTAGAAATTCTCATATTACATGAGATTTTTCTTGCAAATTTATTAAAAAAATTTGCAAGAAAAGACTTTTTTCTGTCATTTTTTTAAGAATCTTAATTGACAGGTAATTCCTTTGTGGGTAATTATTTTCTACAAAATTATAAAATTTGCAAGTATTTCCTACATAATTTGTTGCAAAAAGTTTTTATACAAAATATTTTGCAAAAAAATTGGTAGCAATTTCTTGCAAATTTTTTTTCACAACAAAATTTGTAAGTATTTTCTACGAAAAAATTTTCAAAAAAAAAATGACAGGAAATATGAGTTTCTTTAGTAGTGAGTGACATTGCTTTTATTCTAAAAAAAATGAAAATATCTCAGTCTTTATTTTTTTCATTTTATATTAAATTCACTGTTTTTAGTTGATATAAAAGATAATGAATTAATCTTGATTTCAATGTTAAAAATTTATTTACTTACATCTCTTCAAATTTTTAAAATAGTATTTTAATTCATAATGGTCAATTTTAGATAAATACATATATTTATTTACTTTAGAGTTTTCACCGGATCGATGTTATATTTATTTATACTAACATCATATCAAAACATTACTATGTATGAACTAGAAATTCAGGTGCATTCGCACTTTCATGTACATCTTTTAACGATAGAAAATAATGAGTATAAAGAAGATTTTAACTTTACTATTATAATGAAAAAGTTTATCGAAACATAAAATATCTAATTGTGGTGTATGTATCTATGCAACTGTTATCTGTTTCGTACCTTGTCTACTGGATAAATATTTGTTCCGTACCTGTATTCATATTCGTCAGGTATCCGTTATGCGGGTACCCGCGAGTATTTGCAAAATTATTTAAAAAATAAATATTTAATCATAACTTCAAATAAAATAAAATACACCAGTGTCATAAATTTTAAATAAACTCAAGTTGATACAAGTCCAAATAATTATAAAAGTAAATATAAAATGATGTTCAACACAATAAAAAATTCTTTAATTAGTGCTTTGATCAACAAATCCACCTTCTTCTATTGATTCCTGAAAAATAAGACAAATGAACAAATAATAAACCTCAATTGTCACGTGTCAAATATTCTTATTTTGATTCCATCATTTGACAACAAGCATACCATAAACATCATTGTCTATATAAGGTTTGATGTATATGCTCAATTTTAAAGAAAGAAAAGAGAAGAATCAAGGGGTGTAAGTTTAGCGGGTACGAGTATCCACGGGTACGAATACTATGATACCCGTACCTGCGCCGTTAACATGCGGATATCAAAAATACCCATACCCGCAGATAGCGGGTATCCATTTTTAATATTGGTTAAAATACTCCCTTAGTCCATGTTTTTGTTGAAAAATCTCAAATAGGTCCTAAGATTTTTTTTAGTTTCAATTAGGTCCATATTTTTGAAAATGTGTAACAATTAGGTCCATTCCGTTAGTATG
>Ga0214544_1005730_pt1 | contig 23733 bp, 8 predicted proteins | sample CNSS3metaG_FD_160074 | JGI IMG/M metagenome (GOLD analysis project Ga0214544, IMG submission 160074) | Root nodule microbial communities from cowpea collected in UCLA plant growth center, Los Angeles, California, USA - CNSS3 | ecosystem: Host-associated > Plants > Roots > Nodule | place: USA... | reverse complement strand
ACATTGTGGTGTTAGGGTTCGTTTTGATCAAAGAAATCACCTTGGTTTTGCATCATCCCCATGCATTTCAATAAGGCAATGTCTTCATTTGCCATTGTGATGGCTCCGGTCACAAACTTCGGCTTGTATACTAATAAAACAAATTAAAATTTCTTTAAATAAAATATTATATTAAGAAGGAAGAAAATATAGATAAAGTGAGAATGTGATAACCGAAAAGATTTATTTTGGGATCCGTGAAATTAAAACAAATTTATTATATAAAATAACTAAATTATTATATTAATAAGAATATGATTAGGTTTTGTTTTCAGATTTTTTTTTCTTTCACCTAACTTTCCCTTTCCTATCTTCTCTTTTTCGTGGAATCTTTATTTTGCCTGCAACGGTAAACGGTGGCAACTCTGCAACGGTGTCCGCGTTCCACGATTTTGCAACACCGCAAACGTGTCCTTTTTACGCGTCCAGACAGAAGGTTGTACGCAAATAACAGCGTTCGAAACCGCGTCGTTCGCGCTTCCGGCAAGTGTCCGTGTCTGGTGCGCCTCCGAAACGGGGAAGTGTAACTCCAACGCCGTGTCAGAGCTTCCTAGGTTATGAACAAAGCTCTGCAAATGAGGAATCTATCTTTTCCCTTACCATATCTTCAAATGAATCACCTAGTTGAGATTCTGAGATAAGAGAGATCCAATATTTTCTTTTGCACCTTATTAACCACCCCAACCTTATGTAGAAAGTCAACTACTTCCATCGAAATATGAAAAAGTCATTGAAGCCATTGCTTATATACAGGAGCACAATAAGTCAATGATGGGTCCAAATATCCTTCCCAAAGAATTTTAGAGGAAAGAAATATCGTATTATGTCATTGCAGATGGAAAAAATATTCAAAACTGATCTTATTACAAGATCCACCATTGAAATAAAGTTTTTCCATACTGCATTATCCGGTCCAAAGTCATTAGTAGCAAATTACCAAACAAAGGTATATTTGTGGGAATGGATACTTACTTTGGAGTCCATTAAAAGTTTAAAAAGGAATTCAAATCCTTTATGGACATTCCCAGGCTCTTCTCACTCTCAGAAGCCCTATCTGTTTTGTAGAATGTAAAAGATAAATTAGCCACTTTATGTGCGAATAATCATGAAGAATTTTCTCATCCAAACGTGAAAGGTAAATTGCAGACTAGTCGAATTCCTTATGGTGAGGCTTGTAGCTTTTGATGGCAAGACACACTCATCGTCTACACCAATTAAATAACATGTTTAAAAGCCAAAATATGGAAGAACACCTAAGGCTCTTCCAAGACAATTGATGCAATGGCCTTTTACACAAGAAATGGAAAGAACAAATGTTAGTGTGGCTAGTTTTCTCGAAACAACTCTCTTTGTGTTTAGGCTCTTTTTCTCCCCTCACTTTGAATATGGTAATCTCCTTTGAAAGGTCCTTATCTTGGAGTTTTAATTGAATAACCACCTTCCAATATGCTACCTCCAAATATGGGTTCACCATGATAGAGTTCTCCCTATACCATAATTCAAAGCACACAAAAGAATAGCCCAGGAAAGAAAGCAATAAAAGGCTTGAACACAATAAAAGCTAAACTCAAAGGAATGAATTTCAAGAAAATGGAAAGATTAACCAACAATGGACAAGCAAGAAATTAAAGGCAATGAAACAAGGCTAGTACAACAAAATGAAACTATGAATGGCATTAGAATAGAGTGACAAACTTAAAACAAAAATAAAATGTAATTGAATTTGATACGATCCTATCCAAGAAAGAGTATGATCGTTTCTGAATTTGAATCCTCAAGAGGCACGACATGAATAAATCAGAGAAGAACGCGGAATAAGACAGAGATGGCGGACACCACAGTCTAGTAGATTGATAAGTCAAGTGAAGATTCGCCACAAAGATGTTAATCAAATCAAATTGAATATATGACTAAAAGTGCCTACATTGTTTTTGGCACCTCTATATATAGGCACATAAGTTTAATAAAACCTGAGAACCTTACAAGTACGCCCAAGCCCAAAACATAAAAACATAAACTAATTTATAAAAGAAAGCTCAAAGCTCAAAAACATTGAACATAACTAATTTTTAAGAGGAAACTCAAAGTCTAAAAACATAAACTAATTTTCCTAAAACTATCCTTCAAATGTGCTTCAAGCCATGATCTTCATATTCTTTGAATTTCATATTGCTTGTAGCATCAGGAGCCTTGAATAGTTTTGATTTTTCAATCTTTTGCTCCTTGCGCTTGTCATAGGTCCTTTAAATTGTAAAGGTTCATCTTCAAGTTCTTCTTGTATGGAATCTTGAGGTAGTCCTCTATTAGAATAATAAAGATTTTTGTCTTAATCTCAAGATTTAGCCCAAAACAAGTGAATTAATCCACCTTTGTTATGGCCAATTAAAACTAACCTCCACTTCAACTATTTTTCATTTCTTAACTTTTTTCAATGATTCTTTTTTTCTCTTTTTCACGAAGGTCTTATTTAAAAAAAAGACAAAAATCATAACTGGAATTGCACTACCCAATTGTTCGTGATAAATAAAAAACAGAGAGTGTGCATGTAGGTCAAATTACTAGAACAACAACAAAACAGAAACGAGATTGTTTTGACATTTAAAATATAGAGACACTATTGTATGGTAGTAAGTTTGAGGATTTTAGCGATCGTAAGAGTTTAAATTACTTATTTGATAAAAATGAATTGTGTGATAGAGGAGATGAATGAAACTATTGAAAGATTATGATTTTAAATTACATTATCACTCTAGAAAACTAAATGTACTAGCATATGCGTTAAGCGGAAAATCCCTACATATCTCTTCACTATAAATGAACAAGATAAATTTGATTAGAAATATATATATATATATATATATATATATATATATATATATATATATATATATATATATATATATATATATATGAATTTATCAGTTACAATAAGCCATGATAAAATGAAACTAAACATTACCAACGACTTATAGAAGAAAATTTGTGACATTCAAAGAATTTATTAATTCATTCAAGAGAAAAGGAGTTTGTTAGGACAAAATAATGGGAAAAGTTTGAATTGAAGATGATATTTGAAGAAATAAATAATAGCAAATTGAGTATATATGCAGGTACAACAAAAATGTACCAAGGTCTTGAAAAAAAATGCTTTGGTGGCATAAGAATAACACTACTAAAAAACTTATATTTCCTGTCAGTTTTGTTTTGAAATTTTTTTTGTAAGAAATACTTATAAATTTTGTTATGAAAAAAATTGTAGGAAATTGCTGTCAATTTTTTTGCAAAATATTATGTATAAAACATTTTTGGCAACAAATTTTGTAGGAAATACTTGCGAATTTTATAATTTTGTAGGAAATAATTACCCGTGAAGGAATTACCTGCAAATTAAAATTCTTAGAAAAAATAGTAAGAAAAAGTCTTTTCTTACAAATTTTTTTAACAAATTTGCAAGAAAATTATTGTGCAATATAAAAATTTTTAGTAGCCTAAGCAAGTAGTATGAAGCAACATACTTTGTTGCAAGAAAGTTATCGAAACCTATAACTATTAGATATACATACAAGTATGAATGAGACAATATAGCAAAGAATTTTGTAGTCGACTTTGCATAAATAATTCTAAAGTTTGATTCTATACGAGTTATGACGATAGGTTAACAAAAATTTCTCACTTCTTACCCATAACATTATTAATTAAGTACTCGTTTGAAAAATTGATTAGTAGTGGAGTCTAGTAGTTGAGATGAATTCACCTACAACAGATTCCCCATCCTTCTTATATTATACTTAAGTATGTTGATATTGCTTTTAGTGGTTCCGATCTATATTTTATTCCGTTCTCTTCCAAGTTCATCAGTATTTTTAACATCTAAGAATATTAAAAAAATTAAATTTTAACACTCTCCAAACTTCCTTAAGATAAGAAGTTCATGCACTCTCTTCCACTGTGATTGACACTAAATAATATAATTACAAAATTATCATTTACAATTTGATATTGTTCTTAATAAAAAAATGAGTTGTCAACTAATGATGATGATTATCAAAAATATATTTTTTTGTAACTTTTGGAACCACGCAATTTTTTTGTCAGAAATGACATCGTGGTAGATTTCAATACGTGAAGACAATTGAATTCAAATCTATAAAAAATATTTACAGTTGTGTGTAAGAAAGTAATTTCTCCAAAATATTTATATAAATTATTTGCAATTTTTTTTAAAAATATTATTAAATTTAATTTAGAAATAAAAATCGAAAACGGTAGTTTGAGATGTTCGAGTTTTTTTCTTATAAATTAAGAGACTAAGGTCTGAAATACCACTTAAGGAAAAAGGATATGATAGCTTTACTTTTATATATATAAATATATATATATATATATATATATATGTATATATACATATATATATATATGTATATATATGTATATATACATATATATATATATATATGTATATATACATATATATATATATATATATATATATATATATATATATATATATATATATATATATATATATATATATATACATAGATATATATATATACATATATATATATATATATATATATATGTATATATACATATGTATACATATGTATATATACATATATATATATATATATATGTATATATTTAACTTGAAGATGTTTTCTAGAATAAAATCCCTTTATATTTAGCATCCAACTATATAAAGAAGGATGTTTTGCACAAGCGATGATAGCTACATAACATGGATATTTTTGAACAAGCTATGATAGTTGTGTAAACATTTTAAGGATTTAATAATTAATTTCTGGAGCACATGCACCATCTTTGAATCCATAGACTTCATCGTTTTCCTTCCCATGTATATATGTATGGAGGAGCATACCATGCTCTAGCCATTAATGGAAGCTTCCCATGGAGAGGCTAGGAATCCTGGCTTCATCTTTTTTCTTGGGGTTTGGAAGTACAACTACTGCCAGTATAGCACTTATGGCGGCCGCCACCGCACCCAACACGAACGCCGGCAAGTTGCCACCACCAAACCAAGCATCCCATGGTCCACTAATTGCAGATACAATCATCTGTTCAAACCAAATATATAAGTAGTCTTCATTGAAATTCGTTGGTCCACAAAGGAAGTTGTATATGTTATATTCAAGAATTCTTGATATAGTTATGACAAAACATAATTAGATGTCAACATATTAAGTAAATGTATTCTAACCTGAGGAACCACAATTGCAACATTGAGAAGACCCAGAGATAATCCTAAAAATTTTGAAGCAAACAAAAGGGTTATACATTTTTATTTAGGCTTAAACATTTACTCACCTTAAAAAAACTTTAAAGCTTAATGAAAAAATTAATTAAGAAAATGGTAACTATGTATATGTATATATACCTTGTCCTGCTCCTGAGTTGCTAGAATAGATAGAGGCTAGAGCAAAGGGAACACTATACGTAACCTGATACAGAAATGTATTAGTTTACATCGACGATTGTAATTTGAAGCGATAATTAAAGATGTTATTCAGATTTTTTTGAAAATTCTTCTATCTTGTATCTAAACAAGTGATGATAGATGAAATCCCTAATAAATTGTTTCATAAATGGTGAGAAAAGATAGAAAGATTACCGCCAAAGGAATACCAAGGACGCAGAAGAAGGCTAAGGCACCAACTTTCACATCCATTGAAGGGTTTCCAATGAGGGCAGGGTTAAGGGCGCGTTGATGCTGAGCGATTTTTGCAATGCGCACAGTCATTGCCATGCACACTGCGAGAATAACATTAACAATTGCCCACAACCACTTCACTCCCCCAACCAAGCGACCCAAAGGTTCTACACCCAAGGACGCCACAGCCAACACCACTGAATTCAACATGAGTCCCAAAGAACCAGCATGCACACCAGCATTATACGCCTTTTCTCCCACTTCACCGCCGTACACCTCACGACCCATCCAGTCAGTGTCGAACAACACATACGGGAACCACGCAATCCAGGTAACCGCTGTCACTAGCATCAGCATCCACATTGGCTTTTTCAATCCCTTGAATGCAATGCACAACTCTCCGCAGAAGCATGAAAAGTGTGAGTTCTCTGCCTCCTCAGCATTCGTCTCCTCATATGGCGGTGTGAACTGCGGATCATTCACGCAAGCAAGAACGATGATGCATAATGCAAGGAGAAGAATAATGGAGAAGAAAAAGCAACTCTTTAAGTTTGCGCAGAAGACGTTGCATGCCTCAGTTTCTGTGAAAGGGAAGATCTTGTGGAGATTGTCATAGGATCCTGCGGCATAGCCCAGGACGTTTCCGACAGCCATGAAAAAAGAGAAGAGCGCGTTTGCAATTCTCGTCTTCTGTTGATCACCGGCAGCCAGGTCTCCGAGGAAGGCGCGACATGGACCTTGGAGCATGTTGTTTGCAACATCTAAGATCCAGAAGCCAATGACGAAAATGGCGACGGCGCGTGGACGGGTTTTCTGGGTGATGTCATCGCCGGCTAAGTGTCCTATGTCGGCGGCGTAGCCAATAAGGATAATGGCGACGGCAACGGCAAGTGCACCGGCGAGGATAAAGGGACGACGACGACCGAAAGGAGACTTACAATGATCACTACTATATCCTACAATGGGTTGAACTAGGAGGCCAGAGATAGGACCACAAAGCCAGATGAAGGAAGCCCAAGCGTGAGGAACACCTAGGGTTTGTACATACGGTGTTAGAAGGGAGAGTTGTAGGGCCCATCCGAATTGGATACCGGCGGCGATGGATGACACCGCCACAATTTTTCGGAGGGGACTAGGTTTCTTTTTTGGTTGCTCCTCCATTATTAATTGGGAGGCCTAGAAACCAATGAGAGACGCGAAATGTGCTTTCGGTGTCTCTCCCTGGTGTCCTCTGGAGAAAGAATGGTGCATGTGCTCAATTTGAAACTGAGACATCGAGAGGTTTATATAGAAGAATTAAGGGAGTAATGGTTTTAGGTCTACCACGAATGTAGGAGAAACTCACGGTGATTAGTAGTGATTGAGACCATACATATTATCCATTTCAGAAAGCTAGTTGGTAATGAGTGGCAATGTTTATGTCATTTCTTATGTCTGGTTTTTTATTTCTAGTATTATTTTTAGTTATAATTGAGATATGATCTGAATGATTCTTTTGACTAAATAACAATGATAAGTTAAATAATATAATATTAATATATGTTGTTATATTATTTAAATAAAAGTTTTTGGTGAAAGTTAATTTGATATATGAGATGAAAATATTTAACTTTTAAATTTTATGTTTTATATGTAAAGATAAACTCAATTGTAACAATATAGTAAATGATGTAAGGTGTGGGACTTGTATTATTGAACTAGTGTTTTATTTTCTATATTTGAATTTTATTGGCAGTAATCATAAAGAGAAAAACTAAGGAAATTTTAATTTTGTTTGTTATGTTTTTTTTACATATAAAATATGTATGGAATCCTTGAATTTGGCGCATAATTGAAATTCTATTTCTATTTTAAATTTTTATACATTTTAGTTTTCAAACATCGAAAATATTTTTTATCCAACAAAGTGTTAAATTGTATTCCAAATCGATCTTTTAAGTTACTAACATGTAAAAAAATATAAACAACTCAATATTATGAAATGTCATCTTGACATGTTAAAAAACTTTAACTATATTAAGTTACGATATCTATTCATTTTTAAAGTTCACATATAAAACTCTACCATAATTTATAACTTGTACAAATTTCAATTTCGAAAAAAATTTTAAAAATTAAAAACATATATAACTCAATAAAATGACTAATTTTATAATAAGTATTTAATGATTATCGATATGCCTTGAACAAAAGTTAAATGATAATCATAAGTAACTACTACTCCCGTATAATTCTGTAAAGATATATAGTGAGTGAATTTTAATTTAGTAATTGTAAATATTCATTTTGTTTTTTATCGTTCTAACAATTAAGAGTTTTGAGACCTAATATTATACTGTACTGATTAATTAAATGTGTGTTAAAAAAAAAAACATGAAATGATATTTTCAAAGTAATTGTTTATCACTGTACTGATATCACTACAAGAAAATCTTTGAATAATGATCAATTTTAATGACAAAATAATTAGTCATTATAGTAACAAATTTAGGTATCAATTTATAAATTGAAAATTGTTATTAACCAAAGTAATTTCAAATTGGTTTCTAAATTGATAATTAAAATATAGTGTCCATTATAAATTAGTTTTTAAATTGGTCACTAACATTAGATATCAAGATTTTGGCTACCAAAATAATTAATATCTAAATTGATTTAATTAGGAAATTAGTTTCTAAAATGGTTTCTAAACATATTTGTAATCATTACTAAAATTGGTCGACATTTAAGAGTTTTCTTATAATACATAATATGTATTATTATTTTAAAATTTTCAAAAATATGTAAAATGAACATGATTGATTTATCTCAAAATAAATATTCCGAATAAAAGCTATGATTTATAATTTGGGATGAATAAAAACTAGACAATAATATTTTTAAGGATTAAACTAAAACTCATTTGAAAACGATTAAAAAAAGTGATTTGAAATTTTTATTGGATAAAAAGAAATAAACAAACGAAAATAATATTTTAACTTTTCTTGACTATTTTTTTACATTGCTTATGTATCACAGTGCTTTCAACTTTTAATTTCTTTTTTTGTTTTTCTTTGTGTTGCTTACATGTGTGGTATTAGGCGGAAAGTTTTCATCTTTGGCAAAGAAAACATTTTGAAAGGGGAAGAAAAGCATAGCATCTCGTCTTCATCTTTCCATCATTCGCGTGTTTTTGAGTGTGATGTTGCGTTTATCCACCTCCTGCAACCCTTGAAGCTTCATCCATTTGAAGTTTGTTCGTGTACTATCTTCGTCCTTTTCGTGTGGTGTGGTTGGTTCACTTTTAACCACCAAATTAAATACAATTGAAGATGTTATTCAAATGATGAGATGTATCATAGAGAGTGATGTGGATGATGTAGAGAATGTATCTCGGTTGTATATATTTTTTTGTTTTGTCATATAATATTTTTCTAGAAATTCAAAAAGTTTTTATAATATTTCTTGTAGTGTTTTAGACAATATAAAAAGTTTGTCAAAGTACAATTGGGTCAAAATTGTTCACAATTCACGCAAATACCTTGCATCAAACTATGTTAGTGCACTACAAGAAAAACGAATATTACCAACGGTCAAAATTCGTCAGTAATGTTTAAAATCCATCATTAAACCAAAATTACCAATGAATTATCGGTGGTTAAACATTCGTCGGTATAACTCTTGTCGTTAAATTTTACCAATAGAAATTGGGTTCCATCGTTAATTATCGACGAAATATCAATCGATATAATCCATCGGTAATTACCGACCAAATATTCCATCTGTAATTACCGACCGAAAATTCGTCGACAAATAGCGCACATTGGTTCATCTTCTTCCTCCTCCCTCTTTATTCTTTTTCCTTTTAGAGTTCATCTTTCAATTTTTATTTCTTCCAAAACCTCCTCCACTCCACCTTGATAAATCTGTCACTGTTGTTGTTTCTCGTTCCTCCTCTTCCTTTTCCTTCCCCATTTCATTTTTCGCACTCTTTCTTCTTTCTTCCTTCTTTTCTCTTTCTCCTTAAGAACCCCCAGTAGGCCACCAACGTGTCACTATTGCACCACCGTCACACAACCACCGCATTGTCACCGTGCCATTGCCTCATCATCGTTGCGCCTTCAACATCTCCTCCTTATCCTCCTTCTTTTCCAATTCTTTTTCCTCTTCTTTTTCTTCTTCTTCTCTTATTTTTCTTCACTTCTATTTCAGACATAACCTCTTAAGTTGAGTTTTGGACAATAAATTTTTCGCACCTTTTACTGGTGGATTGATTTGTCGGCAAAAACAATTTTAAATTATCGATGAATTTTATTAACGAATTTTAAGTTATGTAAGTACCAACGAATTTTACTAATAGACATTTTTATCGATATGTCAACGATAAATTTTATCGACAATTTTTTTCATTGATAACTGAAATCTGTATTATTGATGGATTTTTTCGTCGGTAATTACAATATCAAAATCCATTGGTAATTCCAATATTTTTTGTAGTGGTGCCTCTGTTTATCATCATTTGGGCGCGAAATGTCTTACATAGGTCACTAGGTCTTGCATCCCTATGAACATTCTATCTAGGGAATAATGTCATGCACCGGAATAATGACATCAATCACCTCATCTGAAAACAGATTGAAATCCTAGTTTGCCTTCTTAATTCCCCTGGGCTCTAATGGCGGCCTCTACCCTTTGCTATATGGTTATCGCACGTTACTGTAGTTCCTCCATCTCTTGAATCACCTAAGTCAGTTGCCCATTTTCCCTATTGTGCCTCAACTTGCTCTTCCTGGTCTAAGTGTAAGCTCTTCTTAATAGCATAGGGAATCGTTCTACCGGACCCCTTGGTAGGCGTCAAAATATCCCTACTAGTAATCTAGGCCATGGATCTTTACTATGTGTGTGCTAGATAATTTGCCAAATATATCTATCTCCATGTATTTGACGTCTCACATCATTCATAATCTGAGGTTTTCCTTAACGAGCCCCCTCCGTGGTGGAGTTCAAGCTTGATGTTAACCCTGGCGCTTACCAAGATTTATACCCTTCCTTATGATCTTGATAGGGTTCTTCTTACTTCGACCCTTAGGAGACTTGGAGTTCGACCTTCAGAAGACATACAAATCATCAGCCCGCGAGGCCTAAGCTTGAACTTATGCCAAGTGTAAGGCCTAGTGATAACATGATCTCGTCGTATATCCTAAGATTGACACCTCAACCTATGATAGATTAATAGATCGACCTACAAGAGACGTACAAATCACTAATCTCCAAGTGTACGGCCTGATGATAAGATGATCTCGTTGTATATCCCAATATTGACACCTCGACCTATGATATATCCACAGATCGCTCTTAGGAGACATACAAATTAGTTATAAAGTAATATCTATTGTAATAAATCTTTAATATTTACATGATTATCATTAAAATAATTTTGTAAATTATAGTTAACATAATAATTTTTTAATTAATGATGTCTAGTGACCTTTGAGAGAGGAATCAGTGCATATACTTTAGTTGACTTCTGTGACATTGAGAATTTTATAAAGAATAACAACTAAGGGATTAACCTAGTTATGAATGACTCTGGGTCTAATCACTCTAGTTATGAACCTCATCACCTCTCGCTAACTTAATCGCACTTTGCCTTCTTTTCCTCTCCCACAACAACTTCTATGGCCCTTTGTCACTCTCACCTTTATCGCCTTGATCTCTCGCACAGTAGTCCTCCAGTGAAATTGAATCTTAGAAAAGAAAAAAAAAATACTAATTTCACATTCCAAATAATATTAACACTAATGTAACATAAAAACAACAAATATTTTAAATAAAAAGAAGACTAAATTGAGCATATTAAATAAATTAATTACATAAAATAAACTTCATTGATATTACGACTAAAAATTATCATCTTAATAGAGAGAAAGGAGTGAAGTGACACATAAGATTAATATCCTACAGGAGGGTTCTTCCACGCTTATAGAACTACTAGGCCCTTGAAGATTTGTTTTGCTTGTTATAGTTTATTTAGACTAAACCAAAGGAATTTGTAGAACATAGGAGTAAAGTGAAGATATTAAATAGAATATTTTCTACTAGTCTAAGTTTATCTCTTATATCCAAAATGTTTTTTTTTTTTGTTTTGTTCTATTTTTTATGCTTAAACCCTTGTAATTTCAAGTTCCTGCACTTTGGATTTTGATGTTACAATTATTTTTGTTCCGGTCAAAGAAAGGTGTAAAATAACCTTCAATCAAAAACAAAAAGAATGAAGTATTTTAATCTTAGCTAATGACTCACTTAGGCCAAAATAAATTCATCCCTTGACCATGGGAGTAACATTCTTATTTATAGGCTTTAAAATTGGTTACAATTGTTACAGATATACATAATCAGATATCTACGAAATATTTCTAATAATCTTCTCAAAATAATCTAATAAATAACAACTAAAACGTTTCCCATAAAATCTTCCTAAATAATAACTAAGATATCCCCTTTACAAAATCTAAGATTTTTCCAGCATCAATCTTGGAGCATCACCTTCAGCAATTTTGTCAACAACTTTAATTTATCATTATTTCGGTCTCGACTTTATGACGACACCACTCTTTTTCTTTATATATCACCAACTCTGGGTCGACTTTATGATGACACCACTCTACTTCTTTATATATCACCAACTTTGCATCGACTTTATGACGATGTTGATATTCTTCTCTATATATTCGTAACTCTGCCTCGACTTTATGAGAATGCTAATATTCTTCTCTATATATCACCAACTCTGCCTCGACTTTATGACGACACCACTTCACATCTCTACTCGTCGTCACGCGTCGGCGACAGACCCACATGTTGTTCCTGGACATTGTTCCTGGACAGGTACAATTTTTATAAATTACGAAGCTTTTGGACCATTATTCCCTGAAACATGTTGATTATGTATAGAATCAAAATATAATTAGATGTATAGTTTAGTTTGGTTTTATTTAGAAAGAAAAGTGAATTTTAAATTTCAGTTCACACGGATTTCAACTTGAATCTGTCAAATCAGGTATCATTTTCAATAATGTTTTTTATAAGAATTATTAAAGATTTTTCTAAGGTTTTGTTTGTTTGGTTAGATGAATTTGGGAGAGAATATGAAGATAAATTTGTGTGAATTTGAAGGGATAAATGTGTGTATTTTTTTCAATAGATTTAGAAAGTAAAGTGAATGAATTTAGAGATAAATTTTATAAAAGTTAGTAAGTGATTCAACTGATGTGATTGATTAAAAAAAGTTGTAATAAATAAAATTTACAATTTACCAAAATACCCTTCATAATAAAAATTTAATAAAATTATAATTGAATGAATTAAAAATATTAAAATTTAATTATATTATATATAAATATATATATATATACATATATATATATATATATATATATATTAATAATAATAATAATAATAATAATAATAATTACATACATTATTAGTTTTTAACAATACTATAATTATTATTATTTATTATATACTTTTATTCTTTTATTAATTAATAATGATAAGGATTTTATATATATTATTAGTTATTATATATTAATATATTAATCATTATCTTTTTAGTAATATTTTAATTATTCTACATAGTTAGAGTTAGAAATATTTTAATTATTAATGATTATTATATATAACATTGATATTTATTATATATATATATAAATAATAAATTATAATAATAAATAATATATAATAACGTATATATTTAATAGTTAATATTATTATTATTATCAACAATGTATAATATGATGATAAAATGTGAGGAGAAATGGGTAAAAATTAATATATCAAATTTTCGGATTTGTGGTAAGATTAAATTGTGATATGTTTTTTTAAATCCGTCCGCATTTTTCTGTGCTCATCTTCTGAAACGAACATCATTTTACATCTTAATCTGTCTCTTCAAGTCAGCTTCAATAGTAATCTTAATCTGTCTTTTAGTAAAGTTTCAATGATAAAAAAATTTCCACAAAATTTTAAGGATTAAGTTTTATCCAATTTAACAGTATCTTAAATACTTGTTATATGTTTAGTTTTACTAAAAAATCTGTGGTTTTATATTGAAATAACTAATATGTAGAACTTTTTTTTTCTTAATCACTAATCTTGTTATAAAATTTTCATACATATAGCATATCAAAGTTAAATTTTACACGTTAACTTGTTGATATTCATGTGTAGTGTTCACTAGAATTTTGTTTCACTTTAGCACGGTTTTCGAGAAAAATAACAGGAAAAACATATATTTTAATCTATTTTTTTATTCACTTTAATTTATTATTTTAATCATTATTAAATACTTTTTCATTTTTTTAATAATGTGATGTGATTATTTAATAGTGATTGAAATGATGGATTAAAAATAGATAAAAACAGTAAATTAAAATATCATTGTTCTTCTAATATATACCAATGTAGTACAACTTGTTAACGGTCAGAATTTGTATACCAATCAGAATTTGGTTTCTGAAATTTGAAGTCTGACCTATGTTGCATAATTTTTTATGCCTTTCTCCCATCAGAATTCAATTTTTGAAAAATAAAAATTCAGTTTAAAATTTAATTTTCAGAAAATTTAAATTCTAAACTGAACTTTTAATTTTTTTCTCTCTTTTTAAGTGAAATTAAAGAATAAAATGTAAAAAGTATTATATATTAAAAATATATTAAATTATTTTAGATATTATTTGAAAATGTAAAAGTAAATTTTAAAAGTTTATTTTTTAATTTGTTTAGTATTATTATTTTATAATAGAACTTTGAAAAGGAATTATATGAATTATAATATAAGTAATAAAGGTCAAAAAATTATTGTATAAAATTAGTGACTTTGAGGTGGTGTTATACATTTTTTTTTTGTTTATTGACTATTTTCTAAAAAGGTAAGTGAAAGTTAAAAATTAGTTTGTATTATTATTTTCTTACTTTGAATTCTTTACAACAATTTAATTGATAAAGTATTTTGGTTTGGACACAAATAAATAATGAAAAATTTATAGTTATATTGTGAAATACAATAATAGTTATTAACTACTAGTGAATGGGTCTCTGTTCGTATTTTTTAATTTTTCAAAAATTTAAGTTAAAATTAATAACAAAAACTTTAAAATTGAAGTTAAGTTAAGATTAATAACAATTTTTCTTTTTTAATTTTAAAATTTAAGTTAAGTTAACATCAATAATATTTTTTAATTTTTAAGAAATAAAAATAAAAAAGAGTTTTTAAAATAGTTGTTAAATTTAAAATTAAAAAAATAAGATATGTACAATTTTTTTTTTAAAATAATGATTTAGGACAAAAGAGATTTTTAAAATAATGGTTAAAAATAATAATTAAGGGTAAAACTGGTATTATGAAATATGAACATAAAACAGGGAATTCTCTTTTTTATATATATATTTTATATATATATATATATATATATATATATATATACTTAAAAACTATGTTTCTAAAATATAGTAATAAATAATTGATTGAAAAATTGGTTGAAATAAATTATTTTCTTTTAACTTGAAATATATAGTTAATATATGTGTTTTATAATTTTTTTTGCATTGTATTTATGCATTACTAAATATGTAGAATTGCGATTTATAAAGTTGAAAAGGAAATAAATTTATTGAATGAAAGTTATTACATGTAACCTAATTGACATAATTAAAAATAAAATTAACTTGACTAGAACCGTTGAAATGGATATTTAAATTTCACACCCCATGGATCCGTATTTAACCAAGGATTTAGATGTTTCCTTCTTTCATAGACATGAGGTGAACATGTTTCAATGTATTGCCAAGTGTCGGGATGTTCCACGTACAGGTCCAGACATTGAACTTCTTTCCACCGCTTGATCATTTATGCAACATCATTGTCTGTTTTGATTTCAACCATGTCATGGATAAGTTTATTGTTGACTACCCTCATGGGACGAAGGTACTTAATATGAATTACTATGGAATGGTTTCCACAATGTATTCCCACAATAATTTTCTCATTTTATTCCTCTATTTATAAAAAACAAAAAACCAAAAAAAAAAAATTAAAAACCCAGTACAAAATTCGGTTCCCCGAGAACTGAATTTCGACTAGGATAACGCAAAAAAAAAAAAACATTGTGCAGGATCGAATTTTGACCTTGAAACCAAAATCGTGCTAGATTGGTATATATTGGGAACATGGGTGGCTCAAGAGTTTGAAAGGCCTAAAACAAACTTAAAAATAGAGGTCTTTTATTTAAAATTTATTTTTGAGCTTTTTCTTATGCAAAAATATTTATTAAATTGTCATAATTAATTCATTTAACATTTCTTCCTCAATAGACAATAATGCCAATCCATTTAATCTTTCTTGAGACATTGTTGACATTGAAATTGTCAACATTATTCTCTGAGTTACATATGCATTTGGAAAAGAATTTAATTTTTGTATATAACTAAGAATATCAATTGGTTTATCATTTGCCAAACCTATAATTTCTCTTAATATATTTAATTATGAAAATAAATCTATTCAATCATTATCCAACAAATTATCATATTTTAAAGATTATTCAAAGTTTAAGCAATTTTCTTGCAAAAATGTACAATCTAGTGACTTTAATTTTTAACACTACATAAAAAATAAAAAATAAAAAAATCTTCATATATTTTAAATTGTTCAAATTTACTCTAAAGTGTGGTAATTTCTTTATCTACAATATATAAAAAAAGAATCAATTCTAAACGATTCTTGGAGAGATTTTACAATTTCATTCTCAATATTTTTATCAAATTGTTTCTTTTTGCATGTAATACGTTTTTCAATAAACTTAGGTTATTCTCAACTTGATAGTAAGCATTTTTCTTTTTTCCTAAACTTGAATTATCTTTTTACATAAAACTTAACTTTGAATTACACTCTAATTAATCTATTATCTACCAAAAGACTAACCCATAATCTAATTAATGATTTTGTAGAAAAATGTCAGTCCCTCGTCAAAATATATGCAAAAAAGCTCTTGAAACTCGTAAATCGAAAAGTATAAAAAAACTAAACTGCACAAAAGAAGCACATTTCTAATTTTAGTACAAATCCAAAATAGAATAAAAACTACAACAACACAAATAGAAAGAATAAAACATACAAACCAAAAATGAGGGTGAAAAATTGGTACACACCGACAATATGAGATTGAATGAATGTAATCTGCCAAGACTAGGGATGTCAATGGGACGGGTAGGATATGGGTAGTAGCTCCCCCGTACCCTATCCACCGGATAAATATTCGCCTCGTACCCGTACCCATATCCGTCGGGTATCTGTTATGCGGGTACCCACCTATTTTTTTCATATTCGCGGGTATCCACGGGTACCCACGGGTATGTAAAAAAATATTTTAAAAAATAAATATTTAACCATAATTAATGATTGGTTCAACAAGCTCACTTTCTCCTATTGATTCTTTAAAAATAAACAAATAAAAAAAATCACTAACAATTTATATTGTAGTTTATTTTTGAAAGAAACATTAAAGAAATTACTAACTTCATTAATATCCACATCTTGCAACATTGTATAAAGTATAATGTTTTATGTTGTCCAATTTTAATCTAGAAGAGTCTAAAAACATAAGAAGTTCATTAAAAATTTCTAACAATCACTTAATTAAAATATCTAAGAAAAAGTGTTAATTTCATTACCTTCCATGTTGGTCTATAACCAGTCTTGGAGACACATCAATGCCTCCACAGTATCTTGAAGTAATCTACTCTGATTTGGGGTAAGAATCTGACCACCATTATTGAATATAGACTTAGAATGTTTTTTACTAATATATATATATATATATATATATATATATATATATATATATATGAGGATATTTTTTTGAATTAAAATTTAGCGGATACGAGTATCCATGGGTACGGATACTATGATACCCGTACCCGCCCTGTTAACATGCGGGTATCAAAATTATCCGTACCTGCGAGTAGTGGATATCCATTTTTAATATCCGTTTTCTATCCATTGCGGGTTTTACCCACGAATATCCGTAAGTACAGATTTTTTTGACATCCCTAACCAAGACCCTAAAAAATAACCCTTAGAAGAAAAGAAAATAAGGAGAGACAAGAAAAATAACAAAGAGATAAAAAGATAAAAGAAGAAAATATAATTTATAAAAAAATAAAAAAAAACTAATTATTCTCTTTTTCGTAAACAAAATTATAATTTATTATATAAATATTTTAACTCAATAATTATTATTTTTAATAACAATAAAAATTAACCTACACTAATAATAATTTAATTACATTTTATTCTCAAATATAAATTTATAATTAATATAATAGAACAATAATAAAATATGCTTTAGTATTTATTTGGGGTTTATGTGTTAGATGAAAAAAAATTTGTGTTCACGATATCTTCATATATTAAATAATTGATTAAAAAAAAGTATGGTCACTTTCACAATCAATTTTAAATAATATTTTTAAAATTCTTTTTTACTTTAAATATTATTATGTGATTTATACTATATATATATATATATATATATATATATTAGAGATAAACTACAGAAATAATATCTTATAGTGGCATATATTTAGTGACAGTTATACTTGTTTGGGACATTTAATTGATTAGTTTTTCTTTCTTTTTACCTTTTTATTCCTTGCCGCGCTCCATCGTTTTCTCACCTAAGGCACTGAAAGTTTCTCCACTTCCACCGCAAGCTTTTCTCCAACTCGTTTCATCTACACTAGAGCTCTCTGAGTGTTATTTTCTCATAAGAGCTTATTTTTGTGGATGCTTTCTCTTCTCCATATTGAAGCTGTATTTCCTTCTTCCTTCTCTCCTGAGATTTTTTTTTTTGGAAATTCTTTTTGTATGTGTTTTTTTCTGTGCTAGTGGTTTTTTTTTTCTCCCATTGGTTATTTTGAGTTTTCACTTTCCTAATCCTAATTTCAGTTTTTTTAACCCTAACTTCAAACTTCAATTCTTATGTTCTGGTGATTTGACGGATTTATCATTTTGATAATTTCTAACATTGATTTGTACGCAGCGGATGATATTGAATCTCTTCTTCTTACACAGGAAGAACGAATGGAAAATTTTTTCGTTTTCTTTTACTGCCAAACATCAACCTAATTTATAAAGCTTCTCATTTAATATTCAATACATTATTTCTACTTGGTGGTAATTTTTCTGAACATTTTTTAAATACTTATGCCATAGATTATTTCCAAAGTAGTTGAAACATATCAACCTGGTGCAATTGTTCTTCGGTGTGAAGCAGATTCGGTTGTTGGAGATCGCTTGGGTTGCTTCAATCTCTCTATTGATGGTGCTTATCTCCTTGTAAATTTCCTACTCTGATGAAAATATCACCATTCAATGTTAGGGATGAAGCCGGGTTGTTCTTGTTTATGTTCTCAGTTTGTCTTTTTAAATATTGGTCTCTATTGCTTAGTAGATGGTGTAGCTTGATTAGAAAATTTATTTTTTGATGTTTCTTTAATAGGTCACTCTGAATGTGTTAGTTTTGTAAAAAGATTCAATTTGACGTTGTTGGTGAGTTTATATCAGTTTATGTTTGCCTTACATTCACATGTGTTATGGATGATTTTACAAGAATGGACTTCTGTTACAGGTCACTGGAGGTGGGGGATACACAAAAGAAAATGTTGCTCGATGGTGGACTGTTGAAATAGGACTTCTTCTAGATGCAGAGCTTGAATTATGGCATGTTATACCAAGATTTTATTTTCTTTCATTAATGGGATTGGATATTTATTACTACTTTGCAATAATAAATATATAGATCAATTGCTAATTTCCCTTTGACAATGGCCTTCCCTGCTTATATGTCATTCCAGTGATGTCTTTGATTATGCTTGATCTAATTCAGATGTGAGTTTATAGCATAAGCTTGTTATCCCCTTCTAATCATGTAATATGCTCCATATGTTCTGCTTTCAATTTTAGTTTTCCTTAAAGCTGATAAAAATTTCTCGTGGCAGATTCTCCTTTCATCTTCTATGGATAAAACTGCTCGCTTGTGGAAAATTGATTGTAGTCAATGTGTAAGTGTTTTCAATTACAATGAGTATGGTATGTATAAGAGCACAATGCCTTTTGGTTTGTTTTTTACAACCATACTTTAATTGGTCAATATAATATTTAAAGCACATACTTTGTTTATCTTCATAATCATAATTTGAAACATTGTTATCTTTTCATCCCTTGAATATGTAGTAGTTATAATTATGTCTTTACTTTTTAATTGAAATCAATGGCATGAATTCAATTCAACCTCATTGATGAAAACTACTTCATTACAGGCTCCATTGATGGTAAGGTTCGAATATAGGGATACGTGAAGAGCGAATCATTGACTCTGCAAATATACGAGATCGCATAAGTGTTATAAGTTACAAAGAAGATGGGAAAGAATGTCATGAATTCTTGACGGAATCTTTTCTTGGCTTTGGGTATCATTACATATTTTGACACTGGAAATTCATGTCTATGAGATTGATGAACCATTGGTCATTTACACATGCAGGGACTTTTAGTTGGTTCTGTTACAGACACTTATGGTTTTTATGTTGCTTCAGGTACGTACCTTTTGAGTTACCAAATACTGATTAGTGTAGTTATGAAACCCCCTTACAAAAGATAAAATAGAAAGGATTATCTAAATTGGATTTCTAATGATATAGGAAAATATTTCGAGCTTGAGGCGCAGTACTTTATCTATTTACATTTAACACCCTTGTTGCTTGCAGTTAAAAAAATATGTTATATGAATTACCATTATATGTTCTTTGTCTTTGTGTTTTGTGTTTCTTGCATAGCATTGCTTCCAAACATGTCTCCATTTTTTATTCGGCGGCCAAACACAACTTGTGAAAAGTCTTTTCTTTAACTATTCATAGAAACTGAAATTTGATAACAAAAGAAGTTTATAGTAACTTATTATACCTAAACAGCTAAACTAGATTCTTTGGTATGAAAAGTGTTGCCAAGTATAGAAAATTCAATTTTAATGTCACACATTTTTTTAATAAAATCTATCCTTTGCTATTATACTATTATTTTAAATATTACATTGTTTGCCCTATTCCTTTAGTTTTAATAAAATAATTAATCAAACCTTTACACTATTTATTGTGTTGACTTTCATTATTTTCGGTCCAGTGTTATCAACTTCCTTACCTAATATTATCAATATTTCCCTTTATTTACTTTTTCAGAAAACACCAATATTTCCTTTCTAATTGTATTTTGATTAAGTTCTCTATATTTATTTCTATTTTAGAAAAATTATGATTTTTTTGAAATTCCAATCCACACTAAATATTGAATAATTTTTTTTTTTTTGTGAAAAAATAATGATTTTTCTGATAGTACACTACATGGAAAATTTTCAAATTAATTTAGAGGTAGTTGAAACTGTCACGAAATATTAATTTATTTTCTTAAACTCTAAATCCTAAACTGTCACTAAATATTAAATATATATTTTTTAAAAATGTGGTTTTCTTAGCGGTTGTAATCGCGTTAAATGTTAGATAATTTTTTTAAAATTAATTTAGAGGTAGTTAAAACTGATCCTTTGAGACCTTTGTGGTGCCAAATTTTATGTTGATGGGTTAACTGACAACAATTAGAATAGAAGCGGTTAAAACTGTTGCTAAACAATTGACATAACTGACGTTAAAAATTAATTTTTTTTGTAGTGTTGGTTTCTCTTCGAACCTTTGATCCAATTTAGATTTTCAATTTTAGAAATGTGTGGATTTAATCCTTTTAATCAAATTTTATTAGGTTTATTTGATGTTTCAAAGGTATTTCACAAAAGTATAGAATCTGAGTAAAATATCATTTCTCAAAATTATAGAATCTTCTACTTTAGAGAACGAATGGTGGAGATTCATCCTCTACATACTAACCATGCAAAAGTATCAGAACAAGCCCCCCAATTGAAGTCAAGGGGAGTTGTCATCTCCACAGATAATGCTAATGTTTCAACCCGACCCAAGTCAGTCCGACAACCTCATTAGGAACAACCACTGTGTTTTTGAGGTATTGTTTGCTTTGTAGCGTGAAGTTTCGTATGGTTTTGATCTTAAAAGGTGCCTAGAGGGTGGAGGGAAGAAGAAGTATTTAAACCGCGCTTGACCTCGACTCTTAAGCAATGTTGGACTTATTAGGTATACCAGAACAATGCCATTATTAAATATGGTTCAAAATGAATATGACTTCGTTGTTTCCTATTTTTGTATTAGTGAATACTTCTCATAATTGAGTGTCACCCTAAACACATTGGTAACCATGTCCTTCTACATGGAGTTAGGATGGAAAGCAATAAAAGGGTTTCCTAGATAAAGAGGCTAACATGACCCTTACAATAGCTAAATAAGGTTCCAAAGATTTTATTGTTGTTATTGACGATTTTTGTGATTATGATGGACATTAGAGATTGGAAAGTCTCTTAATCTATCTCAATTCTTAATTCTTGGACTCGAGCTCATGTATTTATTAAGCACTTTAATTCAATTAAAGTTAATTGATTTCAAACTATTAATTAATTTAATCTAAAATAATATTATAGTCTATTAACTTGGTAATCATCTACTAGTAAGTTAGTCATTAGAGAAACATTTATGGAGGAGAAGAGAAAGTCCTTTGTACCTACAAACAAAATCTCATGATAATAAATATGTTTTATATTAGTTAAAATAATATGTCATGTAATAACTCTTTTATATTTAATAAACTATCATTAAAAAAAATTTGTTACGTAAAATTGACATATAATAATTTTGTAATTAATGATGTCTCTTTGTGGTGACCATTGAGGGAGGCATTGGTGGATGTGCTTGTTGAAATGAAACATTGAGAAGTTTATAAAGAATAAGGTTTAATTAATTGGGTAATGCCCACTTTCATTTGGATGTGTCAGTTTTGTACCAACTTTTAAAAAAGTGTCAATTGAGTTCTAAATTTTGAAAAGATGCCTCGATTGATACATTTCTAAAAGCAGGTACCAAACTCACACGTATGAACGAAAGTGGATACCATCTGACTAATTAAACCAAAGAATAATTAAGGGGTAACCTAATAATGAATGACTCTTGGTCTAACATGAATGTAAGAGCAACTTGTGGTGACTTGTAATCCATGACAACTTACATTATCCATTTATGTGCTATGCTTGTCATTATTGGTGTTTTAAGAAAAACTAGTTGGTAATGGATGACAATGCTTATGCCATTGTATGATGATACATGTACACTTCATGTTTTTATTCTACACTTACTTAACACTAGTAAAACTATACTTTTATCTTAAAGAAAGGGTTTGAGAAAAATTAAAGAGAAAGATACGAAGTTTTATTATGCATTAAATAGGTGTAGTCATGTTGAAATGTGTACATATACAATTTTCCTATGCGATTTGTGATGCTAAATTATTTATTTTTTGTACAATTTTTAATTCTTAGGAATGGTTCTTTTGACTAAATAATAATAATGGATTAAATGATAATTATTCATGTATGTCGTTATATTATTAAAATAAAACTTTTGAGGTGAATGTTTATTTGATAGATACGGTGAAGTTGTTTCTTTTAATATGTTTAATAATAAGATGTAAAGTGAGATAAATTCAATTGTAGCAATGTAATAAATATTGTAAGGTGTGTGACTTGCGTTTCAAAGTGTTATGAAATGTGAATTTATGTTATATCTTGGTTGTAATTGAATATTACTATAACAATCATGAACAACAATAAGTTTCAGCTGCAAATTAATGTAAAATAAATAGAATATTTACCTACAATCATCAACATTAATATAAAATAAATAGAATATCTACATACAATCATCAATATATTGTGGTCCTGAACATAAATGTTGTCCTTTCTACCCTTCCAAAAAGAAAAATAGGAAAAGAGACTTGTTCAAGATTAGAAAGACCTAAACCTAAGCTTTAGGTAATT
>Ga0214544_1005728_pt1 | contig 23743 bp, 16 predicted proteins | sample CNSS3metaG_FD_160074 | JGI IMG/M metagenome (GOLD analysis project Ga0214544, IMG submission 160074) | Root nodule microbial communities from cowpea collected in UCLA plant growth center, Los Angeles, California, USA - CNSS3 | ecosystem: Host-associated > Plants > Roots > Nodule | place: USA... | reverse complement strand
ATCTTTAGGAAACCAATGATGAATCCTATTTTGAAAAAGCAGTGGAATCGACCTATTTTTCTTTACTATTGTTTCTATCTTATTTTATCTTTTTATATTTATCTTTCATATTTTTATTATTTTATTTAACTAACTCTTTTGTATAGATATTATAAGAACTAACTTGTTAAAAATCAATTCCGTGTTCGTTGGGAGACGACTTAGGGTTAACTTAACCCATACTAATTTTTTGGCTACTTTCTTAACAATATTGAAGTTGTTATAGATAAGTAGTATTAATTTGATCGCTTGACGACAGCGTTATCAAATTTGACTATTAGCAAGGGTTCATATCACGCATTGCTTCATCTCTTCATGGGTCACGCAAACTTTACCCAGCCGTTAGGGTTTGTCAAGCCTTGTTCTTGCCACTCAACACAATCCACTCTTAGTGTGTAGGTTAGTAGTTGACGAACAACCAAACCCTTCTCATCTTTGCCGTTAGGTTCATTTGTTAGATGGCGTTCCCTTTTCTTTTTCGTTTGCTTTCTCACGGCAACCCTTGATCTATAAAAGGTGCAGGCCAATTCATTGTAAGAAGCTTTGATGAATGAGAGAGAGATTTTAATCCCCTTTCGTCTTAGCTCACCTTCTAGAGAGCTTTTCACCTCTTAGGTTCCCATTGAGTGAGAGTTCCCCACTAGAACTCGTGTGAGTGCCGATTTCATTATTTCCACTGTGTAGATCGGTGTTTTGGAGTATTCACGTGTCGATTCCACCGATTCACACGAGTATTCACTGAGGTTCGCTCATCATGTGGTATCAAGAGCACCAGGTTCACCGGTTGGACCGCCGCGTTTAGGCTCGCTTCAAAGATAAGTGTTCTTCCTCTTATCTTAGTGTTTTTCTTCATGTTTGAATTTCAGTCTTGTTCTTCTTCGATTGAGTCTTATCTGATTTGCTTCTCTGATTGATTCTGTTCTGAATCTGTATTGTGGCTTTTCACCGAAATTGATTCAAATTTGTTTGTTCTGAATATTCTTGAATCAATACTGATGATATCATGTCTTAAGCTGCCTAATTTGTCGTTCAAATGGATGTCTTAGTTTAATTTCGTTTTCTTACTTAGCTTTAATTTTTTTCAAATCATGTTTTGTCTTAGGTCATGTTAGTTGCTTTGTACGTCGCTGATTCCATACATGTGTACCTAATTGTGTTTTGTCTATTATTTTGTCAGTGTTCAGTATATGTTTTAATTCGAATGCATAGTTTCATGTGTATGTTCTGGAGTTCTTTAATTGCTAGTAGATCAATAGCAATTTTTTTGCAGTGCATTTTCCACTGATTCGTGTTTCATTCGTGCTATTCATGTTTTCATATTGTTTTCCAGTTCTGTTCCAGTTTCAGTTGTGATGTTTTTTTACTGATAGTAGTTGATTCTTTTGTTCCTTGTTGTTGTTTTCCATTCACTATTACCTGTTATTCACATCTTTGCTTGAGTTTGTGTTTTAATCATTTAGCTGGCCAAGGATTGCTGTGACCGAAGCATTTAGTGAGCATTCCATCATAGTGTAATATGATTTGTATCAGAATTTATGTGTGGAAACTCAAGCTTGGTCTGTGAATGCATAGGCTGTATGCTTGTTCATCTAGTGCATGCTGTTTTGTTGAATCATTTTTGGCCTTTTTTTTTTCCTGACTCAGCATTAGTGTCCAGTGATGCATTGATTTTGGCCATAACAATTGCTTTGGCTCAGTGTGTCTGTGCGACTATATTCACTTCTGTTTGCACTTCATCCATTGTTTTCTGATAATGCAGAGCTCTTATGTTGTCTATGTGCATATGTGCTTGCTGGAGGCAATTTAATGTTGAAAGTGGATTCCTTCTTGTGTTGATTTGAATAATCCTTTCTGTGACATCTGATGCAGATTTCAGTTATTTCCCTGCACTAGTTGATGTCTCTACTGCATCATATTTTGTTGATCTATGGACTGTGCATTTTATCATATATCTGCAGCATCATTCTTGCCTTCATATATGAGAAGTGCTTTTGTTCAATCATATTTGTTGCTGCTGTTGTCTAACACAATTTGGTGACTCAGCTTGTTTCCTTGCTGCTTTAAATTGCTTTGGCTCAGTGTGTCTGTGCGACTATATTCACTTCTGTTTGCACTTCATCCATTGTTTTCTGATAATGCAGAGCTCTTATGTTGTCTATGTGCATATGTGCTTGTTGGAGGCAATTTAATGTTGAAAGTGGATTCCTTCTTGTGTTGATTTGAATAATCCTTTCTGTGACATTTGATGCAGATTTCTGTTATTACCCTGCACTAGTTGATGTCTCTACTGCATCATATTTTGTTGATCTATGGACTGTGCATTTTGTCATATGTCTGCAGCATCATTCTTGCCTTCATATATGAGAAGTGCTTTTGTTCAATCATATTTGCTGCTGCTGCTGCTGTCTAACACAATTTGGTGACTCAGCTTGTTTCCTTGCTGCTTTAATTTGCTCGTGTATTAGATTCAGCTTTGCCACATATATTTTTTATGGGTTGCAGTTTTGTTTTGGCAGCTTCTGTTTTATCAAGTTCATTCCAGTTTGGTTTTTATTCATGCACTGATGTTTGATTGCCTCAAAGCCTGCTGCCTCTAGTTGAGTCTTACTACACTGTCGAGTCTTTTTCTATTTGTCATGTGTGTGCTTTCATCATTGTTTTTGAGTTGGATCCTTGTCATTTGTCATATGCAATATTGATAATTTGAATGGACTTGTTAAAATTGCAATTGAAGTGAATTGTGATTTAAAGGAAAAGATGCATATGTGATATATGTGAGTTGAAAAGAAAATCTCTAAATAAAAAAGAGAAAGAAAATATGATGAGAAAATTTGGAATGAAAGATATTGTTTGATTTATTTGAGTGAAAAGAAAGTGATGCAAAATAGTTCACAACTTTAGTCTTGAATATCCATTTCAAATATAATTTGCATATGTTCTTGATTCAACTTGTTTGTGTCTTTTTGATTGAGTTTGGTTTTATTCATCTTATTCTAGACCTATTCTTTAAGTTCTTTTTGGTGTGCCAACCATTCTTGGGATTCCTTATTTTGCTTGATCGTCTTTCTTGTTTAATCATTTGAGTCTGTCCATTTATTCTGTCAATTGATGTTGTCCAATTCTTCCATTTGAGCTTTTCTGATTTCTTAGCTTGCTTCATTATCACGTGAATCTGATATCTCTGGTTTTTCCACTTTGGCTTGAATCTCACTGATTTGGTAGCTTTGTAGGTGAATCCTTGTTTTGATGGTGCAGCTGCTGTTAGTGGCACAACTGTGAGGAAAGATATATGAGTGGCTATCCGAGAGGAATTGTGGAGTGAGTTGGGTCTACAATTGCAAGAAACACTAGAGGGAGAGATCTAGATATGGGTTGGACCGAGGGAGATATATGGGAACCAGCCAACATCCAGTTTTATTTTTATTTCTGTTTTGATATCACAAAATTTTGTGGTGTAATTTTCTTAATTTCAGTTTCTGTTTCATTTGGCTTAGGTGGGAAAATGCTTTAGAGCAATCCTAACCTTAGCTTGGTGTGTAATAGCTTCTTAACGTGTAGTGTGAGGTCATCAAGGGGTTCCAAGTGCCACTTGATTCTTCACTTAGGAAAACTTTTCGTCTAGTTTATGTTTTCTTGTTTTTATGTTTTCTTGTTTTTATGTTTTCTTGTTCTTTATGTTTTCCGTGTCCAGGTTATGTGTATGTTATGCATGTTTGATGTTTCTGTTTTACGTCTCTGTGATATCTAGGAGCAAATCTTTAAACACTTAATTGACCTTTCTTTGGTCATAAGATTTCACACACTTTGAAAGTTCTTTTTCACAATTAAGATCTGTCTTGCTGGAATATTTTATTGAGAATTTTTGTGAAAGAAATTTAGAGATTTCTGGCTAGGAAAGGTTTGGTTTCTAAGCCTGTCCATGAGACTCACCTCCCTTTCCTAGGAACATCTCTAGAAATCCTTTCCTTTATATTCTCTTTAGAAATTCCTAAAGTTTCTTTGTGAAAAATTGTTTGATAAGTGTTTTTGGCAAGATGAGTTTTCATTCGTACAGTGGATTGCATTTAGGTAGTCATAGTGAGGATAAAATGCATCATACACATGAGAGTACATTTCCTTTCTTTGGTGAGGACATAAGTGCAATATCAAACATATCTTGGAAGAGTGAAATAGATTATTTGGTGCATTCCTTCCAACTTAGACATAGTAAATACTAGATTCTTACTTTGTGCATTTTTAGTTTTGTAGGACATGCAAGAGAGTGGTGGGATTATAGGTAGTCTAGAGTGGAAAAAGGAAGAAAATCTCTTATTCAAAATTGGAGTGAGTTGAGAGCATGCATGAGAAAAACATTCATACCACCTTCCTTTGATTTAGATCGTGAGATAGAGAAAAAGAAAATTGAGATAGCAAGAAGGAAGGAGGAAAAGCTCACAATACTTCTAAGAGAGATGAGGGAGATGGAAGAAAAGGAAAGATTAAGAATTCAGAGAAGAGAGCAAAAAGAATGAGAAAATTTTGAGAAAGAAATGAGAGAGGAACGAGAAGAGGATCAAAGAGATAGGGAAGAGAAAACGAAGAGAGAGCTTGAACAAAGAAAAAGCTCAAAAATTAAGAGAGAAAGAGAGAAGGAGGAGAAGCTAAGGAAAGAGAAGGAGGAAAAAGAGAAAAAGAATGTGAAGAAACAGAGAGAATAAGACAAGAGGAAGAGTTTAAAAGAAAAGAGGAAGAGATTGAGAGAAAAGAAAGAAAAGAAAATATGCTTAGGGAAGTAGAGATAAAACATCCTACTCCTTCCATAGACTTCAAGGGAGTAATCCCATTTTTCAACTCTCCCTTATTTATCATTAATGCTTTTGTCTTAGTTCTCCCTAAAATTGCTTTTCCACCTTCACCAATCATTTCATACTCCTCAAAAGAGTTGCAAAAATTAACCTTTGACTTAGAGTAACCTTTTAGGTTACAATTAAGTCAAAGGGAACAATATTTTTGTGAAATGGGCTTCATTGAAAATTTTTTCAAACATAAAAGCCCATCTTCATATATCTTCACAAAATATACTCTGCATGGCATCCAAAATTTTAGTGAAAACTTATTTGATGACTACTGTAGATATATTTTTGATCTTAGAGGAATCCAACTTTTAATGTTGTGGGCCTTAATCAACCTTCTAGATTTGAGGACAGATCCTCTTGAAGAGGGAGGGGATGATGAATATTACCCTAAGGCCTCATGGCTTGGGCCATTGGCTAGGCCCATTTCTTTTATTTTCTTTGTTTTGAATTAAATAAATATTTGTTTTATAGTCTTAAATATTTTGGGCCATTATTGTTAATATCAGCCTAATATTTGGACTTTATTGTGTAGCCCACATCTATAAATCTGCTCCACGGATGGGCCAACAAAAGAGCAATGTAATTGGGCCTCCACCTATGATTGGACCTCCCTGCACAACAGCCCAGATTGGCATGAATACATGGAAACTAGTATTCATTTTGTTGCTGCATACACGCGAGCATACAACTAGCTTCCTTTTGGTTTGGGTCGAAACTTCAATGTTTGCCAATAGCCCACTAACGTCTTTAGAGTGCACTCCTCTGTATCCAACAGCTAATGCGTGCCTGAGTTGGATGGTCTGTTAGATTCAATTAGCCCAATTTCATCAAACAATTGCGTTTTGATTTCTCTGCAAGGGTTCACACTATCACGCATTGCTTCATCTCTTCATGGGTCACGCAAACTTTACCCAGTCGTTAGGGTTTGTCACGCCTTGTTATTGCCACTCAACACAATCCACTTTTAGTGTGTAGGTTCGTAGTTGACGAACAACCAAACCCTTCTCATCTTTGTCGTTAGGTTCATTTGTTAGATGGCGTTCCCTTTTCTTTTCCGTTTGCTTTCTCATGGCTGCCCTTGATCTATAAAAGGTGCAAGCCAATTCATTGTAAGAAGCTTTGATGAATGAGAGAGAGATTTTAATCCCCTTTCGTCTTAGCTCACCTTCTAGAGAGGTATTCACCTCTTAGGTTCCCATTGAGTGAGAGTTCCCCACTGGAACTCGTGTGAGTGCCGATTTCATTATTGCCACTAGGTAGATCGGTGTTTTGGAGTATTCACGTGTCGATTCCACCGATTCGCGCGAGTATTCACTAAGGTTCACTCATCACATGATCATATGTTTCTACATATGTGTGCCTTGCGTCATAAGTGTAGATAAACTAGGAATACTTTCAAGGGAACAAACCCAACACCTATAACTACAAATTTACAATAGCCATTCATTTAGGCTCTTTCTAAATCCTTCATTCCTCATCTGCAATTACTTCATAATAATTAGGACATGAAACCAAGAGATTTAAATATATTAGTTCAAAAATTCAATAAATTGGTATTATTTAATCTGCATGGAAGGCTTTCTCTTTCCATTTTCCTCCCTTCTAAACAATTGTTTGTTCTTAACCAAACTAGAAAATGATGTATGAATTTAACTTTTAATATGGGTAAACTAACCAATCTAGAAACAAGTAGCATGCATTATATGTAAGCCAACAAAACTAGAGAGCCAACTCTTACTCAACAATTGTAATATTAGCAAGTATAAGAGTAATGAAAAAAGGGAAATATTCTCAAGACATGACAACAAAATTTCCCAAACGACAATAGTAGTACAACATTCCAAAACAGAATACGAGTTAAAGAGAGAAGAAATAGTCCAACGTAAAATTCTTCCTCCTTTTTCATTTTTGGATTTATTCTATTTATACCAAACTACTTCTTCACATAATCCTTCAGCCACCCATTTTCTTTCTTTGATCGTGTGCATTTTTTTCTTGGTCGTGATTCCCACACCCTCATCCACGTGCCCTCTCTGTACTGGCTTGCTTATAATTGTCTCCACCTTACCCGTATTTTGCACTATCCTTACATTACTCCCTCCAACGAAATCGACCTTGTCCCTAAGGTTTAAATGAGGATATACATGTGTCATGACAGTAGATTCTTGCCACGTAGCTTCTACTGTTGAGCCATTTTCCCATTGAATTAAGGATTGATGAACTTACTAGTCACCCTTGAGGATAATGCGTGTATTTAGAATTGCCACGGGTTGAATAAGGGAAAATATGGATGGTCATGACTGCCTCTACAAAGCTTCAACTAAGAAACATGGAATACGGATTGGATCTTTGTTGAATCTTGAAGTTGAAGCTTATAAGCCACTTTCCCAATCCTTTCAATAACCATAAAAGGATCAAAGTATCGTAAGCCCAATTTTTTATTCTTTTGCAAAGCTAATGAGTGTTGTTTATAAGGCTGCAACTTCACTAGAACCAAGTTACCATTTCGGAATTCAAAATCTAATCGCTTCTTATCAGCATATTGATTTTGAATTTACTGAGCTCTATACAAATTGGACTTAAGCTTTTGCAGAATGTCATCTCGAGAAAGTAATTACTCTTGTACTATTACAAGATCAGTCTCGTGGGGCACATACTTGATTATATGCGGTGGATCTCGCCAATAAACCGCGCGAAATAGAGTCATACATGTGCTAGAATTATATGATGTATTGTACCAATACTTAGTCCATGTAAGCATTCCAGAAAACTCCCTAGGTGCATCAAAAGTAAAACATTTGAGATACAACTCCAAGCATTTATTAAGGATTTCAAATTGACCATCGGATTGAGGGTGGTAAGCAGATGACATCTTAAGTGTTGTGCCACTAAGTTGCCATAGAGTTTTCCAAAAATGGCTGGTGAAAACCTTGTCTCGGTTAGAGACTATTAATTTTGGCAAGCCATGTAATTTGACTATGTTTTTAAAGAAGATTTCAGCAACTGATTTATTGGTGAAATTGTGTTTCATTGGAGTGAAATGAGTCGCCTTAGATAACCGGTCAACTACCACATATATTATGGTGAACCTATGCGAAACGGGAAGGCCCTGTGATAAAATCCATGGCACATCCTCCCAAATTTGAGAAGGAATAAGAAGTAGTTGCTGTAAACTAGTAGAGAGTAGTAGCCACCTTAGCTTGTTGATAAATCAAGCACTGTTGCACATTACTCTTAATATCGTAGTGCATTCCTTTCCAATACAACTAAGCAGTGACTCTAGCAAAAGTTTGAGAGAACCCTGCATGTCCACCAATCACTGAACTATGAAATTCATTGAATAATATCTGAATTAACTCATGTCCCACTAGAACCACCAACCTTCTTTTCCATAGTAACAATCCATGATGCACCGAATAACGAGGGTTATAGCAAGAATTGTTGTTGCAAGCATCAATCATGGTCTAAATTTCATTTTCTAACTGTTGGGCTTGTTGTAATGTGGTCACGAAATGGGGTACAGCCTCAGACCAAGCCATAAAAAAGGATCGTGAAAGTGAATAAGCTGTTAAATTCTCCTTCCCAGGTTTGTATTCAATATCAAATTCATAACCAAGTAGCTTATGAAGCCACTTCTACTACTCTAGAGTTTGTAAACTTTGATCCATGTAATTCCGCAAGCTTTTTTTATCGGTTTTGGTCACGAATTTCTGTCCAAGTAGATAATGCCTGAACTTAGCCACTGCTTCAGTCACAACATAGAGTTCCCTTACATAAGCTAATTGTTGTTTCATTGAGGGTGACATTTTCTTTTGAAAAATAAGCAATGGGGTGTCGATTCTCACTTTACACAGCCCTTATACCTATACCACAAGCATCAATTTATAACTCAAATGGTAATGAGAAATCGGGTAAGGATAAAATCGGTCGCTGCGTTAAGGCTGTTTTCAATTTGTAAATGCATGTGAAGCTACATCAGACCACTTGAAGTTATCTTTTTTAAGTAATTCGGTAAGTGGGCTTGCAAAGGTAGCATAACCTTTAATAAATCTTTTGTAATAGCTTGTAAGTCCCAAAAATCCCCTTAATTATTTGAGACTTGTAGGCAAAGGCCACTCCAAAATAGCTTGAACCTTGTTATCTTCCACAACAGTTCTGAACCCTAAAACAATGTGCCCCAAATATTCTATCTATTGTTTACCAAAGGAGCATTTTGAGAACTTGGCATATAATTTGTGGTCTCACAATAACACTAATACTTTCTCCAATTGTTGAATATGAGTGCACCATGAAGGAATATACACCATCATGTCATCAAAAAAGACAAGAACATACTTCCTGAGCATATGCTGGAAAATGTCGTTCATCAATCTTGGAACGTGGTTGGTGCGTTAGTGAGCCCAAAGGGCATGACTAGCCACTCATACAAGCTTTGATGATTTCTAAAGGTCGTTTTCACTACAAGAAAATGCTTCATTAGTAACTAAGTTTAGTGACCAAAATTCATTAGTCACTATAGTGTCCAATTTAGATACCAATTTAAGAAGTATTATAAATAAAAATATATAATTAGTTACTAAATATGTCAGTAATTAATTAGAGACCAATTTAGAAACTAAGTCATTTTGGTAGGTAAAACCTAGGTAACTAATTTTTAGTGACCTATTTCCTTTGGTCGCCAAAACCATGGTAACTAATTTTAAAGACCAATTTAGTGACCAATTATAATTTTTTATTTATAATAGTGACTATTTTAGTAACCAATAATTTTATACTTTGTGAATTGGTCTCAAAATTGGTCACTGTAGTGACTAATAACTTTTGGTCATTAAAATTGGTTACTAAAATAACATTTTCTTGTAGTGTTTGTATCTATCCTCTTCCTTCACCAAAATTGGTGATACCTCGCTCGAAGATCTAGCTTGGAAAAGAATTTAGCTACATGCAATTCATCAATCAACTCATCTACCGTGGGAATGGGAAAACTATCTTTAACTGTAATGGCATTCAAAGCCCTATAATCATTGCAAAATCTCCACATGTCGTCTTTCTTTTTCACCAATATAATTGGAGATGAAAAAAATGCTATTGCTTGGCACAATTATGCCTTCCTGTAACATTTCTTGTATCATTTTCTCAATTTGCTGCTTTTGACTAAAAGGATACCAATATGACTTAACTTTAATAGGATTCGATCCATGGACCAAAGGAATAGCATGGTTATGCGATCGAAGAGGAGGTAGACCACATGGCACAACAAAAACTTGTTCATATGTATGCAACAATAAGGCTACTCAGGTTCCATATCCTAAGGTAAGTCAAGAAAGTGATCTTGTGAAGGGTTGAAATGTTGAAAATGTAAAGAATACATTTTTGCAATATCATCACTGTGAAGCATTCTTCTCAAATGGTGAAATTGAGTCTGATTTGGTAACTGGTTATTTTCTCTTGTTAGTGTGACAAACTTATCATCTAACATAAATTTAAAAGACAAGTTACTATAAGAAGAGATGTGAGCTCCTAGTGTGGCCAACCAAGAAACTCCAAGAACCAAATCAACACCTGAGATAGGAAGTAAGTAAATCGACAACTTAATGACGTGATTTTGAATAATAACTTCTAGTCTCTTGATAAGGCCCTCAACCACCATAGTATTGCCATTCCCAACCAGCACTTAAAATTCTGAATGTGCTCCACAGATAGTTTAAGACAAGCAGCAATTCTTGGCTGTAAAAAATTGTTCGAACTACCATTGTCTAAAAGGATCTGAATAGGTAAGCCATTAATGAATCCTTTAAATCTCACAGTACCAATTCTAGCTAAGCCTTTAAGAACATTAAAAGACAACTGAGATTCACTTGGAATTAGAAGCTCTGTATTATCTGGCACAACCATAACATCCAAAATAGAGTCATTAGGATTATCATCTTCAGCTAAGTGTAACTAGAGATAGTGCTTATTAGGACAATAGTGTGAGGGCAAGTATTTTTCATCACAAGTGAAACATAATCCCTTCTCCCTACGTAACCGAACTTTTGCAGGAGACATTTTCTTCACCAACACATTGTGTGTGGGCGGAGACAGATCTAGTTTGGTCCATAAGGGAGGCAATGTAGTGGACTTGAGGGATTGTGAAGGGGTCGACAGTGAATGAGTTTTGGTATGAGTATTAGACCAATAAGATTTATGTTTTGTAGCATATTTTTCTTCAAACAATTTTGCCAATGACACACATCGCATTAACGTCTTAGGTGTCTGCACTAGAACATCACGACAATTATTAATACGCAACCCACCTACAAAGCAATCCAATAAAGCCTATGTAGTTACACCTTGTACACGATTGGCTAGCGTAGTAAAATTAACATAATATTCCTGCACCGAGCCCTCTTGTGTAACTTTAAACAAATTTGAGCAAGGACAGTCATAGGGTGAAGGTCCGAATTCCAATTCCAGAGCACAAGTGAAGGCAACCTAACTCGGAAATACTTGATTTAAGGATTACATTTGGAACCAGGGCAGCACCTCTTTTTCTAGGTGCACAAATGCAATGAGTAACTTTTGTTCATCTAGAGTATTATAGTAATCAAAAAATTGTTTCACCCGAAAAATCCATTGCAATACCTCAAATCCATCAAACTTCTGAAAATCTAATTTGACATTACGTACTTGAAATGACGGAGACTGCGAAATGACACGTAAACCTGTTCCGAGCGCTTGAATCAATTTTCAATATCGCATCCATAGTTGTTTTCAACGTCTCAAAACGAGTAGAATCATCCATCTAATGTTCTTGAAGAGTTGTAATCATACTCTTTAAATCATGATCTGTATTAGCCATTCTAGTGGCCAATTGCTTAATGTCGACCACCCCTTCCTTCGTACGAGCCATTTCCACTTGCAGCTTTTTCAATCGAGTATTCTCCACCATGGTAGAAGATGAAAGCACTAAATGTAAGCCAACAAAACTAGAGAGTCAACTCTTACTTTACAATTGTAATATTAACATGTATAAGAGTAACGAAAAAAAGGAAATATTCTCAAGCCATGACAACAAAATTTCCCAAACGATAATAGCAATAGCAGTATAGCATTCCAAAACAGAGTACGAGTTAGAAATGGAAGAAAGAGTCCAACGTAAAATTCTTCCCCCTTTTTCATTTTTGGATTTATTCTATTTATACCAAACTACTTGTTCACATAATCCTTCGGTAACCCACTTTCTTTCTTGGATCGTGTGTTTTTTTCCTTGGTCATGATTCCCACACCCTCATCCACGTGCCCTCTCTATACTGGCTTGCTCATAATGGTCTCCACCTCATTTGTATTTTGCACTATCCTTACATTATACATTTCGAAAAAGATGACCCTGCGAGACTCCAACTACCACCGAATGGGTTTGTATGTTTCTTTAGTTTAACTATTTTTTAAAATAATTTTCAGATGTTTTTTTACATTTTTTAAAAATTATCGAAGATTAGACGTAAACTGTATGGATCATGACCTGATTTGGATAATTGAGAATATTTGGGTACATGACAACATCTCATACCAGTGTAATCTGCCTTCATATTATACGTATGATTTCACTATGTCTCAATGATTATTTAGTTGTATTTTGGTAATTTTCTAATATTACACAATTAATTTTTCTAACTGAGATAAAGATTAAAGACCGACTTGATTCTTTTATTTGGTTCAATATTTTCATTTTAAAACTGTTATTTTCAGTGGTGGACCTTAGAAGGTCCGCAGGGGGTCATGGCCCCCAAGATTTTTTAATTTTTTTTAAAATATTTAAAAATTATTTTTTTTTTAATTTTTTAAATTGATTTTTATTTTTATAAAATATAATATTTAATATTAATAAATAATAAAATTAAAAATTAAACATAACAAAAAATAATAAATTTATTGAGATTTTTTCTCTCTAATATTTTAAGTTTCTCACGTATTATATTTATTCTTTATTCTTGTGTCTCTTCTTTTCTTTTTTGTTTAAAAAAAAATAGAAAGTTATATAATTTCATTCTTCCGCTTTTAGTTCTCATCTGTCCTCTTTCAAGATAAAAAAGAGAACTTTCTCCCTTCTCTTGAGAGGAAAATATTAGTTTGATATTTAATTTTTTTTCATGAGTTTTTTGTATATTTATTTTTTTATGAATATAAAAAGAAAAGTTATGTACTATATGTTTTTTCATAACCACTACTTAAATACTTGATTATCATTTTTTTTAGTAATTACGTCTCTCAATTTTTTATTAGATTTTGATAAATTATTTTTTAGACTTAATTTGTTTTTAAATAGGTATATTGATGAAAAATAAAATAATAGATTCATTTTTTGTAAAGTGATAAAAGGGAAGATACCCTTGAAGATAAAAACAATACAAATTTACTTCTTCACCTATTTTCAAGCATGATACTAAGAATTCAATTATTGAATTAGAGAACCATTTTTTAAAATTCAAAGAATTATAGGTGGGAAGTTTCATATTATTTCTTTTGAATTATAAGCGGAATGTTTTATATTAATTTTTTGGAACTTATTATAAGAAAACGTGCTCAAATATGGGAATATCCAGGGAAAGAGATGAAATTAGAAAAAACTAATTTAAAATGAGTTTCATATCAAATACAAATTAAAAACTATAATATTTGTAAGGAAAAACATACAAAAATTTCAATATTAAATTATATATACTTTTGTTATATTAATGATAATAATTCAATATATAAAATTTGAGTATATTATTTTGGCCCCTTCAAACTTTTTGACCAAGATCCGCCACTGGTTATTTTCTATTTATAGTTTGTTTAAATCCTTATTGATTTTATCTTGCAAAGTGTATCTATAAATTAATGAAAGATATATAGTTTATAAATTACTATTAACTTAATATTTAAGCGATACGAAATTTTTAAATAAATAAAAACAATGTGTTGGTAATTTTTCTCCATTTTATTAAGTACTACAAACCTTGAAAAACTATATCTTTTTTAAGAATTTAAATTCTTACAAAATCATAATTTTCTTTTCTAATTTTCGGATACCTATAAATTTATGCTCACATTACTTTTAGGTAAAAACATTAACTCAAAGTTGAATGCAATGATTCTTGCACATTTTGCAACATGTTGAATCCTACTTTTAATTTATTTATTTTAATAATTTGATATACATGATATGCAGAATGCTAAATTTTTATATGATTCAAGTATAATTTTATTTTCCCGTTTAAATAACTGGATGTTATTATATATGTAGTGTAACCCATTATTTGATGAATATTGGAGAAAAATAAGTACTAAACTAAGCTAAACTAATTTATAGTAACAATTAAACAATCGTTTGTATAATAAGTTGATCAAACCAAAGGTCCCATGTATCCACACTTAAACCCCAAGTCAACCACATAATGCATTTAATAGGTATTTTATCATAGTCATTGAATAATGAATCACAACATTCTATCATCATTACTTGTCTAATTGGTGAAGTGAGTTTTGCATTTATATGAAAGCATGTGTTTTCATGAATACAATATTTAGGATTGTTAGTGTATACTCTTAATTATAGTAGACTTTGAGTAGGTAATTTAGCTATGAAAGACCGCAAGAGATTTTGTCAATGAGAGATTTAGGAGGACACAATTTCTTTCAACTTTATTAAAACTTTACATATCAATTATTTATTGTTTATTTTAATACAAACATGTTCTATTTCAACCGGAACTTCATCAAAGTAGATTTTTTGAAGTTGAATCCAATTATGTTGGTGTCTCACAATGCATTCTCTTAGATGCTATTGAGGAGGAGAGACTAAGGAATAGGTGTTGGTTAAGAACTTTTGTGATCATATGGTTGGAACTTGTATATACATTAAGATGATTGGATAAATATTTAGATTACTAAACTTTGTTAACTTTATTATTTATTATAAATCATCTTCATTTATGTTGGTGTTATTTTAAATTTTATGACAACTAATTAGTCTAGGATTAATAAGATAGGAAATGACCAATATGATAAAATTTATAATGGATAAGTAGGTATTACCTACGGATATATCGATAGGGAATTACCTACGAATTTATTTGTAGATGATTTAATTACGTCCATTTAACATACGAATTTTTATCCGTAGGTAATTCGTAGGTAAATTTGTCTTACCTACGAATTTGTGTGTTATCTATGGAATTTTGCGGTAGATAATACCACTTTTTCTTATAGCGATGGTTTATATAAATTGAAAGAGGAGTTCAAGAAACTAAAAATGGATCTCAAGGTTTGGAAGAAAGACATCTTTGGATATGATAATCTACAAAAGTATGACGTCACTAATAAAATAAGTGGGTTGGATAAGTTGGATGATGAGAGCATTCTAAAGAAGGTCCAAAGAATATAGAGAAATGAGTTATTCAGTGAGCTCGATCTAATATGACATAGAGATTATAAGTAGTGTGAAAAAAAAACTCAAGAGCTAAATGGATAGGAGAATGTGATCCTAATTCTCAATATTTTCATTCCATAGTGAATTAGAGAAGAAATAAACCAGATGTGGTAAAAAGGGTATGGATTATTTTAAAGAAAGGTTAATAATCTTAACACCATTACAAATTAGGTTAGGGAAAGTGGAGTTTCAGAAGATAACAAATAGGATAATGAAATTCTAACTAAGATTATTACAAATGAGGAAATTAGAAAAGTTGTATGGCAGTGTGAGGGCACTAAGAGCCCTAAACCTGATGAGTTTAATCTTAGTTTCATTAAATAACATTGAGGGATGTGAAAATGAATGTTGTACAAGCTATTAATGACTTCTAGTTATATAATTTCATACTAAAAGAATGTAATGCTTCTTTCATATCCTTGATACCAAAAATAGATAATTCCATTAGCCTGCATGAATATAGACCTATTTCCTTGGTGGGTTGTATTTATAAAATAATAGCCAAAATCCTATCCAATAGACTTGAACTAGTTTTACCTTGTTTAATTGATAACAATAAACCAACTTTCACTAAGGGTAGGGGTTTATTGGATAGTGTTGTGGTGGCTAATGAATTTATTGAGGAAGTACGAAATTATAGAAAGTAGTGTTTGATAGTAAAGTTGGATTTTGATAAGGCATATGACTCACTTAGTTAGGATTTCTTATACTATATTTTGGATACACGAGGGTTTGGAACTAAATGGTTAAGTTGGATAAAGGCATGTCTTGAGTCACCTACAATTTCTATTCTTATAAATGGCAGTCCAACTTAGGAATTCATTCTAGCAAGAGGCTAAGAGAAGGGGATCCTATAGCTAGCCTTTCTTATTCCTAATAGTTGTGGAAAGGCAATTGAGCTTAGTTAGACAAGCAAGTAATATGAATTTGTTGGAAGGTATAAGGGTAGGGAGAAATGAACTTAATATGCTACAATTTGTGCATAACATTTTGTTCTTATGTAACCTAGGTATTAATGACTTAGTGGTTATTAAAAGCAATATGAGATGTTATGAACTTTCATTAGGGATTATGATAAATTTCCATTAGAGCAAGTTAGGAGGTGTGGGGGTTTGATAATGTTGTCATGAAGCGATCAAATTAATACTACTTATCTATAACAACTTCAGTATTGTTAAGAAAGTAGTCAACAGAATAGAAAGGGTAAAGTAACTATTAGCACTCCATTTTATGTTATTTTTCCTTTCTAAAACTTTCTTTTTAGTTTAAATAAATATTTGTTTGTCTTTAATTAATTAGTTTTTGTTAAGTGTTTAGAAAAATAGAGCTTTCATAAAGTTGTGTTAAAAAGTTTAGTTTTAGTAGTAATTTGCTGCATTTTTGTTCTCTTCTTTAAGACCCTTTTGTTTTAATAAAACTTTGCTAGGAAACCCTTTATCTTTATTGAATTGCATGAGAACTCCTAATCCAATTTTCATCTTTTTTGTAAGGAGACCCCTGGTCAACTTAAAGGCAGTCAAGTTTTTCCCTCCCCAAAACATAGTGTTTTATTTAGTTGCTTGACTCATCCTTTATGTTGCATCATAGAAGCACAAGAAGGTTAGATCACAACCTAAGCCTGATGCATGAGAGAAAATCCTGATGCGAGAGAAGGGTGTTGGCACAAGCAAGCTTGAAGCAAAGAATTGATAAAGCCATGTGCAAGAAGATCGTAAGTGCTTGATGAAGATTGATGAAGATCCTCTTGAAGATTAAGTTTTAGTGTGTTAAATTTGTATATAACATGTTAAATGTAATGTGTTAGGGTTATACATTGTTGATAGGCTATATGACATAGGTTAGATGTCTTGTGTGCCTTAGTGTGTCTCTTTTAATATGTTAAAATGGGTTTTATCAGGTTAAAAGGCTTGTTGTATATAGTTTTTGGAATGAATACATTCAGTCAGTTGAATTATTTTTCAATCAACTGATTTCACATAAGTCAGGTGAAATTAGCTAACTGTACGGAAAATTCAATCGACTGTTTTCACTTAAACCAAACTACATAAGTTGCGTTTTCGCGAGCAGAGGTGTGAATCTGAGTTTTTCTGAATGAAATCGTGTCATTCATCTTTGGGAAGCGTTCTATCTCTACAATACACAGCTGCAACTCATGTTTGAAGATCTTGGTTGATCTTGGAGGCATTTTGGCTTGGACGTGATTAAAGAACACATGTATAGTGTGCTAGGGACAACCACCATCAGGTTTGGACATTCTTGTGCCTCTGGATGGTTTGCCTGATGTGATTTCAGGTCTGCAAGTGTGATTCTTGAAGGTTGTAGTTCTAGATTTTTGTGTGAATCAAAAATCTTGTGTGCTTTGTGTTCAAAAGTGTAATCTTGGTGTTTGATTTGCAAAACTTTTGAATATAGTGGAAACCAGGCTCAAGTTGTCCTAGAAAACTAGATGTAGCTTCATAATTGAGTGAACCAGTATAAAAAATAGTTGTGCATTCTTCTTTCCCTCATCTCCCTCTCTTTGAATCTCTTTAAAAACTCAAGAAAACCAAGAAATTTTATCTTTGGTGTGATTTAATGCGTTCTTGTGTAATCTAAGGCTTTATACTTGTTATAAATACTGATTGGAACATGTGTTGTATGTAAAAGATTGTTGTTTGAGTTGAATTCGTGAATTCTGCATTCTGCATAATTCTCCAGTATTTTAGCCAACTGATTTGTATTTTTAATCGACTGTTTCATAGCATCAAGAACAATTTAGTCTGCTGTTTTATATTTTAATCGACTGAAAGTGTACTGGTCTGCTGCATTTACATCCAAACTTTCCAGTCCATTAGATTCAATTGAAAAAGAGTTTAAGCTTTTGAAAAAGTTTTATAAAGCCAATTCAACCCCCCCTTCTTGGCTAAACTCACCATTTCAAAACTAACAAAGGGATAATGTGCGATCAAGTGAAGATGATGCACGAGTCTGATCTAATCTTCGAGAGAGAGGCGTGAGTGTTGGATCGTGTTCTGATTGATGATTCATGATGGATGGAGTCGTAGAGAGATGGATGAATGATAAAAAGGTCAAGCTAATCAAGGGCAACGAATTGGGTCTCAATGTCATGATTAAGGTTCAAGAGCAACAGATCATGATTCGACAAGTTTTGGGTTTTCTTTTGTAATTTTTCCTTTGGGGTTTAAAAGTGGTAGCCCAAGAGAGTGTGCAAGAGAGATTTTTAAGAGAGAGCTAGGGTTCGAGGTTCTTATATGAGGGAGAGATAATGCACTATAAGAGGGGTTTTCCATATTTGATGAGCACAAAGTGGCCTTCAAATTTTGGATTGTCCCTTAGTGTGTGAGTAGTTCACATCGGTTGATCACGAGCACAAAGTGGTCGGAATTGCTAAGTGAGCTCCCTTTCACCATTTTTATTTTAGCATTCCTCTTGAACTCGTATAATCTCCTCTAATTTTGATAATAGAATGTTCCAATTCCAGTTTTGAATTTCAACTTATGTTTTTTTCTTGTTTATAATTCTATTGCAGTTTACGTTTTCAGCATTTAAATTCTGCAGCAGTTTAAATTCTCTTTCCTACTTCCTAGTTGTCGTTTCAATTTTGCACTCTTTAGTCAGTGATTTGAGCTTGGGTTCAATATCTGCACATAATTAGGTTTCCTCTTAGAAATCATGTGACCCCAAAGTGGGCACGATTTATCGGGATGTCTTCTCGAGTGTAGATGAATTCATGTTTAGTCACTGCACTGTTCCAAGTTTAGCTTATTTCGATTATGCAATGCTTTTAAGTTTCCTTTATTGCTTTATGCTACTTTTTTGTTTTGTTGATTTAAGTTTCTACACCAAGTTCAATTCTCTTTTCCCAGCTTTTAGTTTTCTGCAGTAGTTTAGGGATCAATTCCTTGAGTTCATTTCAGTTTCTCTGCATTTTGTGGCATATTAAATCTGTTTGGCATTTTGTATTAGTGCATTTGCATATACATAAGTAGGCATTACCTCATTTGCATGGCATTTGGAGTTGTATTGAATTGAGTGTGTGGCTGAGTTAAAATTCCTTATGGGAATATGAGCTGGATTGGATTTTTGCTACTGTTAAAACTTTTTTATTGCTGTAGTGCATTGGTTTGCTGAAATCAAGGTGAAAATTTATGCGCCATATGATTTTATGCACACTCTCATCTAATCTCATTAGTGTTCATGCACTTTGTATTCTGTTTTATCATGATTCAAGAATTATGTTGTAGCCATAGATCCGACTTTGTGTTGTGATTAAAATTTGTGTGCATCATGATAGTCTAGTCACATGTTGATGTAGGATTATCTTGTTCCTTTTTAAGATTTATGAATATGGTGATGATTGATTAAGAAAACCAAGGAAATTCCCACTGGACATTAAGATAGCAAGCTATCTAGATGTGAAAGTTCATTTCCAAGGTTTTAGAGAAGAGAAGAATGGATTGATTCAAAACGAAAAAGACTAGACAACACATAAAAATAGTAAAACCCAAGTCACACACACAAAGGAAGAAGAAAGCATAAAATGGAAAGGAAAGGAATGATAAAAATGTGAGAAGCACGCCACTACAAGGCTAGGCTAGAACATTTGAATCAAGATTCAAGATAAGGCTTAAAAGAACTACACTCCCTAATGAGGAAGACTCTCACAATGGTTGATACACAAAGGTGTTTAATTTCTCCAAAATGTTCAACCCTTGTACAAGTGTTAGAGGTCGCCTTAAATAGAAGTCACTAGGGGCCTCTTAAGAAAAACAAATAAGCTAAAAAGGATTACAATGCAAATAACAAAACCTAGAGTCTAGAAAGTAGGTCAACAAAGGAGTACATGGACACATTCTAGAAGCCTTCTTGGCCAAGGCAAGGTGGATGCTCCTTCTAGATGTTTCTAGACTTCTTGGAGGCCAAGGCATGTGGTCATCATTTCTAGATGTTTCTAGAAAGTTTTGCTCATTCTCTTTCCTCCGCATGTGCTCTCCAAAAGCCATCTAAATGGGCCACTTGTCCTTCCTTGTCCCACTTCTTCATGAACCTACAAAACAAGTTAATTTTTAATTAGCATGTTAGCTTTAGGTTAAGCTAATCCTTTGAGTCAACAAGTCAACCCAAAGTCAAGGTCAACAAGTCAACTTAAAAATAGTCAACCAAGCCAACTTAATGGAATTTTAAACTAAAGAAAATAAAAGCAAAGGAAGGGATCAAGGAACTCCTTTTTCTTTTAAGCATGTGCCATGGGCCATCATCCTTGGTAGGGATCAATCTTTTATCATTATCCCCTTGTTGGAGAGAATTTGACCCCAAATTCTTGAAGTCTTTGTTGATGGAGCTTGACTTGAGTTGATGAGAACTTTCTTCATCTTTAATGATTCCATCCATAGTCTTGGAGATGCCCTCTTTCTTTTTAATGCCACTATCCTTTTCTTGCTTGTGTTTTTGTTCATCTCTCATTGTTTGGGAAGAGAATGAAGAGTGGTGTTGCACCTCTTGCTTTGAAAAACTCTTTTTGTAGTCTTGGAGATGCCCTTTTTCTTTTTCATCTTTTATTTTATTTTTGTCCTCATTTTCTTGTGGAGGTGGGAAAGGTAGGATTGTGAACTTCTTTCTTAGGGAGGAGAAAACATAAGTGTTTGCATGGCCATCGTAAACAACTTTTCTATCAAATTGCCATGGCCTACCTAGCAAAATATGGTTGGCTTCCATAGGCACAATGTCACATAATACCTCATCCTTAAAATTGCCAATTGAAAAGTTAATGAGGATTTGGCATGAGGAATGGTTTTCAAGCCAAACTTTTCCACCACCCTTAGGCTAGCCATATTTACACAACTTCCACTATCTATGATGAAGGGACATATCTTGTCATTGATAAGGCACCCTCCATGAAAAAGGTTTTGTCTTTGAGAAGGATCAATTTCTTTGGGAACTTGTCCTAGTTGGCGCCTTACCATTAACAATCCACTTTCAAGGGGTTTAGTCCTTTCAATTGAAGAAGAATAAGTGTGGGAAGAAGTACTTTGGGGGGAAGGGGAAGAAAAATGTTCACTCTCATCATCACTCTTCTTTAAGATCATTGTCCTCTTCATTGGGCAATTCAAAGCAATGTGTTTATACCCCAAACATTTAAAACATTTATTGGAACTTGATCTTTGAGAAGTGGAATCGTGAGTGTGACCACTTGGTGACTTATTTTTACTTGATGGTGCTTGGTGAGTCTTAGAAGGAGATTTATCATGTTTCTCTTTAGTTTTTTCCTTCCATGAGTGACTATGGTGGAGCTCCAAAGGTGCATGAAGAGCTCCATGGGCAGCGAAAATGGATGAAGGAATGGAGGCAAGTTGGAAGGCATTTGCAAGCAATGGAAGGTGAAAGAGGTGATAGGATTTCCTAATCTATGCTAGCCTAAGGAAGGTGGCTAGAGGAAGAGAGAGGAAATCTCTAGAAAGTGGTGACTCTCAAAGGCAATAGAGGGAGGAGTGTTCTCAACTCAAGTTGCATCTATTGCATAAAATTTCAAGAGTGTCTACAAATGAGTGAAATTTTGGCTTTTATATGAAGCCATTTACACATGAGAAAAGTGAGCCCTTGGATGGAGTGTGCCTTGATCTTGGCCCTTAGATCAAGCTTGGAGAAGGAGGCTTGATCTTAACCATTGGATGATGCCTTGGAAAATGAGGAAGCATTCCTAACCCTTGGATGCTTTGGATCCATGATGTGTAGGAAGAAGTGTTGACTTCCACTTAGTCCACCTTGGCTCTTTTGATAGCTCATGGCCAAATCTCCTATTGGGCTTAGTGAAGCACAATTTTATCAATTGAACTACTCATTGTTTGACTTATTATTCTAGAAAGCAAAGCCTAAACAATGGGCCAATATTATTGCTATTCTATTGCTCTTTGAGACACCTCTTCAAATCTTCACATCTTCTTTGGCCCGTGTGAAGAGTATGAGAAGCTCATGTGGGTTTGGGCCATCTTGAATGAAGCCTAATTGGATCTTTTTGAGCATGCTCCTTATTATTGGGCCTCTTGATGGGCTTGGGCTTGAAGGTGCATGTAGGCCATGTATTGGGCCTTGAGCATGATTTGGGCCTAGGCGTTGACCCAAGCTATAAGCCTTGTTGGGATCACATCATCCCCTCCCACTTGAAGAGGATCTGACCTCAGATCAAGAGAGTCATTTAAGGCTCACAGCAACTAAAGTTGGGTTCCACCAGGATCAAAAACATATCTACAATAGTCATCAAATAGAATTGGATTAAAATCATGAAGACCATGCAGTATAATTGATTGGGGAATGTGTGAAAATGGACTTATAAATTTGGAAAAAGTTGGGATTAGGCCCACTTCACAAAAAGAGTGTTTCTCACTTTGACTTGGATGATTTTTGAAAAGAATTTTAAAGTCAAAGTGTATTTTGGCACTATATTTTGTAGAGGATGAAATAAGGGAATGAGATAAAGAACAAAAAGTTTGAGAAGGAAATAAAACAAGAGATTTAATGAAAAAGTGAAAAGAGTTTAAAGATGGGAAAACTCCCTTTGGAACTTTGGTCTTCATGAAAGGAATTGGTGAAGGATTACACACCAAGTCCCTAACAATGAGTTCCCTTGAAGTTGAATTACTCTTTAACTCTACCACTTTTGATTTTCTTTCAAACGCACTTTTTTTTTTTAAGTTTTCTCTTGCTTCAAAGTCTTTTCTCTTATTCTCTTCTTTAACTTTTCTAATATTCTCCTCTTTTGCCTTTTCTTCTTCATCTATTTTCTTCGTCTCTTTTATCTCTTTTTCCTCTTGTTCTCTTCTAGCACGAAGCTTCTTAAGCTTTTCTTTTTCTCTTTGCATCTCAAACTCTCGAAGCTTTTCAAGCTTCTCTCGTGCTCTCTTTTGTTTTTCTCTCTCTTTTTGTTCACTCAAGAGCAAGTCTAAATTGGTCTTAAAATCCTTTTTTAGTCTAGAAAACATAGCAAGATTTTGGATGAATGCATCACCTATGTCAATGAAGTTTTCTATCCTAGACTGTTGCTCTTTAGTTATCCTAAATGAAGGGGGAATAAAATGTTTCCACATGCATGCTTTCAATTCATAAAATGTATTAATGCATGATTTTCTCCCCTTTTTCACTCTATATTGTCTCTCTTGCCACCACTCGAATGCACGTCCTATAAACCTAGAAGTAACATGCCTAAGAATGTCAAATTGACTATATGTACTAAACAATGGTTGCACCATTTTCTCGGTATCCCACATCCAATCTCTAAATGATATTGGTCCTATATCCTCCCCAAAGAATGGAATATCACTATGAAATGTATGATGCAACTCATGACTACCATGCTTATGCAACCTAGGACTATATGTAGAATATGTACTCATGGTGATTGAATGAACTTATGCAACTTGAA
>Ga0214544_1005723_pt1 | contig 23760 bp, 12 predicted proteins | sample CNSS3metaG_FD_160074 | JGI IMG/M metagenome (GOLD analysis project Ga0214544, IMG submission 160074) | Root nodule microbial communities from cowpea collected in UCLA plant growth center, Los Angeles, California, USA - CNSS3 | ecosystem: Host-associated > Plants > Roots > Nodule | place: USA... | reverse complement strand
CAACCCTTGTAAGAATGCAGCTAACAGGAAAGAGGTAAAAAGGAAGAGAAAAAAAAAAAAAACAGAAGGTACCCACCTCAAGGATACCTTTCCCAACAAACAAAACTGAAACATATACCACCCACTATTATCATACCCACAAAATTCCTAACAAAGACAATTCCAGCCAAAACACATAACCCTTGGTAAGGGAATCTAGAATCTGGATATAAGTTAATTACAAATTGTGTTGGGTCATGAGAGGCCTCAGTTGGCAACAGAATGGCTTACTGGCCTGTATTATCTTCTAGGATTGACATTCCAAAAGAGCCAATGAGGATACAAGCTGAGCCATTTGCATCACAAACAGGGACCAACAGAATATTCTTTGTACCACTTCCACCAACTATCCTGCATAAAGAACACTCACAAGTAGAGAAAATAGGTGCTGGGTGCTGTTTGTACTAGCCCTTGGGTGTTAGTAAAATCATACAGAGTAAAGCACCAAGATAACCGTTCTCTGTGACTAATTTGCCTATATTAAAGTAGGAGTAAACATCTAAGGACATAAACACCATCGGAGTAAGAGAAAGTGGCTTTTGAATACTTATTCATGATCTAGGCCCATGCTCTAATCTGTGCTAACATGAAAACTGTGTAGTGAAAGTGGACCGGATTCTTCTTGCTAGATGTTTATACACTGTTTTTGAAACCCAAAATCTCAATGCTCTTGAAAAGACAAATCATGGATATTTCCTGTTATTCAAGTGTTTTCCTTTCAAGGATCTGAATGTGAAAACTTAACATTTTATGTGAATGATGAAGGTGTAGATTTTAAGGTTAATATTATTTGTGGATTTGTACAGTTTTTATGTTAGTTGAAAACTACGACAGGATTTAGAAGTCTTTTTTAATCTGATTTGACATACATGATGCTGATGAATTATTGATTTTCTTCAAAGATTTCCATATCTAGGTTATTATCTATTAACTTTGTCAAATTTCAGAATGCTTTTGTTGGCATTGTTCTGCAATACAAATCTTATATTACTTTGCTTATGTCGTGTTGTTGGGCTTAATAAAAGTTATCTCCTTTATTTATTAGGCCTTACAAGCGCAGGGCTTCAAATATCCACTTATCCAGTCTGTATATGATTATTGGAAAGAGAAGGTATGGAATCAATATCATGTTATCATCACTTACATGAGGGGCATGCCTCTTTTTTATCTATATATAACTTTGTGAATTACTTTCAATAACGATTTTCATTAGGAATATGGGATCTGTACTGTACCCGGTCTTCATACTTCTGTTGGGATGACGAACTGGGTGAAGTGGGTGTGGGTTTGACTATGCCCATCCTCATTCTTGAAATAAAATTTCATACCCATCCCTGTTCCCAATACTCGATGGACATGAAATTTGTGTCATCACCATCCTTGTCGGATATACTTGTACACGTGTCCCTACAACCCACATATTTATTTTATAGTAAACAAAAATCTAAGCAAAGAAAAATGATATTAAGAATTCAATGTCAAAAGATGTACATTTTCTTCTCTTCAATGCCAAATAAGAATGAAAAAAATTATAATTATATAAATTTCAAAATAAAGTACCAAATAGACAAAATGCCTTAGTAATTTAAAATGAGCATGGGTGCGAGGATTGAACAAATATGTACATATTCATTCTCGTCCTTGTCCCTTATTTAAAAAGTTGGGTATTACTTATATACCCATACTCATGTGCGGTCAATTTAGAGCATTTTAAAAAGTTCGTTATTAACTCATATTTGCCATCTCTAATTCTTAGAGCATTTTAGAGAGAGAGAATTAAACTGAGAATGAATTTTTTCATTTCATTCAACCAAACAGAATTCAGAGGCAGGAGTTATATTGGCTGCCCTCGTTGGTGCATATATACAAAGGGTGATAACAGACTAACAAACTATTACAGCTGGCAACAAAGAATATTCTGTTTTAAAACAGAATGAAATATGCATATTTATGCTGTAATCCCATCCCCCTCAAACTCAAGGTGAATATTTTTCAGAAAACCCTTTCACATTGAGTTTGCCTTTTGGCTGGAGAAAGAGGCCTTGTCAGCACATCTGACCATTTGATCCAAGCTGGAATGTGGAAAAATCTGATGTTATATCCATAGAACTTTTTCTTGAAGATAAAGTACATGAGTCTCCATGTGTTTGGTCCAACTGCGAAGAAGATTGTAAGCTATATCTACTGCACTTTAATATCACAGTGCCGAACATGAGTAAAGAAAGGAACTTGAAAGTTCCTATAACAGAGCCTGAACCCGGCAACTCAGCTTAAGTCTATGCTGCAATAATTAGCCTCTGTGCCAGGTCTGGCAATAACCTGTTGTTTCCTTGACCACCAAGTAATCAAGTTAGGTTCCAAGTAGATGGCAGAACCAAAGGTAGATCTTTTGACATAAATGTCAGAGGACCAGTCAGCATCACACATAGCTGTGACCATTAGGTCAGCAAACAGCAGCTGGTTGCATGTGAAGATCATGAGAGAGAGTTCCCATAAGATACCTTAGAATTCTTTGATAGCTACTGAGTGAGAGTCTATGGGGTTTTCCATGAATTGGCAAATTTAGTTAACTTCAAAACTTACTTCAGGCCTTGTGACAGTAGTTACTGCAGGGAAGCAATTACATATCTATAATGGGGTCAGATCCTGAAACAAGTTACCTCTTTAGAGAACTTGTAGGAGAGAAGAAATAGGTTGGTTGAGCTTCAACCGTTTTGGTCCTGTGTTATAGGTCTTTAATGTATTTTCTTTGAGTCATAAAAGGAGACATGTCTGCTAGATGTTTGATCATAATGCCCAAAAAATAGTCCAAATAGTCCAACTGTTTGAGAGAAAATGTTTTAGTCAGGTTGATTGTTGATTTTCTGGTTCAGATGACGTGAGCTGCCAATAATGATAATTTCATCTACATAAACCAAGATGAAAATAGTGAGTTTGATGCTTGTATTTGAACAGATAGAATCACATTTACCAGATTGAAATCCAAACTGAATGAGGGGAAACTTGAGTTTGTCAAACCACAGCCTTGGTGCCAGTTTTAGGCCATAAAGTGCCTAGTTTAGCTTCCAAACAAGAGATCTGTCTCCAACTTCAAATCCTTGGCGTTGCATCATGTAGATTGTTTCTTTTAAGAAAATCATTAAGGAAAGAGTTATTCACATCCAAGTGAAATAACTGCCAATTATTAGCAAAGGCATGGATGATGATGAGCCTGATGGTAATAGGATTAATAACAGAAGAAAATGTTTCATTAAAACTAAACCCATGGGCTTGATGAAATCCCTTAGCCACCAACCGAGCTTTTTATTTGTTTGTGGACCCATTTGCATTTTCTTTAACCCAAACCACCCTACTGTTGTTCTATCAGAAGGCAAGGGAGCTATGATTGAGAAATAGAGAAGGTTGAAGTCTGGATTTTGAAATCCAGACTTTGACCTGGTTTGCATGGGATGATTATTACAGTTCTGGGATCAGTTTCAGTGTGTGCAAGAGTGGGTGAAGAGCTAGACTCCATTTGTGATTGATGACTCAGGTGCAGGAGTATTTTGAGCACTATGACTTGGTTTGAGATTCATCCACAAGAGCCTCAAGTTGTTGGAGCAGTCTTGAATATGCTTTCAATGACTGAAACTAATGGTGAATAATCTTGAGGTAATCCTTCCAAAGTCACATCAAGATTTTGTTAACGTTGCACGGTATTTCCTACCCCTGGTAGCTCATCAACAATGTTCTTGATATGAGACAAGAACTCCTGCATCATTTTCCTGTCCCGAGAGGTTGCTCAAAGATCAATGCGAAGTAGATGAGCATGCACATTGATCTGCATGTGAAAGGACTCTCAAATTTTGTTGCATGCTTGATGCTATTGAATTGAGCCTTTGTGTTGCTGTTATGCCATAATGAATGCTATTTAGATATCTATGTCCTTTTTTGTGATTTCACTGAGTTTTACATTGTCTTTCTCTACCTTTAATTATTAAGGTATCCTCCATTTGATAGACTGTTTCGATAGGGGCTTTTATTAGTTTTATCCTCACCTGTCCCAATGATCTCAAGCTAGATGTACCATCATTTGGCCAGTGGATGCTACCTCTACTTTCTCTCATGCATTTATTCCCTATCGTGTTTTCTATTTTCGCCAACATTCCCCAGTTGGGGATGGTAGACGGTAGTGGACATCTGAAGCCTGCCACACGATATGGATGATGTTGCAGGTAAATAGTGTAAGCATGGTGGATGAGTTAAAGTCTACTAAATAAATTAAATAACAAAACTAATGACTCTTGTGATCACTGGAGTTGAAACGAAGAAGAAAAAACATCAGAAAAAATAGACATGATGAGGTTGTGATGAAAAAGAATGAAAGAAAGAAAATAAAAACGAGGACAGGAAAAACAAAAGAAAGGGAATAATGGAAGAAGAATATCTTTGTGCCTAAGTTGTGCTACAAAGTATACTATGGCGCTGTGTATTCATGCTATCTAAACTATAGTTGGTAAATTTTTATTTGCTTTTATTCGTCAGTATATGACAAGAATATCTTTTCCCTTGTTTGCATGATTTTGCCGGCAGCGAGAACGATGGCAAAAGCCTGTTTTGCGACGTTTGCAGGTTAGACTTTAGAACATTATAATGAATATATTATTTTCCTGTTATTTTAGTCTGTAGTTTGCAGCTAACTATTGTACTCGATGTTTTTTGTTTTTATTTGTTTTTCCCATGGGGGAGGGGTAGTGGGCCTACATCTATGCTTGTTTGCATAAAATAGTATGCTGGGCTAGCCCATTATGAAGAATTTTGACAAACTGCATTTTGCATACAGCCACCTCCACCGGTTAACGACACCAACCCATATAATGTCTTTCGGCCAAGGGAGAAGGCCCACAGGCTTCACACAAGAAGGGTAGGTGGAAAACTTGGCACATGTTTTCATTGTTCTTCAGTGTTGGGTAAATGCTTTTCCCTGAAAGGCATGAGTTTATTCAAGACGTCAAATGGTTTTTGGTTGACTTAAACCTATACATTTTTCTTTTCAGATGCAAAGGAGGGAGAACAATGTGCAGTCATTTGAAAAGCTTCGCCAGGTCAGCTCTTCAAATTTGATTATGATTCTTAGGCTTCTATTAAAGTTAGTAAAATTGAATTCGGATCTACACTTTTTGGGCGGGTCTGGTTAAGTGTGAGATAATGATTTTATGAACTTGTGGTTTACCCTTCCGCTATGAATTATTATTTCAAAGAATGGAAGTCTTAAAAGTTTTCAATGGAGTAGAGGTTTCTTTCCCCTAATTATTGTTTCATAGAATGTTGAGTTTCTTGAAAGATTTGTGACCTGTGTTCCATGTGGTTCTAATCAAGTTTCTCCTGATGATTATACAGAAATCTGCATTCTTTGTATAAATATAATTGTGTATATACGTTGAGTGAAAGTAATATTTCCTCACTTGAAAGTTTAGTAAAATCATCTTTGCATTGTCATGATCTTTAATCTTTTACTGTATCTCTCTCATTCACTGTTAAGAGCTCAACTTTTGAGAAAAAAATGTTGTAAAAGTCACCAGTCTGAAACCCATCAGTTTTTGTGGTTGTAAGTAGAATTGTTGTCATTGTAGTCAAGGTTGTCAAACTTGAGAGTTTATGTAAACTCGTGAGAGTCCAATAAACTCGTGAGAGTCTAGTAAACTTGGATTGTAAACTCGAATCGTAAACTCGCAAGAGTTTACTTTGGCATGAAAAAAGAAAAAAATTAATATAAACAACTTCCTAATTCAAATAAGTTCACAAAATTATATAACTTAAAAGTAGTTTAAACAAATAATATGAGAATGTCCTTGTATTAGTATCCACTTAATGTGATCCATTTCTAGACGTAATGGTCTAATTTTAGTTTTTCACTACAAAATTAAAAAATAAACCCATAATAATCATAACTTGCACCGTGGAGAGTGTCCATTGAGAGGCTTGCCACTTCCTCAGCCTATTTATTTCTTTTGCACCTCCCTAATTATTTACCACTCTACCCTAAAGTAAAAAGATAGCCCTATTTTTGTTTTTTTAACACCCATTCTAGCCCCAAAGTAAAAAAAACCTAATTTTCATTCCCATCTCCTGCGCCGCCCCACACCTATGCGATGACCTTTCTGAAAGGAAAAGAAGCTCACGCACTCCAACAGCCAAGACGTCGGCGATGGCTCTGTTTGGGAGCTCTGCATAGAGTGATGCGACCAAGGACGACTACCAGATGATGATCGACGACGAGTGCAATGGTGAGAGAGAGTGACGCGATGGCAAGTGGGTGATGCAGCTTAGGAGAACGAAGAAGAAGGGGCTTAATAATCAGGTGAATCTTACCCTTCCAAACGACTTTGTTTGGCTTCAAAATTTTCCAGTCGCCAAAACACTACAAACTCACGAGTTGGATGATTCAACCGGTTTCACATCCGATTCTACGATTCTAGTTAAAAAACGAGTTTGCTTCCGAGTTGACTCGGAAGCCATGAGTAGGAATGTAAAATCGTCCGAGTTAACGAGTTAACTCGCGAGTTTGATAACCATGATTGTAGTACAACAAATTAATAGGATAGTAGGGGCTTGGAACGATCTTGATTTAAGCAAAGAAAAGGAACCTATTCAAGTTATACGTATCCAATAATTTAGTGTGTTCCTTTGCTTGCTTGATATTGTTTGTTTGGTATACAAAAGTTCTCATCTAACTGAACTGTCATTTGTCATGAATTTTCTTTTGCTCACGTGCTTCAATGAAAAATCCATTTAGTGGATAAGACAACTTGCAGATAGATTAATGAGATTGAGCAATCTGGTGTTGAAGTAGGTTCTAATTCACTTGAAAAAGAAACATAATTTGGAAATGGAAACACAAGTTTTAGCTTATGGTTTCTCTTGGAAATCACACATAAATGACTAAATTATAATATGTAAAAATACAAACCTCAACTTGCAAGCTGATTTTATAAGATAGAGTTAGGTTTAAATTCCACTTTCATATATAGCATTTAAGCCTATCCTAGTAAGGTTTATTGAATCTGTCATGTCACCTGCTATAGGACCACCCAAAAATATCTATTTCTATGCTCAGGATGTCTAGTCCTCAATATGAAGGGGTGTGTATTGGGGATCTCAAATCAACTAGAGATGTGACTAAATTATGATATAAAAGTAGGTGCAAAACTCATCTTGCAAGCTAATTTTTAAAGTCAAGTTAAGCCTAAGACCTACTTTCTAATTACTTACTTCGATCTGTTTATACAATAGATGATATTGCTGCTATTCTGGATATAATTGTCAGTTATAATAAAAAAATGATTTGATTTTATTAGTTCATTTCATTGTTGTTTAGAAATGTTGATGTAAAAACTGTTAATAATTCATATTGTCTTTTTAAAGAAATCAATGGCTTAGGAAATATATTTCTTTCTTTCGAATTAGAGTGTGTCTGATGCAATATATAGTACTTGAAAAGATATTTGAAGCTTTGACTGCAAACAGGTCAGGCGCAACCTTGACCAAGCTAAGAGCTTGTTGGAAGCTTTGATCAAGGTGTGACTTCCAAGTTATTTTTCATTGTCATACCATATTTCTATCCTGTTTGTTTTCAATCTTATTGTGTTGAATACAATCATGACCAGAGGGAGGAGAAAAAAAGAGAAGTAATGGAGAGTGAAGTTACATTGCAAAGGATGCAAATGAAGTACAAGGTATGGATGTCCTTTTGAATGTTTATTGTCTTCAATCTGCTGACAATTTAGAGCTGATCATTAGTGTTAATTCCCCTTTTTGGATGGAATCTGGACTGGATTGCTTTTTTCTTTGGTTGAGTTAGAATACAAAACCTTTTCGTATATTTTGAGACCCATTGAACATAGTGAAAAACAATGAGAATTTATTTACTCTTGTTTGTTTTTTTGGCTATTACCTTAAGTATGGCATCTGCTAATCAGAGTTGTCATAAGCAAACTCCATGTTCTAGTTCTTAGTGGTTGACTAAGAAGGCTGAAAAAAGAAAAAAAACGTAAGAATTTGTATATAACTATGCAATTTGATGCACTTTGCTGGATCTATTTTATAATTTAATAGCGCTGTGTACTCTTGGATATTGTTTCTTTTGCTTGTCAATATTGTGAAGTAGATTTTTTGAACCTATGAACCAATGTGTGATTTTCTATTTCAGCATGAAACCGAATTTTTGGAAGACAACTTGGCACTCTCTGGCTTTACTCCCTTCTCTTCCAAGTTTGTTTCAAGCGAAGAAGAATATTTCGATTCCGATGATGTCATGACAAACCGCCTTCCTCGAACACGGTCTACTGCAGTACAGGGTTTGCCTTCCCATGACACCAACCTGCCCATGGTTACTGCAGCTAGCACAAAGCAAGAGTTTAGGAGGAGATATGTCCCGCATGGATGGCCTCATAAACTGGTATTTATTTCATTATCTATCTACCCATCTATCCAGAAAGAATTGTATCATGTGAGTTCACACGAAGAGCAATTCTTGACAGTATAATCCTAAATGAATAATGAAATTATAGATTTATGTTAAGCACCTAATATGATTGCATGCCCAAGAATAACCCATTTCACTACATTGTTTTTAAAGAGTTATTCGTACAACTCAACATTTTATACACCAAACCTTTGTGTTTATCTCTCCATCACATATCATTCATTACACTTTGTATTTCTGTTGTCAAATTTGTTGTACTAGTTGTGGTACAAATACAATTTGTCTTTGCGAAGTGTCCTCTCCCCTTCCATTTTTGTACACGTCCTCGTAGTTCTACATGGTTGTTGATGAGTTCTTGTGTGGGATGGGATTATGCAGGATCCACTTGAGCCAGTTTTATTGTTCACTAAACCTCTACTTCCAGATAAGTTGGCCATGGCAGGCATTATGCCACCGGATTCTATTGCAACAAATGGGGTGTCGTCGACATCATATAGATTTCGCGGGCGAATGGGTAGAGGTGGTCGGATAATATTTGACCGGTGGAATCCTCTTATGCAAACTCCAATTGACTGTGGTAATTCTTATTATATGCCTCCAAAACCACGACCTTCAACATGTAACTAATTTGTTTTTGTTATCTGATGCTAAAATGGTACCTTTCCTGTTGGTTAGAATTTAATTGATAATCACTGGGAAGGTGCAATGTTGCAAAGGAAACTTGTAAACATGATTTAGGCCTGTAAGTTTTTCTCTTCTTTTTCTAGGTACAAGGTCATTCAAGTATTTTTCATTGGGGGCAGTGAAGCTAGATGCATTTTGTATTGATATATCTTAGAGTTTCCTCTCCCTTGGCTCATGCAATAGATTTTTCATTTTTTTTTTCTGTATAAAGGAAATGAAATAAAGCTTTCAAAGAACCAAAATAACACTTTCAAAATAAATTCACATGATAACATCTGAATTTACTCATGATTTCTAATAAATTCACATGATAACATCTGAATTTACTCCATATCTTTTTAGAGGCTTTTCAAATTGTGTTTTTCCTGAATCTGCTGGGTTTGCTTATATTGTTTTTCTGTTGTTCCTTCAAAATATATTGATGATATTTTTTAAATATTAATATAATGTATCTTTAATGTTCAATAAAAAAACATAAAAAAATTTAATAGAGAATCTGAACCCAGTTTTCTCTCAAAATAAACTACTGCTGTTTTCAGACATTTTATGTAATGTAAATATGAAAACATTTTTATGCTGCCAAACAACATATTATAAAGGTAATTTTTTTTATTATATGTACGATCCATCAGTTAGATGACAATGTTAGTTTATTTGAAAGAAAATGATATTTTAATCCATTTTTTTGACACATTTTTAATTCATTGCTTTAATCATTATTAAATTATTTCTTTTGATTTTTTTAGTGATGTAATGTGATGATTTAATGGTGATTGAAGTAGTGGGTTAAAAATGGGTCAAAAAAAGTGGGTTAAAATATCATTAGTCGATGTACTTTAATTTAAGTTTATATTTTTGTTATTTATCTAACATATACTACTTTTACACCCTTTCATTTAGTTCTTTTATTAACTATAGTATAACTTGATTGTATATAAGTATTATTATTGTTATTTTTTATTTAAGTCATTCTTTACTATCAACTAAATTTCTCCTCAAATTGAGTATAATGAAACTTTTGATTAAATAGGTTATTTCTTAGTTTTACAATAAGTTAAGGGAAAACTTTTTTCGACAGAAATACTCATTGTTCTAAAGTCTAATTTCACGAGGAGTATTATACGCAATTTAAGTTTTATATTTTCTCTCACACTGAATATTCACATAAAGTGTTTATATTGCACTTAATACATTCAATTCATCAATAATTTCTGCATGGAGAAGTTTTCCATTATAGCTTGTCTTACTGTACACAAGACAAATTTTGCTAACTCATTTTGTTGTTGCTTTGAAATCATTGTACACAAGACAACTTTTTTTTTTATCTGTATGCAACTTCTCTATTCTTGAGAGTACCATGATAAACATACAAACTGCAAACTTTGATGATTTGTATGCTATGTCAAAATATAAATGATGGTTCTTGACCAGTAATTTTAAGAGAGTCAAAACAATACACTTAATTTTTATATTCAATCATTGTTATTAATAAAATAAAAATAAATAATTGGACATTAGCTTCATGTTTTAGATTAAGTAAAAAAATTAAGTCTGTTGTTTTCATATTCACGTTCGTCTTCGTTTATCACTTTTAAAAAATAATCTTCTTTCATTTTTCATAAGTACACTTATTTAAAAAAAAAAAAATCAAGATTAAAAAAGTAAAATATCAAAATTTAATTAAATATTAAAAACATAATTATTAAAAGAAAAATGTATAATAATCAAATCATGTCACAATTAAATATGAAAATAATATATAATAATAAACTTTTATATGTTCATTAAAAACCACTATACAAAATACTCATAAGAAAAAAAAATGAAACTAATGTTTTAGTATAAAGTGGACAAGAGAGTTTTTTTTTTTTTCTTTAGAATGGAACAAAGAAATGAGAGGCAAATAATGATTAAGTAAATCAAGAGATAAAGAAAAAAAAGTAAACCAAATTTCTTAATAAGTTTTTTATTATTTATTATATTTAATTTTATATTTTATTATTTATTAATATTAAATAATGTGTATTATAGAAACGTTAAAAATTTATGTAATTTAAAATATACATATACAAATTTTTAAAGGTTTGAGAGCCATCAAATGGTAGGCTATAAATTTAAGTAATTTAAAATATACATATACGAACGAAAAATAATAATAAATATCGTCTAAATTTTAACATCCATTTTTAAATAGTAATGCATAAAAAAAAATTATAAAATTGAATTACTAATAAAATAAGTTCAACTCAGAATTCATTAAACAAATTAAATAATTCATAAGAATAATAAAACTCTTTTTGAACGAAGTCAATGCAATATTTTATTGATTTTTTAAAATAGATTTTTGTGATAAAGAAGATCCTATCTAGAGAAATCTTATCTTTTGGTCAAATAAAAAAAAGTTCATATATATATTTACAACTTACAGTACAAATAATAATTAATGTGATTTCTAGAAGGCCCACTTATGTTTATGCCTTATTTTAAAGGGCCTTTCCCTAATCAGATGAGCCTAGGGCTGGTTTAACGGATAAAAATCCAACCCTAAGTCTGCCATAACTCACTCACTCTACACTTTCAGAAAATCTTAGAGCTGCAGACGTTTCCCTCCACTAGGGTTTATTCTTTGACCTCCGTCGTACTTGTTTGAGCCAGATTCCGTTCCACGTAAGTTGCCTCCCATTCCATACCTCTCTTGTTTAGCACTGTTACTTCGTGTCCCAACTAAGGTCGTTTTGGGTAACTTCGTTTCATGCTATTCTTTATGATTCCAGCTCGCTAAATTGCTCTAGGAGTTGTTGTGTTTCTCTGCTCGTATCCAAGAACCCATCTGCTAGCCCTTTTTCAGGTACGGGAAGCTATGGTTCACCCCTTTCTTTTGAGTTGTGCTGCTTGTGTTACTATTTTATCATTTTAATATGCTTGGTGTGTTGAAGCGAACCTGTGTGTGGTATTATTGAATCATTTGTGATCTGTTGAGTGTTTGTGCACGAGAGAAATTTTCTCGCCCAAGCGAGTATATCTCGCCTAAGCGAGATCAACTGAGGATCGCCCAAGCTACTTCACGCGAGTGGTCGCTCAGGCGACCCACGTTGCTTCTGAGCGAACGAACATCTCGCCTAAGCGAGAGGGGTCTCGCCTAAGCGATATCCCGCGTGAGGTCACTGTTCCCCCTTTTCGAGCCTTCGCTAGGCAAATGGGGCTCGTCTGAGTGAGACCCTTCAGCCTGAGCGAGGAGCTGGGCGAGGGTAGTGTGGTGTTTGATCGTTTCCTTAAATCTTGAATAGTTAATACGTTGTTGGAGTTAAGTATTGTGTTAAAAGCATGGGACAAATGAATATGCATGAGTGATGTGATTCCTGATTTGTGAATGATGGGTTGGTATGGACTTAGCATGTGATTTTAATGAGATGGTTGGTATTAAAGTGGCATGGTAACGAGATGAGTTGGAATTCTATATTTATGAAGAGAGTATGATGAATTGGTATGGGGTGATATGGAACATGAAATGGATTTGGTTGTAAAGATTGATATAATGTATATATATATGCATGATAGGTCTCTCTTGATTGGATGAACATGTCTGGTCGATGGTCAGTGCGTAAATCCTTGAGATCTCTAGGTGGGATTTCAGGGTCATGCTTTAGTGGTCGGGACGTAAGTCCATGGCCCCTGTTAGTGGGTGTCCATGGTGGTGCCCCATCTATATGGTCTGGTAAGGATTCAAGGTAAGGTTGCATCCTAACACTCTAAGGAGTCAGTTAGTCTCACTTAGAGCGGATTGACTCTTGTGGTGAGAGGAGCAAGAGGCCTGAAACTCATTAAGGGCTAACCTTGTGTGTGGGGGAATTGATTCATTGTAACACTTGTAACACATAGCTCGGGGGTGAGCAGAGGTATCCACCACAAGTGCAAGCATCCGCTCAATCCGACCAGATTATATGTATCCGGATGAGTCGAGTCGAGTCTTAGTGTATTGGTTTGGAAGTCATAACATGCTTGTGTGCTGTATGTATGGTTGATTGCGAAAGTGTATCTGATTGCATGATGAAATTATTTTGTGCTCTAGCTCACCCTACTATTTGTTGTTGTATGTTCTATGGTGTGGTCTTTTCTTTTGCAATGATCATCAACTTGTTGATGTGAGCAGATATGAGAATTCTCCGAAATCATCAGGGTGATGGAGGTTCCGCTGCATAGTCCGCTTGGACTGGATCGATATCCTTATGGGCTTTCTTTCTGGACTATGGCCCATGTACTAGTTGTGTTTTATTTCCTTTTGGTTACCGTAGAATGTTATAACTGATTTAGTTTTGGCATCGTGGTGTGTCTAGAATTTTGTAAGAGTTGTGTTTAAGACCCCAGGTCTGCACTACTGTACTATCTGTGTGTGACGCTTCCTTAATTACTTTTATTAATTAAATGGGACGTTACATTTTCTACATAAATAAAACATTATGATACTAGAATTTTTATTTTAATTTTCTATTTGCTTTAGTTGAATATCTTACTTTTATTCAATTTTTGAATTGTTTATTTTACAATACAATAGTTGATGTTAGTCACAATAAAAATTTCATCGAACTTAGTTGATGAGTTATAATAGTTATAAAGATCTATCTATAATAAAAAAATATACAAATAAGAAGATCAGTCTCTCAAAATATCTTTGGGATTTTTAAATTACTTATTACTTATAATTTTTAGATGTTCTTTCATCGTTGGAATCCCTTATGAAATATTGGACTTTTCTCATCAATAATTTTCAACTTCATTCTCCAAACTGTTAAGAAGTTCATCACTGCAAAAGCTGGAAGAATACTTGAGATGAATGAATTAGCTATTAATTCATGTCAGAGATAAACGAGTTAAATTACCAATTTAGTATCTGAAATTGTATCTCACTGTCACTAATTCCGAAAATAAGCAAAACTCAAACAAGTCCCTGAATTGTTTAAAGGTTTTATTAAAATTCCCAAAATTAATCTCTCTGTTTATTTTGATCTCTAAACCGTCATTATTATCACTTCAGTCATGGATCTAAGGATCAAAATGAGAAAAAAGAGAGTTAACTACAGGAACTTTAATAAAACTCAAATATTTCAAGTACTTATTTGAGTTTTTCTTAGTTTCAAGAACGAATACAATAACAAGATTAAATTTTAGGAACGAAATTCACCATTTATTCAAGACAAAATTGAAAGGGAAATGTGTGATGCTCCATTACCTACAACATACAACACAGCCCCGGCATGAAGAAATCATTAGCTGTGTGATAGATTCTGCAAATTATTAGTAACCCTTTGAAAAATTGATGTATCAGCCAGATTTCTGGATTACATTCTTAGCAACTCTAAACTTCCCCAATACCAGATGATTTAGAAAACATCATCCTGTACATCGGGGCCCGGCGCTCTAAAACATGTTTTTCCCAATCTGATCTTACTCCAAATGGGTTTTCCTCAAGCCACTCACTTTGTCCATACTCTAAATCAAGCTTACCCTTGCCATGTCTAAAAAATTGTTCTTTCATTCTTATTGCCACGGCTTCTACATCAGATTGCAGATAGATCTGGTCAATGTCCATAGTCTAAGTAAGCCTCAGTATCAACAAACTCAAACTATTCAAAGAATTCTAGTGAAGTCACAACTCAGGATAACAAAATCAAATAAATGTAATACTGAGAAAACAAATACTTTTTTAGTTTTATAAGGGCTGGCTTCCCACTTAGATCTGATGAGCAATTGTGTTTTTTGGATTAATGGGGAAGACCTGACCATCATCTGCACATTGATTGAGGAAATACTAGTAGAATTCCTTCAAAAGTCTAATAATTACCTTCCCATTGGGTGCTAGAAGATCCACTACTGCTTCAGTTAAAGATCTCTGAAGCATCCTCCATCTGTGCTCAGGCTTATTGAAATCGGGGTTTGGACACTGCAGAAAATAAAGACAGAATAGAGATTAAGGTTAAGCAGTTGGCGGAGAAAAGAAGTTGATTACAGAAAATGTGATTACCACGAATTTTCTTTAAATTCATAGAACCTCATTTACCATGAGGAATAAGTTTGGAAACCCCTAAAACTTGTCCTTCCAACAAAATTTAGTTCTTATTGTGATAGCAAATTTTCTCAAAGGTTAACCAATCATATAGGAAGGTTGTGACATCAAACAATGAACATTTTATTCTGCGAGAAAATATGAACAGGAAATTGCAAAATCAGGCCACAACTAATTGCTATTATAGTTTTGGCTTTAACAGTAATATTACTAGAATGATCAGGCTGGCAGATATAACTAAGAGTTATATCTCTCACCAAACAATGGTTTAAAGTTAGTCCTATAGTTATTTTACTGTATGCAAGTTTGTGATCATCATAACTATCAGTCAGTCTAATATATAGAGAATGATCAAAGCTTCTATGAATGCCAATCGTGCGAAGAAACTTCTAGTGATGGTCGGGAGAAAAATGTAGGTAGAAAACTTTAAGGATTCGGATTTAAGATCTAAATGAACCCTGAAAGATTAGCTAGTAAGGTGAGAACCGAAAAAGCTTCATAAGTTCTATTTAAGACAGCTCCCAAAAAGATCACAACTAAGGTGGGTTAGGAATGACTGCAACTAAGACAACTTTCCATCAGACACTTGTTAGGTTGCAGCAGAGAATTGGCAGCAATGACAACAGCATCAGTACATCCCTACAGTAGCTTGGTGACAATGTGCCTGTGGTGATTGGTGATAATAGTGTGTATAAATAAAATGCCTCACGATGAATGATGCCAAAAAAAGGTGGTCAACACTAATTAATAGAAGGGTTAGCATGCTGCAAACTCGTTCGTTGGTGCAATGATAGCAGTTCATGTGCATCAACACTCAACAGAAGTGTGCACACATAGTAGCATCAATAGCAAAGAAAAGACCCACAACACTCAAACCGTAATGTAACAATTCAAAATATAACAAAATTCAATTTATTGACCTGTATTGAGACAAGAACTAAGTCTCCTGGGTAAGTAGAAATAATAGAACGGAATGTTGATGTTGCATTGGTAGCAACAAAGTACCTAAAATAGAGAAAACAGGAAACCAAAGTTAAGAAAGTTTAACAAAGGAATTAAATTTCAACCACGAAGGAACTCTAATTAGTCACATATGATCGATCATAAGTGCGTTTGTCCTTTTAATAAGTTCGGAATGCTTTTGAGTCATTCCTTGGTGTTGAACTAAGATAAGATAAAACTTAAATTCATTGAATCCAATAAAAAAGAAGAAAATGCTGCATCAATTTGTACTATGAAAGCAACATAATTACCCATTCTTTAAGCCATATTGATGAATAGAATCCAGACAACGCAAAACAAGCTGAAAAAGATGTTAACGGAAGAAAAGAAAATTAAGTAAAAGCCTAGTACGGAAAATAGAAAACAGGGTAGAAGGGAGAGAAGAGGACATAACGAGTTGGGAACCTTTTCATTGATCTCCAAACCGAGGAAGTTTAAATCTTGCCTCCTTCTAGCCATTTCAAGAAGGAAAAGCCCATTACCTGTAAATAAGAGCAAATTATATCAGGGAAGAACCAGTAGCACAAGTTTTCTATTTAATCTGCTGTCTCTGAGTCCCATGCCCCTCTTCTTCTATTACAGAATTTGGGATTTTTATACAAGGATTTTAGGTTAAACTTAACAGAAAATTTATGTAATGACAATGCATTCACATCAATTGTTAAAATGTTTTTAGTGCAATGGAACCTTAGGCTTTGTTTCTAGTTACAAAATTTTATAAGCTAAAAGCATAATGAAGATTAACTTAAAAAAATACCACTTCCAATATCAACAACCAGAGGTTGAGCTGGGTCAGAATAAATGCTGCTCCAGTTGATCTCAAAAGGGTATCCCTGAAATATGTAACTACCATAAGCAATAATAATATCAATCATGCAGAATGTTTAGACACTTGAAGTTGCTTAAAGCAAGATCAGTTTCATCAGCATGATTAAATGAAATACTATAACTTAACTGCATTCATGTTAAAATATCAATACTGACCTCATCTTCCTAATTCCTATATGTTAGTTACATTCTGTTATGACTAGTTAGTTAATACAGTTACAATATTCTCTTGTTTGCTATAAGATTTGCTTCTCTGTTTCAGCCTTTGCACAACCGTACCCTTAGGCAAGCTTGCATAAAATGCTCCCTCTGTATTCAACTTTTAGTGAGTTAAAAATGAAATGAAACTCTCCATTTTCAGTTTAGCTTTTTCTCTATGATGGCATCAAAGCGAAGTTGACAAGGGCGTTTTTTCATCTGCTTGTGGAAGTATTCATGGATTTCCTTCCATACTTGATATGAGTGAATTGAGTAAATGACTTGAGAGAGAACAGATTTTGACAGCATCGATTGAAGTCAGGTAAGTAACATTTGATCCTGAACTATGCAGGAATGACATTATCACACCGGATCTTGATCAGTAAGGTATCTAGGAGAGGAGACAAACCTTTGAAGCTTGTGTGCATTTTTGTGCCTGTTCAATTTTGATGTTGCCAAAAGTCATTTGAGTCATCCAGTTTCTCAACGACAGAGCTAGGAAAAGAGTGAGGCATGAAAGGAATCGAATTTGAGGTAGCCATAGGAGAAAAAACAATCAAGGTCAAGGTTTACCAATAGAATGAGTTTTTATTATGACTTGGTTCCTATAACACAATCATTCACAAGAATGACTATATATACTATCTCTGTTAGGAGTGGCCCTAGGACTGAGAAGAAAATGGAACAACCTTTCTAGGTCTATTATAGAAGGAAGAAAGGGGCTAAATTGTAATTAGTTGGAACTGGGTAGTTAGTTAGTTAGTTACACGGTTCGGGAGTAAGGACCTAATAAGTAGGTCCTCAATAGTAATTGGGAATTTTTTAGCTTTTGTTTTCTTACATCTGTGAATCTGGTTTTGTTAGAGTGCTCTTTTTGAGGGTAATTTTGTGTACCGTGTTGTTTTTATTGCTGTAACTGTTGTGACGAAATATTATTCCTTTCAGTCACACCATTTGTAATAGAGAAAGTGATATTATGTTAGGATTTCTGCTTTTGGTTTCTAACAATTCCAACATGCTGTGGAAAAGAATTATGTTTTTATTGATTCATCTATCACTTAAATGCCTTTAAAAATATCTTGTACACCAAATTTTGTCCAATTTAGTAATAAGTTCATTAAACAAAATATATTTGCTTTTAAGGAACATCATTCATATATATTGGTTTCCTCTACCCCAGCATCTAAACTAATGGACTCAGATGGCCATGTTTTATTTTGTTAGAAACAGTTCACAAAAATAATGATATAAATTACATAATCTCAAGAAAGTGAGTCATTTCCCTAAATTCCAGCGGCAAAAGTCCTAACAATGCAAGTTCAAGAGGCATGCAAGGTAGTTTTGAAAATTAAAATATTTTGAGCATACATTGAATTATTCTCCTGAAATATTTAGTGGAAGAGAGTGGTATAGAGAAATAGTGCTTATGAAGGCATACCCTGTCCACAGCCATAACACCAGGGAGCTTTCTTCCTTTGAGAAATTCCCATACAACAGAAGCATTCTCAATGATATTTATAAAGGACAATGAACTTTTTTCCGGTCTCACTAGTTTGCTTGCCGCAGTCCCAACAACTGTTATTTCACAGTTGTTTTGGCCTAGTTTGTCTAGAATTCTTGCCAATTTAGAAGCCCCGTTGGTGTATACACTTGAATAAACAAATTGCACTGGACCAATCCACATTATTTTCTGCAATGGATTAAAAGAAAAATGTTACGTAGTTCCTAGTTACATTTCAAAATCGATAGATAATACATTTTATTAGGATGAAAACAGTTATCCATTATCAATACCTAAAGTCATTGCACGATATTGATAACATGCACAAATTCAAACTAAAATTAGCAGATAAGATGCAAGAATCAAATGCCCATTTTAATAAAAGATTCCCAGAGCAGAAATGTTAAATCAATCCCAATTCCATAGTTATCTAAAGATTCTTTAATATATATTAAGAAAATAAACCAATTGTAGTTTATGCTTGATGCCTATGTATAAAAAAATTACTAATGTACCTTACAATTTGTAAGTGTAGAGTCGATTTCATCCAATGATACAGGTCCCAGGTCCACAGGTACCCAATCTAGATCAAAATCAAATCTGCATAAGTTTTATTTGCCGAACAAAAGTAATATCTAAATGAATATCTAAGTAGCACAACACAATCCCTTATCAATTTGAAGAATAGCGCACCATCCAAAATTCCATGAGAAGGAAATACTTGCAGTTGCTTTGGATTACACTTTTTCTGGCACCAAAAATCTTTCGGATACAGGATCTGCACGTTTTTATCTTGAGCAAGTCTCACTATATCTAGAGCTTCATTAACTGCTTGACCGTCCACTAAATCACACGGGATTGATACTCCTAATGCGTGCATTATTTGAAATGACATCATGCCCACAAAAACAAACACTTGGCATCTGGAAGCTAAGAACTGAAAGGAAGCTGCTTTATCATAGAGATTACCCCCTCCAATCTTGATTGCAAGAGAAACAAACAGTGAACAAATTTATCAAGAAAAGTACTTGAGACTTTCTTGAATGTAAAAGATATTGCTTATAACTAATAACATTAACAGCAAAAAGGGACATACAATTGCTACATATGGCTTTGTGCTGGCTTCTGCAAGATTCTTCAGTAGATCAAGCCTCTCCTCAAAGTGAAAACCAGCTATACAGGTGTAGCAGAAACGGGTAACACCAACTGTGGAGGCTAGAACTTTATGACAGTTGGAGAAGGAGTCGTTGACAAAGATATCAACTCCTGATGATAATATTCTAGCAAACTCCAAACTATTAGCAACTTCCTCTTTGAAATTAGAAAGATTCTCAAGAAGATGGATATTCTCTTTCTCAAGGCTATTCATCTTTGCTTGCTTCTTAAAATAATTGGCATGCAGTGGAACAATTTGTGTTTGAAGAACTTCTGATAAGAAATCTACAGCAAGAGATTATCAATCATCCAATATGGAAGCTTCCTTACATAAAAAAATGACATTTATTAATTCCGTTGTCCACATAGTTTCAAGTTTCTTTTTAGTAAGTTTCTTCTGTCTTTCCTCCCGTTAATAAAATTAGAAATTGCTATAAGTTCAATTGATGACAAAATGACTAAACATGGCATCTAATGACAAGAATTTGAACAAAAGGCCTTTAAGAGTGTACCTGTAACTGAATCTGTGTGAAGTTCTGGAGTATTCATATTCCAATCACTGACCAAGATGACCTTTGCCCCAGATTTATGCAAATATTTAATTGTATATACTGCATTAGAATCTGATTGATTCTTCCTGTCGCACTCTCTCTTGACTAATATATTAGAATCAAATCTGACCATGACAACTTTTCCAAAAAGCTCCTCCCTAGGAAATTCTCTAAGAGTTTGTATATGAGGAATACCATTCAACTCTCCACCATTACTAAAGTAAATCTAACAGTAAAACCATAAAATTTAGGGCCAAAACAAAATAAACAACAAATAATGCTGTTCAAGAAAGTAAAGAATAACAAAGATTGATTTTATGTTAGTGACTTTTTCATTTCATCAAGACAAAAACACAAAACTCAAGCCACATTGAATGGAAAAAGTTAAGGTTCAAGCAATAGAAACATATTTAGCTCTACGTTCTTAAAATTTGGGTTTATGGTTAATTCAAGCGTCAAACTAGCTCAAGGTATAAGCGTAAATATAGGTGATGCGAACTTTCCTACACACACCCCTCTTACTAAGGAGTGGACATCTCAAATGTTACAGGACTAGGTTGTATATGTAGTCTAATGGAGGCCTAATAGAAAGTGGCCCAATAGGCCCAACAATAATCATTAGAATATACTCTAATATCATCTTATAATTTAGATTTAGACCTAACTCAAGAAAAACCCAGCTTATGAGGTAAGGATTGTCCTCCATTTATACACACATACATACATATATATATTATTTTGACCATACCTTTAGTAGATGTGGGATCTCTAATATTGATGCCAACAACCATTAAGCATGATATTTTACCACAAAGCATGCTATTTTTATGAATATAAAGTCAATCTTGAGCATGCACCTAACAAACTAAGCTTTCAGAATATTGGTCCTTGCAATATCAAAACCTTTGTGAGGACATAGGAGGAATTTATTCCTTGTAACCGTTGTTCTCCATAACTAAAGTGAGTTTCAGCACAAGTTTTGAAAGGCTATGCTTTGTCCCAACTTCATGTTCAAACTCCAACGGGTTTTGCGAAAGGGTCAAGTTATGTATGTTATGACCTGTACGTCAGGGCTTGTGCTTGTATATTTAGGAGAGTTGGTAAGAGAAAAAAAGCATCTGACCGACAACAAAAAACTTTAAGTTTCTCAGAAATACATTGAGAATATAGTGTAGTATGTGATGAGATATCATTGTGGATATTATTATATATGAATTCTACAGAGATAGGTTTAATCTTACTTTCATAGGTTTTTTTGAATTCTATTTTGGGCATGCTGCAAATGATTGATATAACTTGGGGTGCCAACGTAGTAAAACTTACAAGTTATATAGAGATAGAGATATCTTTGCATACTTATGTTCTATAAAAGAAAAGTATGAGCTCATCCCATCATCCATAGATATCCAACTACCTTTACTAGAGCACCGGAGAAAAGACATAATAATGATAGTTAGTGTGTGCCTCCAGAATTTTTGCAGTTACTTTTGACTTTCAACCTCTCTCCCTCTCTTTCTCTTCCTACATAGTTATCAGTTACAACTTATCAGAGCGAAGAAAAAACTGGCACTCCTCTAGAAGCATATTTATTGTATTAACCGAGTAAGGCATTTATTATAACATACTGAATCCAAGAATGCTGAAATATCAGATTCAGAAGAAAATACTGTGGCACAAAAAGGACCTGTTAAGTATCTTACCTTATGGTTAATCAAGTTCGCAGCATGATTTGTCAAGTCCCCACTGCCTGTAAAAACAAACTTCAAATAAAGCACCGTAACAGAAAACAAATAACAAATTTCAAAAAACAAAAATCCTTAAGTAAGACAACCTTGCAAAGGCAGTGGGGCTCCATTAAACTCAAGAAACTTGGCAAATTTTCCAGTATGAGCATATCTTTTTTGTTTAAACAACTTGGGAAGGTCATTGAAACATAATTGGTTGAAGAGAACAGTTCCATGGAGAAGATTCACAAGGTGGCCCATCATCAATTTCTCAAGATTGAAGCTGCAAATTGTAAGAGCAAACAAACGAACAATGAAAATTGCATAAAAGAGTAGAGACTAAAAATAATAAAAGATGGTCCAATACATCATCCACAAGCACTCACATAAAGAACCAACACAAATACACTCGCATAACAGTTGAACTTAGCACAACACATTTTGTTAGATTGAACTTAATAAATAAATAAACTCTGTTCAACCTTTGATGAAATCAGAGTGTGGCAGTGAAGTGAGAAATATTTCAAGTTTACTAGCCAAATGAAAATTTTGTTGTAAGTTTAAGACAAAATTTAATCTTGCAAAGGTTGCTGTTTGTTTCTCTAGTCATTAAGAACACTGAACAACAGAACGAAGACGCAAAACTCACCGTAGAACTGCACTGCCCCTTTTCCATGGTTGCCAAGACAACAGTGTAATTCGGTGAGATGATAAAACGACAGGTTTCAAAACTGTCGTTTTGATTTTATTCAAGGCTAATTAATTGCAGCAGGTTGAAATAAAACTTCTCTATTAATTATTACAGAGAAAATCTCTAAAAATCAAAATATTTTTTTTTTTTACAAATTAAAATTAGCGTAGACATGAATTTGAGTAATTTTAATTGAGTTCCTAATGAATTTTGGTGATATATTAAATCTTTATAATTTCGAAATTTTCAACTCACTCTTGGCATTTGAAATATTTATGTTAATTTTGTGTGTGACATTTATTTTACAATGTCATCCACTTTTAACATCATTACCTCCTACTTTGTTACAAAAGATCGTGATGATGAAATTTTTCCAAAATATTTACGGTATTCTAAAAATATTGTTCTTAACTTTAATTAAAATTATAAATTTCAAAATGAAAAATATAAATTATAAAAATATTAAGCAAAGTTAAATCTTAAATTTAATTTTAACAATTAACAATTTTGTCATTATATATAAAGACATCAAGTGCATCATATTGTACAAATTTAGTGAATATTAAAAATCAAATAGCTTGTCACACATAAATTTTTTCCTAAATCTCAAGTTCAATACAAAACCAAAATTTAATATTTTGTATAGCATTTAAAGTTAATTTAAAATATTTCTAGAAATATTTAATAAACACATTAATTTTAGTAAGAATAACACCATAAGATTTATAAAAAAGTTGTTAAAAACAGTTCTGTCTAATACTCTTAACCACAAAGGGATCTGAATTGATTAATGAGTTTTTCACTTACTTAATGTGAATCTTGAAGGAGTCTTTAAGGTTTAAAACTCAATTAATCAATTTCG
>Ga0214544_1005721_pt1 | contig 23770 bp, 14 predicted proteins | sample CNSS3metaG_FD_160074 | JGI IMG/M metagenome (GOLD analysis project Ga0214544, IMG submission 160074) | Root nodule microbial communities from cowpea collected in UCLA plant growth center, Los Angeles, California, USA - CNSS3 | ecosystem: Host-associated > Plants > Roots > Nodule | place: USA... | reverse complement strand
GTAATTAATAAGAAGCTAGTTTTTTTTTTTTACCTGGTGGCTTGGAGGAGAAGTTGATTAGTGATGGTGAAAGACAGGTTGATGTGCATCGTATCCTCCTCATTTTCTACAATGTTGTTGGTCCACAGAGTCCGTGATTTCTGACTCTGATTTGTGATGGACGCGTCGGTATTACTGTCCCACAAATTATGTCTCAACACTTTCTTTCTTCCATCAAATCTGTGACATCAAGTTACCATCATAATAAATATATTATTTAAATAATATGCCTCCTATGCCGAAAGTTGCCAAATTTCACGCTACTTAAAGTTCATTTTTTTTAATTGGTTTATCGTAAAAACTTTGTATATGATATTTAATTTGAGAAAAAAAAAGGGAAGTATGTTGATGAATGATTTAATTAAAAACTGTTTATCTAGAATAAAATGTTTCACTTTCCCATAATGTCATGTCAAGATGATGGAACCTTAGGATGGTTCAGTCATGAGATTGCCATAAATCACGAGAAGCTAAGAGGTCCATCCATATATATATATGATTTCAGTTCCAAAATCTAATTAAACCCACCATTCACGTCTTAAACCAAAAAGGGAAAATTTACTGTTCTAATCCCTTACCGTGTGCTAATCTTATTTACTTTATTCTGTGTTTAAATGAGTGAAAAGTTGAAGTGGTTATGGTAATCCATGATTGCTTATGTAATTTTACTTTTAATCTTTACAACAGTGAAAGCAAATAATGTTGGGGAGAATTAAAAAAGGAATGAATGAATATTGGGGAAGTCAAAAAAATGTATTGGGGGAGGTCCAATGGTTGAGGAATTGATAAGATAAGATTATGGTTATAATTATAAAAGTATAATAATAAAAGTAAGAGTATGCAGAAGAGTGAAGGCACATCATATATTGATTGATGATATCTTTTTCGTTTAAATTTGGTAGATATAGATGCACACATAAAAAAATAGAAGATGCTTTTCTGATCTTGCACCTGTTGCTCTTCCAATCTTTTTCACAAAAAGTGACAAGCATTATCCAATCAAAACCTCGTTAACGGTACCTAAAAAGTGCCAATTCACCGACGCAACCTCCACTTTCTAATACCAAAACTTTAATCCAAGTTTATTCATATTGCTCCTGTATATTTTAACAATATTTGTATACGTATAGCATTATTGAGACATTCAATTATTAATTAGCCAGTGTATATTGTATTTAAAAATGGTTCAATCAGGTCTTTTTCAGTAAAAAATTATTAATGACATCGAACACTACTAATATTTAAAATGACTTACAAAATTAAGTATTGATATTTATATTAAAATTTAGTGAATCAAGTCATTAATAAAGTTAACAATATTAATAATTTTTGTTTGAAATGAATCAAATTGAGATATTTTTTTTAAAAATTGAGACTTGATTGACACCTTTTAAAAACTGATACTAAATTGACATATGAGTACCGCCAAATTAATTAAACCTGTAAAATAAACCTTGAGTGTACATTATTTAATAGTCATAAAAGTGTCATCATTTCATATAATTGTTCTGACTAAGATAATAATGAGATTCCATCTTTAAATATTTGATAATTTAAGTAAAAACATATTTTAAGTAAACGTTACACGCACCTAATCCAACCATGAAGCTATGCTTTATTGTCTCTATTTTTTTTCATTGAAATATGATTTCAGTTAATGCACACTTTCTGAGGTTAAAGAATACTGAAACAATTATTTTCTTGTTAGTCAAAATATATATTTTATTTCATATTTTGGCAGTGCGATGCAATACGTCGTCACTGCAATGTACTGCAAAAATCCCACCCAAACTTTACCTGCGCGTGCCATAATAATAATAATATAATCTATGACAGTTGGTTATGGACAATAAATCTAATATATTTAAAATTATATATTATTTTGACCATAAATTCACATTGAATTAAGTGTATATTTGATCTGAAATGAAAAATTGGGTTTTGTTTTATGAAAGAAAAAAGAGTGACAGTATTTATCCAACTCCTCCACCACCACTACTTTGGTCATGCTCCTCATCATTCTTACCATACGATATTATCAAACTAGCTTGTTACATCAACAATTTTGAATAATATAACCATATTTTAATATCTAATAGATTTTTACATTTTTTTTTACATATATAAGTTTATTTTCTTAATGATTGCGTTATTTCTACAACTAGATTGTCAAGTGATTGATCAAATTATAAAAACTCAATAAAGCTTTTGTTATTAAGTATGTATAAGTTAGAAGAAGAAAAAAAATGAAAAAATACGTATAAAAGATGTTTGATGAAAAATAACTAAGAGAACTTTCTTATTTTTTAAATTTTAATATATATTAGTTCATAAACTTTAAAAGTAAATAAACATAACTTTTTAATGTACAATTTTTTTTTCGTGTTAAATGATACTTCAGATTAATATTTGAGCTATAACATATTGACACGCCGGCCTCGTCAACATAAAAAATCATAATTTGATTAAGAAAATTATATATTTTTTTAAGCTTAAGAATTGAATTGTATTAAAATTTGAAAAAAAAACAAATTCTAATTTGGTGAAAGTGTAAGAATGAAAAACAACTGTGAATTAATTAATAGATAAAGTATATACGATGAATATTTTAAAATAAATAGTGTAGTTATATTTTGATTCAAATGTTGTACGTGAACATAATCCCAAAAGGCATATTTATATCCCATAGGTGAGTGGTGGACTGAAATCTAAAATATTCTAGTGAGTACATTGATGACACACAAAATAGCATAAAATTGAAGTAATATTATAAAACTCACTGTGTTCATGAAAGCCATGTTGTTATACTTTATGATGAGGTGGGATATTTATAATTTGGAAATTATTTAAAATACAAACTCAACGAATGTCTTTTTTAGTGTTCTAATTATTCATCTGGGTATAACTGGTAATCCATAATAATTAAGGGTGTCTGAAGTTAATCACAATATTGCAAGATGACATTAACATTAGATAAATAGGTATAGTTTTATCAAATAGATTTGTTAAAAAACTCACCCAATTATATATATTTGTTTTCTTTGAAGGTGATGATATTGTATTAATCATAAACAAAAAGAATCGAAATCTTTTGAAATCTAAAATATAACATACATCGCAAATGTCTTATTTGGAGTATCACAAATATTTGAAAGGAGTGATTGATGTGTCTAGTCTTGTAAGCTTCTTTTTTTTTTTATGGAAGGGACGTCTTTCTAAGCTTATCCAAATCAACAAGGAATCATAAATTTCACCTATCTCTTTAATATAACCAGCTTCCTTCTTGAACTCCCACGTTTAATAACTTCATCTTCACATACATATAAAAAACTAAATTACTTTTTATTTCTATATCATACGATTTTTGTAGTCATCATTTTCATTATTACAATTGTCACCAAGGAAGAACAAAAGAGAGAAGAAAAAAAGAAAAACAAATATTAAATATGATTTTAGTTTTTAAACATAGACTTGAAATTTTTTATTATTCTAAATTTTAATATTTAATTTTCAAAATTTTAACAATAATGAAATATAATTCTTTTATCCTATATGTTACTGATATTTGAGCGAAACATATTAAAAACTTTAACAATTTAAATGTCGTTCTGAATTGTGTTTGAAAATTAACATTAAAAAATTTATATTTATTCGTTTATAAAGTTTGAGAATCAAATTATATCAAAATTTAAAATATAGAAGAATTTTAATTTCAATTCCAAAATTTAAAAACTACAAATATATTTAAGGGAAAAAAAAGAAAAACACTCGAGAACATATTTTATGTGTTTTAAAAAACTCTTTCGACATACATTTTATGTGAGATATTCCAGAAAATTCATTTTAAAAAATATCAATACATTCCAAAACGTTTTTTTTCAAAATACATTTTATAGGTTCTGGAAAAGTTTTTTTCAATTTTTTTTTTCAGAAATTTCGTTCTAAAAATTTCATTTTGAGAATTTAGAGAAACTTGTTTCATAAATTTTCTGAAACATATAATTAAAAAGTCACTTTTATGCAAGATAAAATATAATTTTAAAAATTTGCTAGGTGCGCGAAGAAATTGTGGAATGCTGAAAGTATGTTTTACTATTTTCACCCTCAATTTTACTGTTTTCACCCGTATGTTTTATTAATTTGGACATTACAAAATTAAAATTATCCTACAACCTTAACTCGTAGTAAAATATCTTCATCCTTGTGCTTATTCTTTTACCATCTTCCTTCTTTACATGCATAGATTTATGTTAAATTATAGAAATATTTTTTATTTAAAGTTATTTTTTTTAGTTAATTGTAAATATCTATAGAACTATTTACAAATTATATCTTTTAAGAACGAAAGATTTTCAAGTTTGATTGTAACATAATTTTTTGAGTATTTAACATTTTCTTTTCTACCCAAATCCCTTACTAAAATAAGTTATTTATATTTTCTCACTTAAACAATATTTCAAAAATTAAATCCTTTTGTTCAATGCATAGCAAAAACACTTAACTTTTATAGTTTTGTCAATTGATATGAGGTGTAAATCTATTATTACACAAAAAGAAAAACTAATATTTCGTCGTGCTTTGGATCTACATATATAACAAAAACTACTTGTTTTTATCGCATAATCATACATATGAAAACTAATTTCCGTCCACGGTAATTTTAATTTGGGTTAAATATGTTTTTGGTCCCTTAACATTTAGTGAATTTTTGAATTAGTTTATTTCGAAACTTTAGACCGTTTTAGTCCTTCATCTTTCAAAATACGTGAATTTAGTATTTTTAATCAAATTTTGTTATATTTATATGATGTTTCGTATGTATTTCAGAATTGTATTTGAGTTATTTATATTGTTTCACACATTTTTATTTTAATGTTAAGTCAAATACTATTATGTAACGCATTTGAAATGTCAAATAAATTTAACAAAATTTGATTAAAAGGACTAAATTCACATATTTCGAAAGATGAAGGACTAAATTGGTCTAAAATTTTGAATTTTTTTTAAATGAACTAATTTCAACATTCACCGAAAGCTAATGACCAAAAACATATTTAACCCTTTTAATTTTTAAAACAAGTGATGCGAATATTAAACAGAGGAGTGTAAATAGTGTGGGCCGTGTATTTATTTGCACGTTCCATTAAAAGGACTTTTTTTTTATTCATACACTCATTTTGTTGAGTTTACACATTCCTTTTTCTTCACAAAAATAGTATTGTCAAAATCGCATTTCCACTGTGATCATTGCACAGCAGGAAAAGAAAATGTTTTCATGGAATAATTTTTATAAAGTGAAAAAAAAAGAAATGTAAGAATAAAGAAAAAGAGTGTGAGAATGACCCAGTGGAAATATTAGAAATTTAAAGTTATGAGTGGGCCTGGCCTAGGAATGTTTTGGTTTTATGATTCCCTAATGGGCCTGTGCGAATAAGAACATTAATGGGAATTTTAATATATTAGAAAAAAAAAAGGAAGCAATTTGTGGGCATAATAAAAGATTAAAATTGTTCCTGACCGACATTTAAAATTCGGATTAGGTTCTTCTATACTTCTACTGAAACCTTTGACTTATTTTTATTCAATACAAAAAAAAAAGTGTACTCAATTTAATTATAATAATGGGAGCACTTACTTTTAATTATTGGAGTTTTGATTGTATTTTCAATTCAAAATTTTACATATTTTTTTTAACTTATCTACACTCTTTAGGTTCTAATAAGTTGCTATTTTGAGAACTTGGTTTTGAATTCCACTTTTGTGTATAAAAAAAGTTCGTAAGGGAGATTATATTTTACTAATGGAAATTACTAAATAACACAGCTAAAAAAATACGAGCACCCTTTAAAATGTATGAATTTCACAAAAATTACATATTTCCTATTATTTAGTTTACAAATTTCAATCTGTTCCATAAATTCATCAAAGTTAAATCGCTTATTGTAGTAAACATTTGAAATCATTAAATATTTGATGATATAGTAACTTTAAAATGTAATTAGAGTGACCCAGAATATATAATAAATGAATTATAATTTTGCATATTTAAAATAATAATAATAATAATAATAATAATAATAATCTAATTTAACATTTTTTAATAATATTAAATCATCACAATTTCAAGATAATTCTGGTTATTTTTCAGAATACAGCATATATTATGTTTCATGTACTATTAAAATTTATTATCGCAGCGGGATTTAATTAGAAAAAAAAAATCATAAAATAAAAGGATGTTTGAGTAATGCTTAATAGGAAAGACTGTAGGGTGAAAAGTGTATGACAAAAGATATTTTCAATTTTATGAAAAATAAACGTTTTTGGTAGACGTATAATTGATTTCTTGAATAAATGTTTGTAAAATAATTCCATCAAGATTAAAAAATCATTTGACAATAATTTGGAAGTGATTTTACCATTTTACATTTTTCAAATTGTGACACTGTATACTCCAGAGCACACTAAATTATCTTACATGATTCATGCTATTAGAAAGGAGAAGAAGGATAAAGGGAAACCAAAATAAGAATTAATATATATATATATATATATATATATATATATATATATATATATATATATATATATATATATATATATATATATATATGAAAAAGTTAAAGAGGGAGGTAAAATTGGCGCCAAGTTGCACATGATGAACTCATAAATGGTGGACCCACCAATGCAGAGTTAGGAAGATAACATCTGAAACATGGAGATAATTTACATGTGAATGAGGTGAAGCATATATAAGATAGATTCGTGTATCAATTTGTTCATAGATTTCTTTTGTTTCTGAAAATAGGATGTTGTATCCAAATTTACTGTACCATTAATTTTGTCTTCCGCCGACACTCCGTGTGTCCGCTTCATTATTAACGAACACTCCGAAAAGGAATGAACCAACTTACGTGTCATTCACCCCAAAACAAAAAACAAAAACGTTATAAGTTTTCAGATTTATCTGTCTTGGATTTCTGTTTCACTTCCCCTCCGTCTTCGTTGACATGTCAACTAACCTCTGTGAGTAATAAAAAAACTCTCCCTTTTCTTTCTTGTTTCGAATTGTGCTTTATCATCGTTATTTCGATGTTTCTTGGTTAAGAATTTGTGTCAAGATTTCGTTTCTTTTACATTTTAAGGTGTAGAACAGCTAGCTGAGTGTGATTGACTGGAATTAAACTTCAGTGGATTGGATATTTGCCAAGAAATTATTAGTTCTGTATGAAATTTAAAGTGTTGAGAGTTTATTGTTATTTTGATTAGGCTTTGAAGGATTGGATGAAAGAAGAGAGAGGAAACTGAGTTTCGAGAATAATTCAGAGGATGAGCGGTGGAGAAGAATTGGAAGTCTGAAAAAGAAAGCACTAAATGCATCAACCAAATTCAGACATTCTTTTAAGAAGAAAAGAAGCAGAAAAGGTTGTAGCAGGAGCAATTCCCTCTCCATTGAGGATGTTCGAGATGTCAAAGAGCTTCAAGCAGTGGATGCATTTCGACAAGCACTTATGTTGGATAACTTGCTACCTCCGATACATGATGACTACCATACGCTATTGAGGTCCCAAACACTCTAACTAGTTTTTTTTTTTTTTTTCTTACACAGGAAATTCACGTATTAACACATTTCTTGCAGATTCTTGAAAGCAAGGAAGTTTGATATTGAGAAAGCAAAGCACATGTGGGCCAACATGATCTAATGGAGGAAAGAATATGGAACAGACACAATAATGGAGGTGAAGCATTTGATAAAATAATATGTATTCGATTTCATGATCTGAACATTGATGTATACTACACTGTGGTTTCTGGTGTGTAGGATTTTGAATTCAAGGAGTTGAATGAGGTTCTGAAACACTACCCTCATGGCTATCATGGCGTGGATAAGGAAGGAAGGCCTGTTTATATCGAGAGGCTAGGGAAAGTTGATCCCAATAAGCTTATGCAAGTAACTACCTTGGAAAGGTATTTGAGATACCATGTTCAGAGTTTTGAGAAAGCTTTTGCTGTTAAGTTTCCGGCTTGCTCTATAGCTGCAAAGAGACACATAGATTCAAGCACAACTATTTTGGATGTTCAAGGCGTGGTAAGTTTTGTGTGTCTAAAAGACCAATGAATGTTTCCTAAACAAAATTTAAGGTTGGAGTTTGTAATACTATACTGTCTTTATGCTTTCCAGGGCTTCAAAAACCTAACAAAGTCTGCACGGGAGCTGATCACCCGTCTGCAGAAGATTGATGGTGATTACTATCCTGAAGTATGTAGGTTTTATCTTCATTTTGTTTGAATTTTCTTATTGTTCATTCATCTAGTGCTTCTAAGTTCTATTCTCTAAATGATACTACTGTGTAGACACTCTGTCAAATGTTCATCATCAATGCTGGTCCTGGTTTTAAGATGCTCTGGAACACAGTGAAAACATTTCTTGATCCCAAGACCACTTCAAAGATCCATGTACGTGATAATTTTGATTTATTGTTCACGATTAACATTCCATATTTATGGCTCGGAGGTAATTTAGGTATAGATTTAATTGACACTTGAATGTTCCATTAGGTTCTCGGAAATAAGTTCCAGAGTAAATTACTTGAGATTTTAGACGAGAGGTAACTGTACATTCAATTCTGGTAATGGAGTGATTTCTCAATCAACTTGTTATTTGAGAATTCTGACTAATCGTAACTTTGCAGCGAGCTTCCAGAATTTCTCGGTGGTACGTGCACTTGTGTAGATCAAGGTGGTTGTATGAAGTCAGATAAAGGGCCATGGCAAGACCCAAACATTTTAAAGGTGACTGCTGTAATCAATAAATTTTAATTAGCTCTCTCAGGTTTTTAGTTCTACTTTGCATCTTACTGAGTCTGTGATTCAAGTAGAACAATTTTGAGCATGCAGATGGTTCTTAGTGGTGAAATGGGATGTTCTAAACAAATAGTTACTGTTAATAACGACGAGGGGAAAGTGATTGAATGTGACAAGATATCTTATCCAATGGTAAAGCTTCCATAACCATCTTGAATTAACCCTGAAAATTTGGTGAGTTTGGAATTTTCAGATGTTATATTAACAAATTCTTGTCTTCTGGGCTTTTGATAAAACAGATTAGAGGTGGCAGTGATACATCTACAGGAGAATCAGGATCTGAAGTTGAAGATATTGCTTCTCCCAAAGCGTGTGGGAACTGTATTAGCCCTATGTTAACTCCTGTCTATGAAGAAGTGAGTGACCATGGTACATTGATACTGATCTTGAGGTTGCAAGAAAAAAAAAATGTTTCAATAAGTTTAATTTTAAGTGACTTTACGTTTATCAGGCAAGACTGGTTGGTAAGGCTAGTGATGGTGGTCGAGTAGTTGAGCATGTTCCCATGGTTGACAAGGCCATTGTTGTTGGATCAATGCAGAAACAAGCAACATCGAGAAAGCTACTTTGCTCAACAGGTTATATAGTTCATGCACAATTATTGGTTTTGACATGCCATTATTGTTGGCTGAGAATGGATATTATTGTTACTTAAAACCTGCTGGGATGGATGTAGACACTTATTTGTTTTTTCTTTAACTGAACCAACAAATGACATTTTCAAAATATCTGTCATAATTAATTTCTAAGTTGGCATACAGAAAAAAAAAATCTAAAGGAATGAGAAGCTTGCAATTCCAATTCAATAACCATCCGCGTTCATTGAATCTGTACTTTACTACTTACCATTCCGAAGAGAGATGAAAATACGTCAAACTACTTTAATTTTTGCATGTAAAATAAACAATGTTACTTGGATTTGATTGCTGAATTTTTTTTTCTTTCTATCGAGTACTGAAATGTGAAGAATCTCCTGAGTGTTACAGCTGGCATCATTTTGGCCCTGTATACTTTTGCTCGTTCAATAGCATTTCGTGTGACGAAGGGAATACGGCACTCAGAATCTGGTTCTGCCTCAAATGTTCTTAACATGGCTGTTGGTTCAACAAATAAGGAGGAATCTCGTCCTCCTTTACGTGCTCCCGGATTCACAACGACAAACCTTTCCTCATGTACCTTAAAACGCCTCGGGGAGCTTGAAGAGAAAGTTGACATGCTGCAGTCAAAGCCTAATGTGATGCCATACGAGAAAGAGGAGCTGCTCAATGCTGCAGTTTATCGTGTGGATGCATTGGAAGCAGAGTTGATAGCCACAAAAAAAGGTTTATATCCATTTCTGAATCACTTTTTAAACTTTTGGTGTATGTGTGTGGCATCATGTTCAACAATTTTGTGTATATCTATAACTGGTGTGTTTAACTTTGTGAACATGCTTTATACGAGGCTTTGATAAAACAAGAAGAACTTATGGCACACATAGACAATCAAGAAAGAGAGAAATTCAAGGCAAGTCGATGATGTTTGCATCTTGTTTAGATGAAGTTCTAGTTATGGTGTATGGGGACTCTTAAAAGTGTGTTCTATCTGTTTGAAATGCAGAGAAAGGTTTGCTGGTAAAGAAGACAACGTGCATGGTCGAGTTGTTCGATGGGTGGTTTCAGTATCATACTTCTCTCCCTCCACAAATATATACATTATATGAGGAGAACCAATTGACGGGCAATGATGTATAAAATTGCAGGGAAACGTTGGTTTGTATTTCTGTCATTTTCCAAATAAATTTTCATGACATCATGTTAGAATAAAAAAATCACAGTGCACGAACATAAGCAATATTTTGCTTGGCAGAAAGATTGATAATGGTACAACACCGATTAGACTGAGTTAATTACATAATGAAACAGTAACTACTATATTACATCGGATCTCTGACATGAATTCAACTTTTATCTCATCCATCATCTTTTACCTGAGAACGTTTGTACTCAACTCCTGTTAATTTTCGGATCATGATGATTTTCATTGCATCGGGTTCTTCAGTCACAGTCACCATGATTACGTACAAATTGAGGACGTAATCATGCTTTTACAAGTTGCTTTTGCCTGCACCTTGAACGGAGCAGTTCTACTGACGCTAGACTTCTGCAGTACATAATAAGCCCGTCAGATATGTTGGTACCATTAGCAATGTACCATTGATCAAGCTTCCATTATGATCCATTTCAATTAAAACAAAAGAATTGAGGAACGTACAAACGTAGGAAACGATCCGGTGTATGCTAGAACAAGATTAGCAGCTCCTTCGCCCCGGTAAACCCACTTACCTGCGTCCTCTTCCTGTAAAATGACCTCCATCAAACAGCTCTAGTAATTGCGGCTCAGATCCTTCATTTGTTGTAACTCTGACGTGATTCTCGAACCCAAATTTTCATTAGCTTAAACTATTTGGTTAATTATTCAATAATTGTTAAATTGTTTTTTTTTTTCTGTGTGGCCTAACACAAAAAGGACATTCGACTGCAATATTATTTTGTTTTCTCATAAACATATAAACATATATTGAAAATGGATGTACCTTAGTCTAGAATTATTATTTTTACCGGATGTCAACCTTTCTATCGCCATGGGAATCGCGACGGAACAATGGTTTGAAAAAGAAAATGCATTTAAAAAGAGATTTGAAGTCGTCTATTTTGGAAAATTATGGAAAATCATAAAAATAAAACAAGTTTGTGAAAAACCAGATTTTGGATCCGGGAGTCAGTTAAGCGTAAGAAAGATATTAACACCCTACAGCACCCACTCGAGAACAATACCTTTAACTAAATATGCAAAGTTGATGTGATTTTCAAAATGTTAATTTTTCAAAAAATAATGAAACAATAATATTAAAAAGAAACAAAAATATTATTTTAATTTTTTGGGTCCGACAATGATTGACCTTGGTCCTTGGTCCTACGTATTCTCATTCAAATGAGAAATCAGGGTTACGAAGTTGGATATTTAAAAAAAAAAAACTATTTGGGGAATGATTTAATTTAATGAAAAATTATTTTTGGTATTTTTCATTTTATGTGATTTTTTATAATTTTCAAACCTTTTTGATTTTTTTTTGAAATATTAAAAAGGTGGAAAGAAAGGGTAAAAGTTAAAAACACAAATATGAGGGTGTAAAAGTGAGTAGGGATGGCAATTAGGGCCTGGCCCGCGGGCCAGGCTAGGGTAGTGAGCCCGCATTCTCGCGACCCGCGCGAGCTGGCCCGCAAGCCCGCATAAAATTAAAAAAAAAACTTGTACTTGTGTATATCAATTACTTCTTTTATGGACTCTTGCATTAACATTTCAAATTCTTGTATAACTGGAAAAGACAAGTATTATGTAATTTTTAATGTGCTAAAATTTAAAAAATACATTGTGTATGTCATAATATGAATATGATGAAAATGTTGAATTATCAATTTATCATCTAATTCCCCAAAGTCTTTACTTAATGTTGTGAACTTCTTAAAGTTTCCCAATCTTTAAACATTGAAACTTTTATCATAAAAATTAAAAAAAAAATTAAAAAATTAAAAAAAAAGCGGGCTGGCCCGCGGGCCAAGGAGTATGCGGGACGGGCCAGTGTTTTCAGCCCGCATAAAGTATGCGGGACGGGACAGGCCAGCCCGTGTTGTACGGGCCTTATGCGGGCCGGACCTAAACGGGCCAACCCGGCCCGCATTGCCAACCCTACGTGTGAGGTGCATGAAGCAAGTCAGGTGTGTACGGTAAAAATGGGAGTACAACAAATAAAATATAAAACAAATCCAAAAGTAACAATAAAACATGCAGGGGAGTGGAGTCAGTAAACATGGGTGTGCAGGAAGTAATCAAGGAAGAGCAGTGACGTTTGTAAGTGATAAAGTCCAAAACAAGACGTTGGGTGTATGTAGCAACTTGAGGAGTGCGACCAAAAAATATAAAACAAAATCAACAACAATAAGACATGGAGGTGTGCATAAGTAACATGGGGAGTGTACGAAGAAACAGGTGCGCCATGCCCTAAACCCTAACTGCTCAAAGAAACAATAGCAAGCCTTCTCTCTCTCGACACCATCCGTCTGCTTCACACGCCACCACGCAGCTAGCTCGCCGGCGACGTCAACACCCTCCTCGGTGGCTCGACCGCTTCGTTCTCACGCACATATCGAACCAGTCCGCTTCGTTCCCCTCGCGTGGACCTTGTCTCCGCAAGACCAGTTCCCGCTATGCCCTCCGCTGCACCGCCACAGCCAACCAAGACTTGCCGCCATCGTACCGGCCACCGCGATTGGGACACTCGAGCACCATGGAAACCCAACACCTGGCCTTCGCGACCCAGATCGCCTCCGCTGCGCGCCAAGCCTCTCATTCTTCTTCTCGCGCGTATAACCAAGTTTGGGAGCCATGACACCGAGCCCTACCGTTGCGCGACCATCCATGATCGAAGCCGCCGATGATTCTCTTTCTTCTCTGTTTCTGATTTGTGCTTGGGTGTGAATGATTTGGAAACAGATTCATATTTGGGTGTGAATGCAGGGGTTGAAGTTGAAGGTTGATGATAGTGAAAAATGACAGTTGGGAGTGTGTACCGTGATCGAAACGGAGGATATGGATAGTTTTATTAATGGAGAGGGAAGATTGAGAGATGATAAGGTTGTAGAGGATGGAGGTGAGGGCGTGATGCTGATGATGGCAAGAGAGATTGAGGGTGAGGTGGTGGAATGGTGCGTGATTGGGTGATGAAGGTTGCAGTGTCTGGACTCTATTTCTCTGTATTTCCTTTTTTTTTTTCAGGTGCAAGGTACAGGTAGTTATAAACTTTAGTGGCAGAGGTGCTAGGGAGCTGATTCTTGGACGGTTTTATCAGAGAAGAAGAAGGGAGAATGTGAAGCTGGATTTGTAAACTCGTGGTTGGCATTTGAGGTTGAATAATTGGGGTTGAGCGATGGAATGTATAACAAATCCAGCATAACACAACATCTTATTCATTTAAGTAAGAGATAATTTCACGTTCACTTTCATCCAAACATTCATGAATTGGAAGGTTGTGCTTACCTCTTGGAGTCTCTCTATGTTTGGTGGAGGTGTGATTAATGGGCTCTCTTCCTGTTCCAGTTCTTCCTTTCAGTTGGTCCGAGGGTGCTGGGAGCCAAGAAAATTGAGAGTTAATAAGATTTCCCCCTTCCTTTTTGTTCGTGTTTAATGTATGCCCCTTATCTGGGAAGTGGCGGTTGCTTCTCCATTGTTGTGTCTGCCACAGAGTCCATTTTTCCTCTTCAATCAATTCATGCATATTCATGCATATGCAGCCATTTTCCCTCTTCGATCAATTCATGCATATGCAGCTATACTGATTTAATTATCTTTTTTGTGTGATGAGTAGCAGCATGTTCCAGGAGGGAAGGGCTAGCCTAACGTGCGCAGGAAATTGAATGTTCCACAATTTTTTTTTTTTTTACTTCTTTTTTTCAAATCTGTTTTTTTTTTCTTTTCTTTCCCCTTTTTTAATCCATTTTTTCTTCTTTTATCTTATTTTTTTAAATAAATGATAAATAATAAAAGACAAAAAATAAAATAAAATAAAATAAATATAAATAAAATAGAAAACAAAGAAATAAAGAAATAAAAAAAGAAAGATAAAAAGACAAAATAAAATCGAAGTAAAATAAAATAATAATAATAATAATAATAAAGTAACAATAAAATAAATAAGTAAAAAAAATATCAGAGTGTTGATACTTTCAATAACTTGATCTAAAACCTTTTATAATTCAATTATACATCCCTTTTAAAAAAATAAAGTCATAATTTATTTAGTAATCACTTGAAATTAACCCACTAAAATTAGCCTTACGGTGAATAGGCAATAAAGCACTACTTGGAAGTCACTACGTACTGTTGATAGTTACATGTTCAATCACCACCATCTTCAATTGCAATGGCTTTCTAAACAATTGCGCAACACTAATTAATAATTTCTTAAGTTAAAGACAAATTAATTTAAGACACGTTTCGATAATCTTCTCCAAAAAAAAAAAATAGAAAACAATAAATTTAATTTTTTTACAAGTTAAAACCAACACCGTTAACTTAAATATAGTTTTATAAATAAGCCTAAGATGATGTTGTCCACCAAAAACTATGATGATTATCGTCTAATAATTTCAGAGTATCTAATAATTTCTTATTTGCAATGGTTAACGATGTAATGTAGCATTGTCCCACTTGAGTCTCAAAGTGGAAGCCTCAATGTTTCAAAACATACTCCAGTGCATGTCGGCCATATAACTCCTATGTGCTACATATATGTAGCACTACCATTGTTGTCTATTGAGCAAGATATCTGACCACCATAGAAGAGAAGTGAAGAGAGACCAAAATGCTTTCCAAATTGGTAGAGGAGCATCCTTACCTTTGCTGCCACGTTGGTCTCTTGTGTTTTCTTTTATTCTGTCAAAAAGCATGGGCACTTTGGTGCACAAACAACCCCTCTCAGCCCAACATTCCTCCGGGGAATCGAGGATTACCCTTTCTCGGAGAGACACTTCAGTTCATGGCTGCCATCAACAACACCAAAGGAGTCTATGAATTTGTCCAAGCTCGCCGACACCGGTAACAAAAATATCCCATTCTATCTCTTCTTTTTCTGACTTTTCTTATTTCTTAGAATTATTATGTATATATTGTTTGGTTTTTACAGGTACGGAAAATGCTTCAAGACGAAGTTATTCCGGGAAACGCACGTTTTCATATCGGGAACGGAGTCGGCAAAAGTGATTCTGAACAACGAGGAGAAATTCTCGAAGAAGTATATGAAGTCAATCGCTGAGCTTGTTGGACGCGATAGCTTGCTCTGTGCTGCACACCAACATCACAAACTTATTCGCGGTTCTCTGTTTTCTCTGTTCTCGACGCAATCTTTGTCTTCCTTCGTTGAACTCTTCGATTCACTTCTTCTTGAAGCTACAAGTAGCTGGAAATGTGGATCTGTTATCGTTATTCAAGATGAAACAATCAAGGTATTTCAATTGAACGAAAATAGATTAAGCATATTCTTTATGTAAATTATGTAAATAGCTCTTATAACACTATAATTTATATTTCAAGATCACTAATGTTTTAAACTAAAAATAATTATCAAAATAACTAAGTATTTAAATATAACTTCAAGTATCATACCGAATGAAAAAACAAAAAATAAAGTTGAGTGCCGAATAGAAAAAAAAAATATTACCACTAAATTTTAGTAATTTTGTATTGAAAATAATGTCGTAATTTTATAAATAACTCATACTTTAAAAATGATTAATCTCTTTCGTTTATCTCATACAAATTTTATAAGATGCAAAATTAACAAAATTTCTCTCTCTCTCTATATATATATATAATTAATTAAAAAATGGTTTTATTTTTGGCAAAACCTTTTGAAATAATTTCCTGACTAAAATAATTTAAACATCTTCAAAAAAAAAATAGACTCAGCCAACTTGTTGACTTGAAAAATTAGTATATTGATGTGGTATTTGATTCATTCAAACTACAAAACGACTTTCTAAAAATTCGTGAACTGAATGAAATGGAAAAATTGGTCAATAAAAAATATTTTGTGCGAAACAATTTTTTTTTTTTATGAAAACGTCTTACTATAATATCTTTCTTATTTAAACTTTTCATACTTGAAAAATATTATTTTGTATTCTTCAAATTTATTCCTTATTAAATATTTGATTTGATATTCTAAATGTACCTTTAATACTATTTTTCTAAAATACGTATTAATTCCTTTCTAGTATTACTAAGTCATGATACTACATTTTTTAGGAAAAATGTTATAATTTTATTGTTCTATTATTCATTAATTTCGGTTGAATCATTAAATCATTGACATATAATCCAGTCTTAGAACTTTTATTTTAAAGAGATGTTTATTTTTTGGGCAGTTACTTTGATATTATCAATTTTCTCTTACTACCATTTAACACTTCAAAAAAATATTATTTTATTATAATATTTTTTATATATTTATTTGTATAATGTTAATAGAATATTTTATTATTAAATTTGGTATCAAATAAGTCAAAACTAAAAACGATGTCAAAATAAAACAAATTTAAATTTAAAGACAAGATAAAACCATATATATACATAACAATTCATGGATTATAATCATGGTAGCTAAGGAAAAGTATTTTTTCATGAAGGTAAAAAAACTTCTCTCAAGTCATGTATAACTTCCCTTTTTTTTCTTTATTCTCGTCTTCATCCGTTTTATTAATTTGTTCTTTGTTTCTTTCTTCTGTCTGAAAAAAATGTTAGTTAGTGAACGAAATGAGGTTGAGGGTATTGTTTTTAATGCAGCTGGCTTGTAAGGCGATGTGCAAGATGCTAATAAGCATCGAAAATGGGTACGAATTAGAGAGCATGCAAAATCAGGTTTCTCGTTTGGGTGAAGCAATGTTAGCCTTACCCGTGAGGTTACCCTGGACCACATTCTACAAAGGCCTTCAGGTAAACATACAAATCCTATTACCTCATCTAATTCAACTCCCGACCCAAAACTACCATAAACATATCTTTATTAATTTTTGGTTTAATTAGTCGGATGATACACACTTTTATTTAGATGTGTCAGTTTGATACCCGCTTTTAAAATGATGTCAATTGACTCCCAACTTTTGAAAATATGTCTCAATTAGATCTTTTTCAGCAAAAAATTATTAACACCGTTAACGGTATTGATATTTAAAATGACTTACAAAAATAAATATTTATATTTATATTAAAATTTAGTGGTAAAAGTCATGAATTAAGTTAAGTGAACCGTTTTAATAATTTTTGTCTGAAAGGAATCTGATTAAGACACTCTTTCAAAAGTTGAAACTAGATTAAAACATTTTTAAAAGCGGGTATCAAACTGAGACAAAAGAAGATACCATCCAACTAATTAAACCTTAATTTTTTTTTAATATTAAGAAGTCAAATTTAAATCTAATTCAAATCTACCAAATCAACCTCTAAAATAAAGTTTATATTCACTTATATACTACAAATTCGTTTTATCTTTAATGGACTTAAAATTTCCGATCACTGAACTGAAAAAAACTGAAGTTCAGACCCAACCTCTTTTAATAACTCAGCACAAGTTCTTTCACATCATATTTTCATTACTAATTATCAAGAAACAAACTTTGAAATGTGAATTTAAGCTTTCGAGTGAAAATGCAGGCTCGAAAAAGGATAATGGACATATTGGAGAAGACTATAAGTGAAAGAAGAAGTGGAATTGCGAGTAACCATGTAGATTTCCTTCAACAACTTTTGGATGATAAATTACACGACGATGGAATCCCAAGGCTAACAGACAGAGAGATCAAAGACAATATCTTAACTATGATAATTGCAGGTAAGGTTTAGTACGAACCATCCAACCCCAATACAGAGAAATTAGTATATAGTTCATGATAATTACATTTTTAATTTACCAATCAAGTTAATAACACGTTATAATGAAATTAAACAGAATGACATAATCTTAAAACTATCGAAATCGCAGGACAGGACACGATAGCAAATGCAATGACATGGATGATAAAATTTGTGGATGAGAATCCGCTAGTTTTTAATACCCTTATGGTGGGTGAATCTTTTCAACTTGGTTTATGTTTACATTATCCAATGTTCTTTCAACACTTTCTTCCTTTTGGGTTAGTAAAAAGTCGTAATTTTTGATAACTAAACAGAAGGAGCAACTTGAGATCGAGAAGAATGGTTCGAGAAATTCATATCTTACAGTAGAGGCCCTCAATGAGATGCCATATGCTTCTAAGGTGTGTGTATGTTTGTACTTTTCTGCAGTGCTGCATCAAATTTACTATTAATTATAGTTTCTGATACAATAATTTATTTTCTCTTCCTTTTTATTTATCTCAATTTTTGTTTTTTTTAAAAAAAGTTGATATTGATGCACTCAAACAGGTTGTAAAGGAAGCATTAAGAAAAGCATCTGTGGTACAGTGGTTGCCCAGAGTAGCACTGGAGGACTGTGTTATTGAAGGTAATTAACACTAAATTTCTCATGCATGCGTATGATGGACTTTGTGTAAACTTAAACGAGAAAAAAAATGAAAGTGGTGAAATGTTATAGGATATAAAATCAAGAAGGGGTGGAACATTAACGTGGATGCTAGATCGATACACCATGATCCAACGGTGCACAATGATCCGGGTGTGTTCAATCCTTCAAGATTCTCTGTAAGTCCAAACTACAAGAAAAATGAAAATCTAAATTTGAGAGTTAGAAATGAATTTGGATTCTCCGTTGATTTTTTGTATGTTGTTTCTTTATTGTATTTTCATAATTCAGTATACTACTAATTTTAACATTTTAAAATATATTAAAAAAATATTTAAAATATCATTACAGTATATTTTTAATACCTAATAAAGAATGGCACACAAAAATTAGTAAAAAATTTGGACTCGTAAAAAATAAGAAAATAAAATGTTGGAATACAAAAATACTGCAGGAAGAGTCAAAAGCATACAGTTTCTTAGCTTTTGGGATGGGAGGAAGGGCGTGCCTAGGGAAGAACATGGCCAAAGCCATGATGTTGGTGTTTCTCCACCGTTTCATCACCAATTGCGAGTGGGTATTTTCTATCATTAATTAGCTTAATGCTGGTAATTAACATGGTAGTTATATTCAAGTAATTAAATTGTTTGTATTATTAAGGTGGAAGGTGATTGATTCTGACTCAAGTATTCAGAAAGGTGCACTTTTTACGAAACTTAAGAGCGGATATCCTGTGCGTTTGATCTCGACGAGGAATGACCAAAACATAACCATGTGATGTGACAACATAAACATTTACACTTGCAAGCAATTCGAACGTGGGTTTCAAGATTTTACCCATGGATTCAGGGTTGGCTTTTGAGTAACCAGTATTTAACTCGTACAGTTATCTATTTTCAACGTTAGTTACTCTACTCATGTGATCCACAAATTACTTTTGTTGTCGAATTGTTAAGAATATATGATGTAAATATAAATGTTAAATGGATATGAATGTGTTATTTCATAGGAAATGGTTAGGAATCAATTGTAAATATAAATTTTATATTGGTTAGAAATAAGAAATTAGAGTATTATATAAGAATAAAAGCTCATAAATTCAGTATTTTAAAGTGTTGGGTTGAGAATGGCGTCAACAATATCTTATTTCATTAAAAAGAACGGTCATACATAAAAGACGGAAAAAGAGTACTCGTGTACAAATAAAGATATAATCGAAATTGATGCATCAAATATCAATTGATCAAAATTTTATCACATTCCCACAGTCAATAGGAGATGAGTAATAATTCCATATATGAAAGTTACAAACAATTCCAGAACATCTAAAACCAAACAAAAAATATGCAGTTCACAGTTGTTTTCTGTCGGTAATGAATTCTCAGGTTTAGTTTTGGAAAAATGAGATTTTATGTATTTACTGCTAAAATTATGTTCTCAAGATATTCAAAATTTAAATAATTGTCATTCACAATCATCTCCTCTCATACTACTTATGGGTTTTTTCAAGAGAATCAAGATCAAACACAAAACCAATGAAAATCTTAGTCCACTTCATTAATGGATTGATATTAATTTTAATCCAAAATTTTAAAATAATAGATTTATGAATATTTTTCTCTTGTAGATATTAATTAACATATTCACACTTAAATTTCTAAGTTTTAGACAAAGATCACATTGTTTCAAAGTTAAAAACTAAATTTAATTTTAACATTTTTTTTATGATGAGCAAGAGTTATGTTTTTATACGAAAAAAAATTGAAAAAAAGCTATTTAATCAAAATGATATAATGTATGAAGGTTTAGAATTTCTAAAATAAATTAGAATTAGGTACGACTAAGATTACTTTAATTTAGAAAATATATTTAATTTGATGATTTCAATGATCAAATTATTAAAATAAAAGAATGATAAAATTGGAGAGAGTGTTTGAAAGGAAGAGAAATATAAATAATTGTTAATCCAAAATTTAATATATTTTTTTCAATATAGTCATTCTAATTCTAATTCTATTACATTAAATTAAATTAAATTAAATTAAATTAAATTGTGTTAACGTATTTAATATTTTATAGATGGACATTTAAACAATTTATAATATTTTACACATTTCAACTTAAAATGTCATTTGAAATGTCATTTAACCAATAAAAAAATTATTGTTGTTAGATTAAAAATATTATATTTATTTATTTATAAATTTTAAATATTAAAATATATTAAAGTTTGAAACAAAGATAAATTTCAAATTCATATATATATATATAAAAGTTTATGACAAAAAAAATTAACCTTTGAAAAATAAAAATATATTTTAATGATGAAGAACAATGTACTCTTAAAAGCACTTTACTAAAATAATAAAAACAACTAGATTCCCAAATTAAGTCACTTATTAATAATCCGATATTTTTTTTTTTACAACTAAATTACTACCCATATGATATTCAAGTGGAGGGGGAAAGAGTTTCAATAGGTATGCAGAGTAGTATTTTTGGTGATTTTGGTTGTGGTTTTATTATAGTTTTTCCTTCAAGTTGAAGTGGTGTGAGAAAAAAAAAAAAATTTAAGAAGGTGTCTCCGTCGAGCCAATTGGCAGAGTAATCCAAAGGAATAAGACCATTTATAGACGAATGCTGCACTTATCGTCACTAACCAAACGTTAATCATGTCTCTTTCATTCATTTCTCGCTGCTTTTTCTTATTTTATTTTCACTTTTTAATTCATTTTACTTGGAATAATTAAAATGCTCCTTCTCATATATTTTTTCCTCTTCAACAATGTCTTCCTAACTAGGGACATCATCATAGTCAGCATATAAGTAATTATATTTATACACAGAACTTTGTAGAGGTGAAATGTCTGTATGTTTATTATATATGATATTTTAGTAAATGTATTTTGTATATTTTATTTTCTAGTGTTATTGTGAACTTTTTTCACAGTTCTATTATTTTTCATTTAGTCTTTTTTTCTTATTACTTTACTTGTTTGCTAATTACGTAAAAAATAATTGTTACAAACGAACATAAATCATATGAGCAAATAGATACTTGAAAAACATGAAGCATCAACAATCGGGACAAACCTTGTCTTAGTGAACAATTTTGCTGTAATTTAAATGTAGGTTTTGTTTATTAGAAGTCTTAGATATATTACTCAAGGAGTAAATAATAAAGAGATTATACATTAATGATGGTTTAAAAATTCTCATAAATCGGTAATTCAATGACATGATCTCAAGTTTAAAAGCTGAATATGCTATTTGTGTTGTATTCTCAAGTTCAAAATGACATCTATTATATTCTAATTTAACACGAGGTTTCAAGTTTTAATATTGGGTAAGCAACTAAATTAAATATTTTATCTAAGTAGTCTTATTTTACTCAAACTAGTGAAAGATATTTGTGTTCTTTAAGAGAATGTAGATAGTCTATAAAAGAAAAAGTATGATAGAATAGTCAAAAAGAAAATAAGTTTCTTCAATTCTTATCCAAATGGCGTTTAGATATAATATTTTTTCTGAAACAGTGTAACAAGAATACAAATCAATTCATTGTTATGGCGTTGGAAGCGTAACAAGAGAAGAAAGAACATAAATAAAGAGTGAAAAATGTTAGGTTTACACATAAGGCACACCATTCTCAATCCAAAACCTTAAGACAGTGAATTTATGGGTCTTTAATCTTATATTTATTTTTTCAATTCTAACCAACGTAGAACTTAGACTCACATTTGAATTTTTTTTTTTTAAAACATCTGAAATTTGATGATGGAGCAGTTGCCTATGATTTGCTGAAGAAAACTTCAAAGTTCAAAGGGTGTTTCAGCAACTATAAAATAGGTTGTGACCCACTTGGAGAAAACAAAACAAAAAAAAATGGTGTACAAGTTGGATATATAATGAGTATATCACAATTATAATGCAGTAGAAGGAGACAACAACACAAAATCAATGTACTGAGCAATGATTTATCACTACAACACAAAGACAACAAGAATAGTTGTCATTATAAATTTTAAAAAAGGAAAACTAATGCTTTCATAATTATATACTTTTTCATTAGTTTGATTTTGCTTTCCCCACATAATATATAAAATTGAAAATTCATAAACTTGTTTTTTCTTCACATACTGCGATTAATAATATGCAATTGGAATGAGTGAGGTCACAAGATTCTGCTCCATCTGAAATTTGAGATGAAAAAGCATCCACAACTTAAAACTCAAGTAATCGCATAAACAAACAAAACTCCTCTGATAACAAAAAAAGTTCTGAGGAAGTTCATTATAAAATATACGTATAATTAATAACTCTGAAACTAAGTCACGGGAATATCAAAAAGCTGCATGCAGTAGTAACATGAATGGTTTTGGATGGTTTAAGAAACAAGAATGAATAGTATAGGAAAAAGAAATTAACTTGTTTGAGACAGAAAATATGTATGGAATTTGATTTTCGATTTCTGTGCCGAAGTTTTGGAATATGGTGTTGTAGGGTTGGGAGGGGCTAAGCAACGAAAATAATGGATAAAGAATGTTTATTTTACGAGGTATTTTACAAGCTTAGAAGGTTGGTTCCCTTGCGACAGACAGCACCAAAGAAAATATGTTGGTTGCTGATAAACAATAACATATTTTTTCACTTCTTTAGGATAATTCTGATCTACTTCGTTATAAACAATCTCGTTTATTCAGCACTCTATTATTTTGTTATTTTGTTGTTCCAATTCCAACCACTATGCCATAAACTTCTCTATTTGTTTTT
>Ga0214544_1005719_pt1 | contig 23777 bp, 14 predicted proteins | sample CNSS3metaG_FD_160074 | JGI IMG/M metagenome (GOLD analysis project Ga0214544, IMG submission 160074) | Root nodule microbial communities from cowpea collected in UCLA plant growth center, Los Angeles, California, USA - CNSS3 | ecosystem: Host-associated > Plants > Roots > Nodule | place: USA... | reverse complement strand
GTAACCGGTAACCGGTTACATAATAATATAATAATTATTAATTAATAACATATATAATATAATAATCAATAATAATAATATGTAATAATTAATTATGTATATAATAAATATTACTACTATTAATATATATATAATATGATAATAAATAATATAAAGTAATTAGATATAACTAGCGTAAACACAGGCGCTATCGCACCTGTGTTTACGTATTTTTTAAATATGTGTGATATTATATTAATAGGTGATAATATTGTAATGTTATTAAGTTAATATATAAATTAAAATTATATTTATTAAAAATAAAGTGAAATATATCGTAACAGATGAAAGAATAACCATTGATAAATAAAGAATAAGAGACAATTTTACAAAAAGCTTGTAAAAGTAATGATCAATTTTTAAAAATTTAATAAATTATTATATTTAAAGGGTAAAATTTGTATTTTTAAATGTGGACACACAAAGAGGAATCCCCTTTATATATTGTTATAGATAAGAAACAATAAAATTTGTCTATATAATAATTATTAATAATAAAATAAATTATTAATAATAATTTTAAATAATATAATTATTATAAAATTAATAACACTAATTTAATATAATTTAAATTTTTTAATTTTTTTAAATTTATCAAATAATAGATTTTAAATTTTAATATTTTGTCTAATCTAAAAATTAGTTCATATATTTATAAGATTATTTTAGTAATTTTTAATTTTTATCTATTATAACTTTTTATTTTCTCTATCATATCACTCAAATAATTCACTAACTCTCATAAAATTTATTTTTAAATCTAATCACTTCATTCTCTAAATCCACTCAAGAAAACACATATATTTATCCACCCAAATTCACACGATCTTCACACTCTCTCTATCTATCAAATTCACCGACACAAGTGAACACCCTAAAAGAAACAGACCTCACCACTCACACAGAAAAATAAAAAAAGATTCACACACCATACCAAAAAAATTACCACCAAGAGTCTCATTCGGAGCTTCTGGATTCACTTTTTGGCTTTTGGGATTCTACGGGGCTAGCACGAGGTTGGGCACACTCTCCTTCTCCCATAATTCTCTCACCTTCACCTCACGGTCTTCTGGTTCTCGCACCAGCATTTGTTCTGGACTTCGTCGAACAGAGCGTCCAATTTCGCTCAGAGAGTCACCACCGTTTAAGCCCACGGCCAAACCCCTCGCCTTCGTCCACCACAGACTCGGTCACACCACGCTCACTGAAACGACTTGACATTGTGAGCCGCCACGAGATTGTGCGCTTAACTCCACTTGCATCCCGTTCCTCTCTATTCTCTATATCGGTATCTTTGAGGTATTTTACTTTCCTCGTTCCTCTATTTTTCCGATTTGGATTTCACATTAAATGCTAATTGGGGTTTGTTTCGGGTCATAAACTGTTGGAACCAAATTGAATTGATGAGGCTATGGTTTCGTTTGGGATTGATGATTGAAATTCTGACGTTGAAGAAATTGTATAACCTAACCTCTGTTTGGATTTAATTTGATGTTGTTTATGGTTTAAATGCATTGAGCATCCCGTTGGTTTTTTTGTATTTGGTTTGAACATGAATTTTGATGGATGTAGTTTCCAAGTTTCTGGTATGCGGAAACCTGGGTTTCTAAATTAGGATTGGTGCATGTTGGCTTTGATAAATATAAGAGAATGGGTTGTTGTGGTAAACTTTTTATCGTTGAGTGTATGTGTACGGTCGGGTTTCAATTTGATGTTCACGATCTGGTTAATTGGTTTGTGATTGAGTAAGAATTTACTGATTGTAATTGGTTTGTTGTTAATGAAATTTTGGGCTTGAGTTTTGACGCAAACCCTTTGGTATTGGAAGTGGGAATTCCTGAATCACTTTGTCGTGGTGAATTTGAAAAGAAAAAAAACGTGTAAGAGTATTGTTGTCTTGGATTGATTGACTGATTATTGTGGGAAGCATTGAATTTATGGGTTTACTTTACGAATATTAATGCTATTTTTACTGGAGTGGAGAAAGTAGTTGCTACTATTGTTCCGTCATATATACTATTGCATAGTATTTGGTTTTCTTATTTTCCACGATGAGTTTTATGGGTTTATTTGTGGATTTTGGAATTCATGGTTGAGTGTGTTTAAAGTTGACAAAATGCTTTGGTGTAAAGTTGAAGCAGAAACAGGAAAAGTAGAATCTGAAGCATTGGGGTTTTTGAATTTATTAGAGTTTTAACCTTTTTTTTGTGAGTGAATTCTTTGACGTCTTATTTAATTTGTTTGGAACTGTTTAATACTTATTTGAAGATGAGCAGGATTTGTTTGGAACATCCTAGTTGGATTTGATTGTAAATAGAAATAAAAATAGAAATAAATAAATAAATATATATATATATATATATATATATATATATATATATTTATTTATATATATAGATAGATAGATAGATATCTATCATCAATCTAGAGCGCGTGTTCCACCATTCGATTTCCAAGCAGTAAGCAAAATCTTCTATCCCAGTCAATTGACATTGGTGTCAAATTTGCCCATTGTTCCCTCCTGACCAGGTTTACCTTTTTTCTCTTGTCTTGATGATTTCAGTTCATGACAAGCCTGTGTAACTGTTTTTTCCACCCATTGTTTAGTTCATGTAATCCCTTCACAAATTTTGCCTCTGTACTTTCTTGCTCCTATTTAAACTTGAGTATTCATTTGTTATTTGTGCTTACAGTTGATTCAAGTCATTAAACTTGGTCAATTTACATTACTTGGTAGTAATTTTTTCACACAATACTTCCATTAAAGTTATTCAATTTTCTTTTGGTGTATCTATCTGCAATGAACACCTTAAAATTGACTTTGTGCTTCAGATTGTAATTATCACTGTATTTTAGCCTAATCCACTTTCAGTTGGCAACAAACTTACACTAAAACAGTACATGCCTCACATTCCTTTGATGTGATGACCAACTAGTTTTATAAATTAGACATTCGTAGGGTCAATTTTAATTTGTCTGAAAGCATGGAGGGTCTATAATCTGGACACTAAGTAATTAAGTGATGACATCAATTATAAAAGGCACGTATGCAAGGTGTTTTCTATATGCAATGATAAACTTAAAATTAATAATTTTCATCTTTGAGTTTTTGGCTGTTCTAAAGCATCGGAAATTGTATTTTATTATGTTAAGCAAAGTTGGAAAGGAAAGAGAAACGGAAAAGGAAAAGGTTCAAAAGTGTGTGATGTAAAAATTAGAGTTAGATTTTGTAATGTGGACAAATATAATATGGTTGTACTTATATGCATGTCAATAACACAATTTGGTGTTGGGATAGCTATAACAAGACACTTGTGGCCTTGTTTTTGGAGCTTTGCTTATGAACTTTTGTTGCGAGGTTAGAGGTGATGCGATGGTGGTAAGTATTGGAGAGAGAAACAAAAGGGAAAGAGTGAATGGTCCAAAACATGTTTTGTTGAACTTAACAATAAATAATGATGGAAGCAAACTACACCTACAATGGAGTTCTGCTGAAATAGAGAATGAAAAAAAAGGGATTTCATAACTAAGATCCACGCAACCTGGGGTTGGTATAACATAGAATATATGAAGCTACAATGTAATCAGCTAGAACAAAAAATGATATTGGCTGTAGGAGTATAGAGGGTGAATTGTAGGGGAGGGGAAGTTGAATCACTTAAGGTGACATAATAAAAGCAGGGCAACAACTCCAGGTGGGTTGTTCACTGACAATGGCTTCCTTGTTTTGTCCTTTAAGAAGTCATTTTGGAACCAAAGACTATTACACCTTTCTTTCATTTTTGTGAAGACAGCTCCTAATAAGATCTCAATATTTTCTAGTTGTCCCTGTGATCCAGTCTATGTAATTAATATCACTAGCTTTAGTTAATTACTGTTAACTGATGGTGCTATCTGGCTAGCAGTACATGACACCATTATCAATTAGATACATGTTGTTTCGGCCTCACCCTGCCATAACCATTTTGTGCCATTTAATTGAAAAACATATGGAGTGAAAAAATTAAGTATAAACTGTAAAGTCATACAAAAACGTATTAACAGAATCGACCACACACTGACCACCTGGACATCTTAATCTCTTTTGTCAATAACTATTGAAAATAAAGAAAATGAAGAGGAAGAGAGAGAAAAAAAACTTATTTAAACTCAATCTAGTATGCATGATGTCTGTTGCTATATTTAAGCATGGAGGGAATATAGTTGTAAAGAACACTCTTAATTGCAAATATGTACTATCTCTAATAGAAATTTAATAGTTGTGATCAATCATTTTTGTGTTTTTCCTTGATTATTTTTTTCTGATCATAGGTTGTACTATATGAAGCCCAATAGTTATGTCTGTTACTAAAGGCTGACCTGGATAAAGAACTTAATTAAGCGCTTATTAAATATGAGCTGGTCATAATAGGCACCTGGATTTTAATTTTTTTTTTTTAATTGAAGAAATCAGTTTGAACTATTTTCATGTAAGATATAAGCTATTTTTATTAATTATCTCAAAAAGCTTATTATATAAGTTGAAAACAACTTATGGACATATGATAAGCTATTTCCATAAGTTTTTCCCTATACTTACAGAAGTGAAGATGAGCTCAAATAGACTTTAAATAGGCTCTTCCTAACTGATATTAATTTGATCATGGCTTAGGAATGTGAGTTCATGATTGTGGCTTGAATATATTTAAATGCTGAGAAATGTGATTATTTTAGTTGGGATTAGGTACCAACCGCAATCTTTCCTGTCTATAGATTAGACTCTATAGTAATTATGGTGGAAACCTTTTTGAAGCAAATCAAAATTGCTTCTTAAAAAGGTTGCCTAACATAGTTTCTATATTGGAGGTGGACTCCACAGACTATGAATTGCTTAAGCTTAAAAGTTTCTCTGCATGATGTGTGTTGAAGTGTCACCTCTATTGAATTCCTTTATGTTGACTTATTTAGTTTCTCAAAGTGGAAGACTGGGGATGGGGAAACCGAGTTGTTATATTTTGTGAGTGTGTAGTTGCTGACTTATTATATTATGTTTAAATGTGCAAATCGTCAATGTCTCACATTAACTAGCTACAAATTTTAACATTCTGGTTTGACTTTCGTTTTGACAGCTCAATTTGTGGGTAAATATAATGATGTGGATGTAATTGTCTCATTCATATTAACATAAAGTAAGCCTTCTTTCCTAAATGTTATGTGGATGTAATTGTCTTATTGATATTAACATAAAGTAAGCCTTCTTTCCTAAATGTTATTTGTCTCTGATATGTTGTGATGCTCCTTTGTCATCCTTTTTGAACCGTCTTGTCATTCTCTCTCAACCAGTTGTGTTTCTTCCTCTATTGGTCGGTGCATTTCTTAATTGATATTTCCAATCTTGATAAATTTAACATGCAGGCAGATTCCATATATTTTATGATTGCATTATTAATCATAGGAAGCTTGTTACGACTTTTGTGATTACTAGTTCAATTCCACATTTTTAAACTTCTCTATAGAGACAAATTTATAGGTTTTACATAGCAGACATTGCTTTCTCAAGACAATTTTTATCTCTATCATGTTCTAGTTTATGACAAATTAATTTGTTTGGTTAAGTGTCATCTGCTTATTCTTTTTGGTATAGGTGGGAATCGAATTCTTTCTCTCTTCCCCTTTTTATGGTTTTGTATGTCTCAATACTTAATTTCGTTTAGGTGAATAAATTTATTTAAAAATAAAAATAAAAAATAAAAAAATATTTTTAGTTAATGGTAAATGAAGAAGTTGAAATAATTTTTTTTTCGAAAATTCTCAAATTTTAATTTTTGAAAAATAAAAGAAATGAAAAAAAAGTCCAATTTGTTTTCATTTTGTACTTTTCTACCACATTTGTTTCTTCTTGATAGAGAAAATAGTCATATGATTCTAATAATTAGAAATAATATATCTCCTAATGATTAGAATTAATATTACTGACTATAATTGATATTGTGTTGATTTGATGTGATATGATTCTCGTGATGTGTTATTATTATGTTCCTTATATTGTTCATTATAATTAAAGCTAGGATTATATCGATATTGTAATGTATGGATATAAATACCTTGTTTGTAATATGAAAAGATTAGAAAAAAGAAAATATTTTTTACACTTCTCTCATTCTTTCTCATCACCATTCACATACAAACAAAAAAAGAAAAAAAAAATAGTTGTAAGAGGAAGTAAAGAGTTTGGAATGTACGTCACTCCTATTTTTTAGGAGCAACAACAGGAAAGAACAAATCTATTCAAGACTCATGATGTTACAAACAACTGAAAATTCAAAGGATATGAAGATAAGGCTTTGAGCACATTTGAAGAATAGTTTTTAGGAAAATTAATTTATGTTTCTATGTTTTTGGATTGAGTTTTCTTTTAAAGATTAGTTTATGTTTTCATATTTATGAGAGTTTTGGACTTTCTTTTAGAAATTAATTTATGTTTTTATGTTTTTGGGTTTGAGTTTCCTTGTAGGGTTTCTAAGTTTTCTAAAACTTATGTGTCTATATATAAAGATTACAAGGTACAAAAGACTAATATAAACACTTTTGAATCATATTATATGCATTTGCACTATTTGAGAGATGATTTTCTTGATTCTTAGATTAGAATTCTGATTCTTATCAAATATTAACATTTTTGTAGCAAATCTTTACTTCACTTATTAATATGCTAGATTGTGGAGTCTCCCGCGTCTTTTTTATTCCACGTTTTTCTCTAATTTATTTTTGTTATTTTTTTGAGGATTTAAATTCAAAAGTGATTGTACTTTTTCCTAGATAAGATCGTATAAAAAAGTGTCTTAACTAGAAAGAAAATAAGTGGTATAAGACAACTCCATAAGAAATTTTGTATAAGTATTAGGAGAAATTTAACATTCCACATGCCCACAACACCAAATGAACAATTGCTTATTCAATATTGTTATGAAGACCTGCTGCAAATGGAAAGAAGCAATCATGAATTAAACTCTTGTCAAAAATTTTATATCCAATATGACCAAAAATCAACAATTTAATTCTAGAAATGCAGACAAACATGTACATGAAGTAAGGGTAAATCAAAGAACTAAACTTGAAAATCAAAAATTGGAGATCAAACTGATTGAATTTGAATTAACTTCATTGATTAGAAAACTAACTATGAGTAAGGATGTCAAAAATATTTATAATAAAACCTGAAACGAAGAATAAAGAATGGAAACTGCAAATCGACACCCATAGATGATGGGTACATGTATTTTTAAAACTTACATGTTAATAGAGCGGGTATGGATATTATAATAATTGTACCTACGAATACTTGTACATGTTATATTCTATTTTAAATAAAAAAAATAAAAAAAAATATGATTAAAATGTTAACACATTGATTTTGAATGAATTATTTTTTATCAATTAGTTTTAAAAACAAAATTATTTTTTGTAAGCTATAATTCAACACTATTTAAATGAGTTATTTGGACTTTGTTTAAAATTTATGCATGTTATTTATTGTATTTTATTTAAATATATGATTAAATATATTGTTAAATATTTTTAAAAAAGTTTATAAATACACGTGCATATCCGTAAATATTAAAAGAATATACAGGTAACCACATAACATATCCACGTTGATATGAAAATGGATACGAGACAAATATTTATTCAGCAAATATATTACCCACTTGTTGATATTCCTGGTCATGAGCCAAGAAGTATATGAATGAATTTCACAAAACATGTGAATATGGATAATGCATTTTGATTGATTACTATACTTAGGCATACCCTTAGTTACAAGAAATAGTAATATGCAAATTAGTTACAAGAAATAGTAGTATGTAAATTGTGACTTCAAAAAGTAATAATTGGTAAGACCTATTTAATAATTCTAAACTACTATGTATATATTTACTAGTTTAGAGTTATTGTTTTTATTTTGGGAAAGTGTTATTCTGAAAAAGAAAATTAGAAGTTTAGTAATTGTATATGTTTAATTTAAGTATTTTTCTCAAAAGGACGAATAAAATTATTAAAAATAAGTAACTTATTAGACTTGTTAAATAATGGATTATATATATTTTATTATAACTGTAATAAATGAATTAAAAATAATTTATTAATCTTTTTATATTTACTAAAGTTCTATTAAATGTCAAATAAATTCACAAATTTATTCATCAACATTTTTTGGATAAAATATGTAATTGTATAAAAAATTTACTTTTTAAAAAATTCTAAAAAGGTTTAAATTGTATACAAATTCTATTATTGTTAAAAAATATTTTTCACTTCAGACTTTACAAAAATACCTTTATTCTCAGTCAAATACAAAATTAAATAAATATTTAAAAATAAATGGAAAAGTTTAAATAGATTGTGAGGTTATAACAAATAAACATTTCAAAATCTCGCTTACATTAAAAAAATTCACCCTCATGTACTTCAATCCCATCATGCTCGATCGCAACCACTTATGATTCACTCAGCTTCAATCATGAATCACCACCAATTCAGTAATCCACAGTTACCTCTTGCTTGGACAAACATGCACCACGAACCAGCATTCTAGGACTTGTGTCAAATATTATACGGCTTATGTAACACCTAGCTTCACCATCAATCCACAATTTCAGTAATTGCCCCCCACAGCTTATTGCAACAATTCTTCTAACACAGTGATCAGAATATGTCAAGAAATGCACCACTCCAACCTGATGCAAAGCATAACGATAGTCAACTATACTTCTAAGCATTAAAGGAAAGTATACTATAGATGACTGAAACAATCTTATAGATTATGTAATTTAAAATTATATACTTTTAAATTACCTAATTTAAACCCATTCGGATTCAGATTATATATTATGAATAATTGTACCTTAATAGGAAAATATTTTAAAATATAACTTAAAATATTATTATAAGTTAATTAAGAAGCATTATAAAATAAAGTTATGTTTTGATATTATTATAAGTTAATTAAGAAGTACCTTATAATTGGTGGTCGTCTGTATGGGCCGGGGTACTTTTGGGGCCGGTCCGCCTTTGTCAATTAAAAGTCATCATCTATCAGGACTATAAATGATTCACCATTAGGAAACCCGTAAAATTTGAGAATTGTTCTCCAAGGACACCGATTTTGGGATTGAACAAACATATGGATTAACCTCTGATATTTTTCTTAGCTGCAAGCTCCAGTGAGATTCAGAAAATCATCTCCAAACACAAGAAACTGGCAAAGTGATCTGAACAGCATAGGCTGCTAGATCGTACAACCAAAAAACAAAAAAAAAAAAAAAAAGGAAAGACAAGGTTTGAAAATGGCTCACGAGTCACTCTCAGAAACTCCAGATATCTCGCCGCCTTCATCTACAGCACAGTTGCAGTCAGATCCATCTCTTTCAAGGAACGGATCTTTTAGCCGGCTCAACGCCCAGGCACCAGAATTTGTGCCAACTCGAGCCACCCCACGGACCGATTTGCAGCAACCTAGGCTTGTTGTACCACCTCCTCCTCCAGCTTCTAGTATGGTACACGTTTATTCACCGCCCCATTTACCGATTCAAGGTCATGTCGTCCCGGTACAGAATCACCATCATAATCTTGGCCATCAGCATCACGTTCCAGTTCACTACCGGCCTCATCATCACCCACATCAATATTACGTTAGTTCTGATTCTACCGTGCAGCAGTCTCAAGTTGACCCAGATCGTCTTCCTTCTTCCAAAAGCAAGCTGTCTGATGAAGCCAGTCAGAAAATTTTGAATCAGGTAAACTTCAGTTGCCTTACGGATATGCCAATTTCACTGGTTATCGCCAGATTCCAAAGTGAATGGATGGTTCACTGTTTCAGTTTTTCCTTTGTTAACTCACACGGATTGGTACATGGAAGTGTTCTTGCTTCTTTTTGACCATTTTTAATCCTGGTGTATATCAATATCAGTCAAATATTTTCGTTAGCCAATCATGTATGCTTATTTGTTTGTATTTTGTACTGTGTTCTATCACTGTCCACCGATCAAGTTACTTGGTCTCACACTTTGAGCATAACTTTCCTCCCTTCCCTTTTCACCCACAACCTTTTGTCCCAAACTTACCCTCAGTGATTCAACTGAAAGACAACGAACTCAGAATGAATTAAATTGATCCTCAGTGCACTAATCCCCATATTTATTTGGTCCAGTTATCCTTGTAGTCATGGTTATCAAAATCGCTAGTCAACTTGTTTATGTTTATGATTCCACATCCTAGGACCGAGTTAACTTGCACTAGAATTGTATTTTATTAGGGTCCTATAAACTCGATCAAACTCATGTAAAATCGCAAGTTTAGAACAAAGTTTAATACAACACTGGATTTATTTGTTTTTTGGTCACGATTTTTTCAAAATGCACTAGAGAACAATTTCATGGTTCCCTAGTACTCTCTTGCAATCTTTTGTCTGTTTTGGGTGTTAATCTCTGGGTGTCTACTCTGCTCCATTCCATTTTGTGTCTTTGATTCTCCTCTACACTTTATCATCTCACTATTCCCTTTTCCTTTCTCTTGTCTACTTTTAGAAATGGGACTAGCTATACAAGCTAAAAAGGGTTGAGTCATATTAGGATTTTAACTTTTCCTTTTTACTCATCTTTGGCTAGGTTGGACTATTGGGCCTCCATTTAAGTCCAACAACTTTTTTTTGGGTAAAGTATAATATGTCATATAATCAACTAGAATAATGATAAAAGGATGATAATATTAAAAAAAAAATGAAAGAATGTTTAAAAATATATAAAATATGATAAACTAATAATAATAATAATATTACTACAGTACAAAAAACATAAAAAGTTTTTTATAACATCACATAATATTAAATTAATATTTTATTTATAGGTATTTTAATATATTTGTATGCGAAGTAAACTCTTATGAGTTTCCAATTATCTTGTTGTAGGTGAGATCAATTATCTTGTACCATAGGATAGGTAGGCCAAATCACAATTAAATTGTAGTGCTTTGGCTGTTACTCTTTAATTAAAATGAGTTGCACCTTGACTATCATTATAGTTTTTAGCTTAGTGGTAAGTGTTCAATCAAGCAATTAGTATCAAAGTTAAGGTTACGAGTTGAATTCCTATCAAGACAATTATTAAGGGGGAAATTGTTGCATGTAACATCAATTGGACTATTGGTCTACTACACTCTTAAGTTGAAAAAGCTGCACCTTCACTATTAGTTATAGCTTTTGATCGACAGTTAGAATCGAGATCTTACTACAAAAGTATGAATTGTATATTGGGAGACACAAATCCTAACAAAATTTATGAACTTCAAATATGTGCACACCAAATCATTATATCTCACTCAAAACTCGTAATGGAACTTCAATTCAATATGACAAACATAAAACAATATAATAAAAATATGAAACAGTAAATCATTAGAGGTGTAAACCGTGCATCCTAGTTACGTAGGAGAGTAACTCCTTACTAGTTACAAAATAGTAAACCATTAGCTCCATCCCATTTCCAAATAAGAATTCTGTCTTATTTACAAGATAATAATTCATCTAAAGCAAATAATCTTGTAAGATAAAATCATAATCTCCACATATACCTTCAGCTCCATCATTTCCAATTCAATTTCCTTTACCTTATCAATAATGTCTTAATGCTGATGTAAAGTTTCATCCTTTTCAACTTTGATTGTAACTAAGCTTTCATCCAAATCCAAGTTGTCTACATCCAAACCCAATACTTCATTCTTCTCATGCTCATCTTCCATAGCCTTTTTATCGTCGGATGAACAATCATCAATATTAATTTGAACTGGTTTTCTTGTTTGCTTCTTCTTCGTTAATTTTGAGTAACCCATAACAAAAACAACATCGTTTATTGTAATTTGCTTTAGTCTATTTCTTATTTTTGTATAGATTTGCTTTAGCCTATTTCTTATTTTTGTATAGACGTTAACAAATGCAAAGACCAATATGATAAGCAAGTAGTAGACTAGTAATTCTAAATATATTTTCTCATTAATATTAACTTAGTATCTCAAAGGAACTCCAATTATCCTTACATTGGGAGGAGCTACATTTTTGGAAATATGGATGCTCTTTCTTTTGTGAAATGTTATAATAGAGAAACTAAAGAAGTTCTTGAATAGATAAAGTTTGTAATTTTCTTACCTTTTGGAATTTTCTCATGAATTGGTATCTTCTCATAATCTTCCAACATTAGGTAAATACCATTTGCAACACAAGGTCTCTAAAATAGCATTTTCCTCTTTGCCATCAATATTTGACCAACAATTTTGTAGTTTGCTTTATTATGTCACAACTTGAATAATATTGTCTTTCAACATGACATGCTTCATCTCAAACTTTTTAACAAGTTTTGGATATAGTGGATGCATCTATGGACTTCAAAAAAAATTCCCTTTGGATTGTTCACAAGGAAGTTTATTGTCGTACTTATTTTCTTATCTGTCCAACTCAAGCAATGACTACCTTGGGGTACCGACAAAATCAAAGTTACAATACCATTTTTTATCAATTATTCCTTAGATGGAAAAGTTACTCTTCTTTTGTCTATGTCGATGACATGATTGTTGCAGGGGATGATGAGCATGAGAAATTGGTTTTGAAAGAACATTTTGTTACTCAGGTTGAGATAAAGGATTTAGGAAAATTGAAATGCTTATTTAGAATAGAAGTTATCAACTTAAAAGGGCATCTTGGTCTTCCAAAGGGAATATGTTCTAAACCTTTTCAAAGAAAAAGTTAAAATTGATTGGAAGGCCACGAGTTCCAATAGAACAAAACCATAGAATTAGAGATGATGAATATAATTTCATAGCGAATAAGGGCCAATATTAGAGATTTGCAGGGGAACTCATTTGCATAGACCACACTAGACTAGACATATCATATGCTATAAATGTGGTCAATCAATTCATGCATGATCCAAGATAACAACATTTATAGGTTGTGGATATAATCCTTCAATATTTGAAAACAAGTTCAAGAAGGGGATTGTTGTTCAAGAAGGATGGAAATAAATATGGAGATGTATACTAATGCAAACTATGTTGGGTTTGTTACTAATATAGGAGGTTCACCTTTGCATATTGCATGTTATTGGGCGGAAACTTTGTGACTTGAAGAAGTAAGAAACATAATGTAGTTCAAGGTCCAATGCATAGGTTGAATTTCAAGCTACAATGCAAGAGGTGTGTGAAGAACCTATGGCTCTTTTCTTTTTGTGATAATAGATCAGTTATTAGTTTTGATCCCAACCCAATTCAACATGATGAGACTAAGCACTTAAAATAGCCTGACACTTCATCAAAGAAAAAAAAATCGTTAATGACCTTAGAACTGCGTCTTACATCCCACTAGGAATCCGGCTAGCAGATTTGCTTACAAAAAGGTCTTCCTACATAACCGTTTCACTTGCAATGTTGAGTTTTGAGAAGATATTATCTATTTATATGAGGAAATATTGTCAATTATTGTAATTATTACAATTAAGATATTGTTGGGATACAAAGAGTCATTGTTGATTAATGTAATTATTACCTGGGTGGTAGAATTCCTATAAATACCCTCTTGTACTGGTTTGCTATTGAGAATTTGAATCAGATTTTCTCTTCAATATTTTGACGTTAATATATTTCTCTATATTGCGTTTTTCCTTCTTTTTTTTTGTTATAACAACTTGACTAGAGTTTTGGTTGAGATTTTTACATAATAATTTGTAGGTGGAGTATTATTTCAGTGATTTAAACTTAGCTACTACCGATCATTTGATGAGGTTCATCAACAAAGATCCAGAAGGTTTTGGTAAGAAAATATTTTCAGTTTCCTTATTTTATTACTGTATAACTGAATTGCTATGGAGTCAAACAATTAATTCTACTTCCTGCTTGATGTTACTACTTTCAGCCTCCTTAAGGAACACCGTAATGATTGTTCAAAGAATATCATATTGAATAATATAATTGATATATTGTTTCTTGTTCCTGTAAGATAGTATATGGTTTTAGATCTGTTATGATCTTAGTTTTGTATTATTTCTAATGCCTTTTCTGTATAATTTCTAATGCTTTTTCTAAAACTATTTAGTGCCTATATCTGTTGTTGCATCTTTCAAAAAGATTAAGGCCCTCATAACCAGTCACTCCCTACTTGCGACTGTTTTGAGGAACTCATCAAAGCTCGTAAGTTTTTTGACTTTCTTGCTTCATGAGCTAATGTTACTCTTCAACTTATATATTTTCTACGTATGGATATCTATTCTTTATTTTATTCTTGATTCTTTCACATATACGTCAATGCTGAATCCTCCAGGTGGTTAGTGAAGATGGAAAGAAAATCAGACGCCAGTATCCCCTGACTGAGTCTGATATAGAAGAGCTACAAGTAATTCTTGCTAAAATCTTGTGACTGACTTTTAAGTTGTCAGGACAGTTTATTAATGCTGCATTTGGTTTTCTTTAAACAATCAATATCATTTGATGGGTTCTATCTCGACCCATGCATGTCATATATTCTTTTTGAAATATTTTATTGTTAATGATGGTTGGTTTTACATCTTTTTTCTCACTCTAGCAATTTTATTTTCTGGTAGTCTCGCATTGTTGTAGCTGAAAACCTACCTGAGGATCATTGTCATCAGAATCTTATGAAGGTTTTCTCAGCAGTTGGGAGGTACTATTTTGGCTTCCATTGAATGAGGCTTGTTGTGGATTTTATTTAAGGCTTACGTGTGTTGAAACTTTGAATTCTAGTTATCATAAATTTTTATGTGGGCATGTGGCAGTGTGAAGACTATCCGTACCTGTCCACCTCAAACCTCCAATAGTGGGGCTTCTTCTGCTTTGAGATTGGGAAAAGTTGATGGTTTGCCTTTATCTAACAAGGTATAATTTCATATATTCATGAATTCATGTACTACAGTTTCCATCAAGTTCATCATCCCTTGTTTTTGTTTTACATCAAATTTTTAACCTGTAGATTACACTTTATCCAACCTACACATGAATTTTAGTTTTAATGATGAAATTGACATTTCAATCTTATGATGTTTTCCAAGTTTTTATTAAATTGTTTGAGGCCCTCCACAGACCAAGGCTATCTAAAAATGCCTATTAGTTTTTGTTTCAGTCATTTAGAGGAAACTTAACTGCTCCCTATACAAGGTAGGTAGTTTATATACAATGACTTGCTATTCATCTGGGGCGTGTTAGTTGTGTTCAGTTTGGTCATGTGAGGTTGGCTGCAGATAAATAAGTAGATGTCAGGCCTGTTTTATATTTTGACCTTGCAATGTACATATTTTTTTTTTGTTCGTGTATGTATTTCAAGTTTTCAATGTTTTATAACTTATGTCAACTGATAATCTTATGTGAGTTATAGACACGCCCACCACCATTTGGGTTATTCGTTACTTTAATTTTGGCATGAACTTATGCTGGTAAATCATCCTTTTATAGGATTCTCTCTCTTCTTTAGAGTATTAATGAAAAGAATTTATTTTAATGAATCTAATACAACTTTTTGTGCCAGTTGCATGCATTTGTTGAATATGAATCTATTGAGCTGGCTGAGAGAGCAGTAAGTACCAGTACTTTGCTGAGTCGGCAGGGTATTATTTCAGTTTACTTTTTAACCACCTCCATTTAGTGATCAGATTGTAAACCATTCACAGGTTGCTGAGCTGAATGATGAGGGAAACTGGAGGAGTGGCCTCCGGGTTCGCCTAATGCTTAGACGCATGGTATGCATTAAAATATTCCTTTCCTCCATTACGTGTATCCAAGTATCCCTCAATTATGGTTTGTATATACAATCAAGAGGAGTGTTGGGAACACTCTTAACACACTATCCCGTTGGATAGAATTTATTGAAAACTACAATTCAAGGGAAAGATTTATTAAATAAGATGTGCGACCCACAAAATTTTATTATTTTCAATAAATTTCAACCAATGATAATGTTCGCAACATTTCTAATCAAATGTAGATTTGAGGAGTTTTTTTTTTGGGCATTTACATTTAGGGTCTTGCTAAGGAGTACTCTCAAGTCACCTGTTAAAGCAATAAAAAGAGAGTTTTTATTGAAAATTGTTAACATCTATATCTTTAATTTTGGATTAGTATTGAATAATTAGAATCAAGATTGGATTATTATGATTTGGTCCGAGTTTGCTGTTATTTTGGATCAAAATCATTTGTCTTATTTGACCTATATAATGTTATTGAAGGAAAAAAGTTTGATTTCATCTAATGTTATCCGAGACAACTATATCTATCTGGTTTGGTTTTCTCCCTTTTTTTATTTATATTCCATTTTGTATATATTATGTAATGATATAATTAGGCAACCCTATCTTATGTATCTGTTATTTTTTAATGAATAATGAGAATCTCCCTATAGTTTTTTCCCCTAGCTAACATGAAATCACATGGTATTAGAGCTTCAGCTCTGGTGCTATGGTAGCTCATTATGGAGAGACCGGTTATGACATTAGGAAATTCCTCCTCATCTTCCATTAATTCTGCTATACTGAAACCACTTCATCCGTTATCGCATCTAATTTCTGGTCATGGGTGCCAACCAGCTCAAACTTTCAATCCAAGAGCTTGATGACGAAAAACTGTTGAATGGGCTCAACTCATTCTGTGAAATTAGTCCTCAATGGCAAAGAAAAACTAGGCTATCTTATAAGAGACACCTCTCAACCAGAAAATACAAACCCATCTCACCCAAGATGGAAGTTAGAAAATTCAGTAATCTTCTCATGGTTGATAAAAATGGACCCTTCCATTGCAAAGGCACACTTATTCCTCCAGCTGGGAAAGATTCCTGGGAGGTAGTAAAAACTTTCTACTCTAAACTTGAAAACTCTTCTCTGATTTATGAACTGGTGTTTTTTCTATGGAGGTCCAAACAAGGATGTCATAACCTTTTACAAGCTCATGGTTACTTTTCTTTGGAAACCAAATTCAAGAAGTGAGAAGAGAATGGTGGAGTTTATGTGTTTCAAATTAGTCTTTGGATGAAGTTCATGGTAGGTTTCTGGGTAGAAAACCTTTACCTTCATTGTGAAAAGTGTTCTTGAAGTTAGGAAGGAAGAATTACGAAACTTTGAAGGTAAAATGATGCAAGAGGTTTGAAATTTCAGCCTTGATCGTAAGCGGACAGGAAGCAAGAGGTTGGTTGGTCCGAAGGAAGAACACAAGTGACATTTGTGTCAATTCAGTTCTTAGTCTAATGCCATGTCATTACAAGCTAGATCACCCAAATCTTTTTTATTTGAAGCATTTACTTTTGTGAAGAACAAAAAGATTAGGTAGATGGCGAATTTTGTGAATTAAATGTATCATGTTATTGATATTTTTCTTTTCCAGTCTAAACCATCCCAAGGACGAGGAAAGAAGGGACTTGATGTTGAAGTTGGCTGTGATGAGGATTATACTTCTGTGCCTGAGCCACATGCAAGTGAGAAACAATTAGAAGAGGCTTCCTTCCCTGATACTCAGTTGCATGAACATGCTGTAAGTGTTACTGCGTATTTTTATTCACAGCATATGTCCGTGCCCTGTTCAATTATCATACGAAAAATTCTAACTGGTAGTTTGAGGGCAAAGTAGCAACTGGTATTTAACTTTTGTATGTTTAGGCCATAATTCCTTTAAATTAAACAGGGAGAAGAGCATGGTTATGAAAAAGAGACTGGGCAAAGGAAAGGTCGAAGCCGGGGCCGGGGTAAGGGACGAGGCCGAGTGCATTGTCATCAGAATAATCGTGTGGGAACACCCCCTTCAAATAATACCATTTTCACGGATCAAGTAATTGCCAAGCAACCACCAGGGCCCCGAATGCCGGATGGTACAAGAGGATTTTCAATGGGTAGGGGGAAGCCGGTAGCTGTTAATATAGCCTAATTTGTTCGATCAATGCTTATGCAAGTTTGTCGTTGTACTTGTAGCTGAGTATATGTTATGCTGTAACAGTGTGATTGTGACAGTACTAGTTTGGCTGGGGCAATCTGAAACAGTCTTCTTAACGTGTGTTTTGTCTGTTAGAGACGATGTGAACCGCCTAGAAAGTACAAAAGAAATTTAAGGATAGACTAAGGAGGGAGTCAGCTTTTAGGTGAAAAAATGTGTGAAAATGCAGACATGCAATATAAAGCTCGTTTGATTGTGTGGAAAATAAAATATCTTGAAGGCATATGATAATGATTACAGTTTTGTAAAAGATGAAATTGTACCCTTTTTTTCTCACTTGGACATAGTAAATCTTGGAAACATAATGATTTTTTCTTTCAAAAAAGCATATTCAGTGCAATTATAATAGTTGTTTTTTTTTTTTAATTTCTCATCATAGTGTACGACAACTTTATTTTCCAAAAGTGTGTTAAGTTATTTGAATATGATGTATATCAATTTACGAACATCAATGTGCCATGTATCCTATTAGTAATACATATAGTATTCATCCTTATGATTGAGCTCATTCTAATGTTTTGGGTCTTCATCAAATTTTAGTATATTTGGTGCTACGTGATTTGTCACTTCTATCGATGATGGTACCCAGGTTATATGAATTTTCATCATTAAAGAAAAAGATAAGGTTTTTAACTTGTTTGTCAAATTATTTAGTATGATAAAAATATGATTTGCAAAGTTAATTAAACGCTTGTGTTATGATAATTGGAAATAATATGGAAATCATAATTATAATTATTTTTTGAAGATGGTTTTGTTCATAAATCATCGCAAAAGAAATTACTAAAAGGAAAAAATAAACATATTTATGAGGTGACATGAATACTTTTTTTTCTCTTTCATGAGTTTTCCCTCATTGTCACCTATCTCAGTAATTTATTACTCATTTCTTGATTATCCAATATTCAAATATCCTTAGTGAATTTTATTTGATTATTTTTTTAAATTAAGTGATCAGTGAAAAAATATTAATAATCGAATAATTGTTAAAAGTTGACTTTACATATTTCTATCATTTTCATTATTAAACTTATGAAATTGAAAATAATTTTGAAAAGAATAAATTTTTAAAATTTATATTTTGGTGAAAGTGATTTAAATTTGATTTTTAGAAAAACTAAATTTATATAAATTAATTTTTTGATAAATAATTTGATTTGAATTATACTTCAAAATTATTATTTTTATCAATTTATATTTTAAAATTTGTTTTTGAATATTTTTATATAAATTTAAAAAGAATATAAAAATATCCACATATATCTATAAATACATGCGGATATATAAAACAATTTTGTTTTTCAAAATACCTGACGAAACGAATTTTTTTCATAGAAGAAAACGGATAGGTAGGTGTCACTGTCAGTCACATGATATTTTATCATCCTAAAAATAGGTTGTTTCTTTATGCACCCATCAAATTTCTCTTTGCACTAAATTTTATTTATGAAAAAACTCACATGCTCTTATGTCATCAGGATTTCGTTATCCGTAAAGGTACTGGAGAACCAAAACTTACTTTCTGGAAAGCCCATGTAGACTTTCGGATTTAATTTCCGGTACGTTGTTGATGACGTTTGGAAATTGATTCTGGAAAAGAAAAAATTGGTGGGTTTTTTTTTTTTTAATTTCTTTGAATTCATTTATGGCAGTGAGTAAGTAAGATGGATGGCATGTTGTTTTGATGGGAATATTTGATGATTTGGAGACGCGTGCGATTGAAGTTGGTTATGGAGATTAATGAATTGATTAATGAATGCAACTCACAAGGTTCCATAAATGTATTTAGAACAGATAATCGTAAGTTTCTCACTAATTGTGAATTTGGTAAATGTTGAGTTAATTAGCAAGTTTGTGTTATGTTTTTATAGGTGTTTGGTTTGAGGGATGAACTATTGCGATGAACAAGAAAGGTAACTTATAATTTAGACTTTGTTATTGTCATATTAAGGTATGATACAACAATGGATAACAAGAAAGGGAGACGTATGTATTGTTAGGGGTTAAGAGAGGAGGTACTTATAGATGATACAAGAAAGATATAAAACTTAATAATTCTTATAGTAAAAAATGCCAGTGTCCTTTTATGTTGATGGGGAAACCGGTAAAAGGTGGTGAAGGAATGATGTTGAAATTAATTTGTGCTTCTCATAATCACAAGTTGACAAATACGTTAGTAGGTCATCCATGTGCAGGTAGGTTAATCGGTGAGGAGAAGTTTATGCTTGTTAATATGACCAACAATTCAATGAAGACTATAAATATTTTGCTTACAATGAAGGAGCATAATGAGAAGAATGTAATGACCATAAAGCAAATTTATAATGCTAGATATTCCTATCGTAAGACAAGTCAAGGTCATAGGACTGAAATCCAACAATTAATGTTTTTACTTAAACGAGATATGTATGTTCATTATTGGGTTGCAGTGGACAAGGTCATTGATAACAGTATCGTAAAGCGATCAAATTAATACTACTTATTTGTAATAATTTCAATGTTGTTAAAAAAGTAGCCAAAAGATTATTATGAGTAAAGATAACTCAAAGTCGTCTCCCCACAAACACGAAAATCATTTCTAACAAATTAGTCCTTATAAAATCTATACAATAGAGTTAATCAAATAAAATAATATTGGAAAAAGATATAAAAAATAATATTAAAGAAAATAGATTAATTCCATCGCCTTTTCAAAATAGGATTCATCATTGGTTTCCTAAAAATTATTGTTATTGATTTCTTCTCTAAGATTTTAATTTAACGAATGTAACTTCTCAATTAATTTGTTGATGTCCTCACTTTTAACCAAAATAACTTCTCAATTAAATATTACTACGTATAATCATATCTATTCTTTTATCTAGTAAAAAACTAATTAACCAAAGTAACTTTTTCATTAATTCTAATTAAAGTTTTCACCTTTAATTAAAGTAACTTATTAATTATTAGCAAAAATTCATTCAATCATATGAAAGTTTCTAAACTTAATCAAAGTAACTACTCAATTAAAATTTAAAACCATTTGACTCATATGATTGTTATGCTATGTAGATTTAACAACTTGTTAACATTCTACAATGTAAAAATCATTATTTTTACTTGATTAAGAGACGAACAACATAGATAAAAATATATCATAACAAGAATGAAAACAACAAACAAATTTATTCATTCTAACCTCAAAATCCAATTAAGAAATTATAGTGAAACCAACTTTGAATGTTTAGCCCTCCGTGAAATGCAAAAGTAACATAAAAATTGAAGAAAAGACGATAAAGAAAGTGGTTGTAAGGTCTCTGTGATCCTCATACAAATATTCTACAAAAAAGTTTGTGTGTCAGCATTATTAATTCAATAATAAACATACCACAAAGAAATAAAATCTCATCACAACAAGATGCATTGGATGAATGTCATGTGGTTCATTATGGGCCCCCTCCTTTGCACATGCCATCGGTGGCATACCATGAGGTCACTTAGTATCATCCCTTTGAACCATGTATGAATGCGGTACAAACATAAACAAATCCATATACCTTGGTGCACAAGCACCGACATGATCCCCCAACACATTATGGAGCACATATTGATCAAAAATGGATCCAACATCGATCCATTTCGGCTGTATTAGTATTCCCATCAGTGACTATTGATGGATACCGAGGAATGGTTTGCATATACCCATATTGACGAAGCACACGTTCAGGCAAGTGTAGTTGTATGAATGGGCCCAACCTAAAATATCCCGAGAACAACGATAATTATTCAAAAGGTTGACTTTGTCTTATGTTCATTGTATGGGTAAAATTCACACCAAACTGGACAAGGTTATCCAATTATAATTGTACAATTCCTATGGCTGATAGTCTCCTCACTTGATAGCTCCTGCATCGAGGCTCATCCTTTGTATAATCAGGTATAACATCCATAAACCCAATAGTTAGGAAGTGCTCATAAATCCATGCCTACAACATACAAATGTACACCCAAATGCATGTCATGTGAAATGATATGTTTTCAAAATTTATAACAATTTAAAATAAATTAATACATTCATTAAAACTAACATGCAATAGAGTTGCATAGCCACCTAGATGTTTCATCTTTGCATAGTATGCATCTCCCAATTGGTTATACATGTGGGTCAAAGCGGTTGTCGCCCACGCATATTGTCCAGTCACTCGCAAGTCAGCAAAGAAACTCGATAACAAACACTTATTAAGGTTGCACTTTTATCGGTAAAGATGATGCACCTAACCAAATGCAACAAATATGATCCAGCTGCAACACTTCATTGTCTGCTACTACAAACATTCTCACATACATCTCTTAATCAACTCAAACGCACATGCCTATCCCTACATTGTTTGGTTTCGGTTGTGGTTGTCTCAGGGTCAACCTAGAGCGTTTTTACCAACATGTTTGTCTCTCCATTCGTATCCAAAGTTGCATAGTTGTACAATTGTCCGACAAATGGCAACGGTAACAAATTTGACACATCATCCAAAGTGATGGTCATCTTGCTAATAGGAAAGTGAAATGAATTGGTATCACTGTACCATCGCTCCACAAATGCACACAACAAGCCTCACTATTATAGTTGGCTCATACAAGGCCTCCCAACCCTCACAACTAAACTACAACTTCAATTCGTTCGTGTGGACCTCCAAACTTATTCATCCTTTTGTTGTGTGATTCAACCTTCAACTCACCACGATCTTACAATTATCAATATTAGATTAATATCTCCAACACACATACTAATCTCAATTTAACTATATCAACATATGAGCTTACCACTTCATTCCACAATTATCTAGCAACATGGTCATCATAAGAAACAAACAAGGACTTGTCCACTAGTCCTTCAAAATTTCCTTCTTCACCAACATGATGGTCCTCCTCGCTAACATTTTCCTCCAGAGGTTCATCTTCAACAACTTCAAATTCAAAATTACTTGGGCTATCCCGCTGTAGTTGGCCATATATGATCACTTTGAGATCCACCTCCTCTAGTTATTACCATCTTTATCTGACTATACATACACAAAATTACTAATATCCAAATATCAACATATTACACACAATCAACGCATTAAACAAACCAATACACAACAAGTCAAATTAACTTTATGCAAACAAATATACATAAACCAAAATTGATATTATACGATCGAAATGGTCCCACAACCACCCAAATTCACCTCAAAATGTCATTCAATGTTACTTTCCAAATCCAAAAAAGCATCTAGAAAATTAATTCTAGGGAAGGATATCGAAAAAAACTATCTAGACATTTTACCAAAATGGTGTTTCCGAGAGAAATTTCGAAAAGTTTTTTCCGATAGCCTTCCTCGATATTCAATTTCCAGAGGCATTTTCTCCAACACTACAAAAAAATGCATCCCTGAATCCCTCTTCCGACTGGCTTTCTTTTTCGAAACTGCAACGTCGCTTACCTCTTAGGTGGACGAAATTATTGTGCACACGCCCTACGAAAGAACCACCCATGTTGCACTCTACTCTGCTTCTTCTCTACTACAGAATTGATCTGCACACACACTACCCACACCTTCTTCTCTACTGCAGGAATGAGGATTGACAACTAGAGATGGCAAATAAACCCGTCCCCGTGGGTATTGCCCGAACCCGTCCCCGTTTTGACGGGGAATCCCCGCATTGACTGGGTATGGGTATGGGTATGGGGAATCCCCGACTTTTTCAGTTGGGTA
>Ga0214544_1005718_pt1 | contig 23779 bp, 9 predicted proteins | sample CNSS3metaG_FD_160074 | JGI IMG/M metagenome (GOLD analysis project Ga0214544, IMG submission 160074) | Root nodule microbial communities from cowpea collected in UCLA plant growth center, Los Angeles, California, USA - CNSS3 | ecosystem: Host-associated > Plants > Roots > Nodule | place: USA... | reverse complement strand
GATGAATAAAAAAAAGATAAACAATTTTATAAAAAATAGATAAAAATAATTATTAATTTTAAAAAATTAATAAATAATAATATTGTAAAGGGTATATTTGGTATTATGAAATGTGGACACAAAAGAGAGAATCCTCTTTATATATTGTTATAGATATTAATTAGTATCTTATGAGACAATGATGGTTATGTGTGATTTATAATTTTTATTAAATATTACGAATATAAATTATTAAATTTGTTAAACTATAAATTTTATTTTTAAATACTGAAATCAGTCGAATTAATTACTTTTATTAACACCTAAGAATAAATTATATATATATATATATATATATATATATATTAATTAGAGAAAAGAATTGATTTTTTACAGCGTTGCGTTGTTTTGAGGCAACAATGGTTTTTGCTTACGCGGGGACTGATTTTGGAAATGCGTAGAGGATACGTAACGTTGAGGTACTATACAGCTACAAACATTCAAAATTATACTCATTGCACAGAAAATTACTATCTCCTTTCTTTGTAAGCTATTTTTATGAAAATTAAGAAATATAATAAATTTATTTAATTGTAGTAAAATATTTATAATTTTTTATATCATATAATATGTACCTATGAATTGAAGATCGGATAATAGCATGAATCATATAAAAAATTAAAATTGATTTAAACAATTAAAACAAGAAGAAAATTCTTTGAAAATGTGACCTTTTGGTAGAAAGAGTCAATAATAAAATTACTGGAGAGCTGTGCTACTTTGGAGTGATGAAGGGACGTCATATTAATAAGGTGTAATTATTTAAAGTTTAAGTATATTTTTAATTCATGTAAATATGACAGTCTATTTTTAATTATTATAAAAATTATTTAAATTTAAATATATTTTTAATTCATGTAGATATGACGATCAATCTTTAAATATTATAAAAATTATTTAAAGTTTAAATCTAGTTTTAGTTCATTAAAATAGTATTCATATTATTTATAGTTAGTTTAACATTAACAATGAAATATATTATTTAATGTAATTAAAGTAAATAAAACAGTAATATTGATTCAGACAAGTGGTATATTTATACTTTTTTAGTGTGCAGTTTGAATATTGGTGATTTTACTTTGCTTATGGGATAAAACATTTTGGAGGGAAATAGAGACATTGCGTGGCCGGGAGATTTTTTACGGTATAAAATTATTAAAACTAAAATGTCTCCATCAAAAAGAAGCTTCCAAAAAACATTTTTAACTTATAAGACTTTTTTTCTTTAAATATTTGAAATAATTTTAAAAAATAAAATATATATATATATATATATATATATAATAATTCTATATTAATTTACTTCAACCATCAATGGTTCATCTAATTCTTCTAAACTTACAAATTCTACCAAAAATATTTTTTAGGTATAATTACTGATTTGGTATCTCAACTTTTTGATTAAGTTCAATTTGATATTCAATAGTACCCTAATTATCTAAAGAGATTCAATTTGGTCATCTCCGTTAAGTTGGAGTTAACATCGTGTCCGTATAGGACACGTGTCAAGTTATGAAATTTTTATTTTTTTTATTTTATTTTTTTTATTATTTAAAAAAAATAAAAAATTTTAAAAACTGCCACGTGTCAGTTTATCATCGTGCCACGTGACAGCTTACAATCATGATACGTGGCAGTGGTAATAGTTGTTTTCAATTTAGTACCCCAATTTAAATTTTTAGTTCAATTTAATACTCAAATTTTTTAAAATGTTCCAATTTCGTCCGTTCCAATTTAAAACAAATTAGTAACTAAGTTTAATTATAACTTATATATACATGTTAAAATAATTGTTTTGAATTTACATATCAAATCACTAAACTTAAATATTCAAATTATTTTATTTTTTACAAGTGTAAAAAATTTCATGTGTAAAAAATTACAAAGGTTAAAATGTAAAAAATGAAATAATTTAAGTATTTAGGTGGTAATAGTTGTTTTCAATTTAGTATCCCAATTTAAATTTTTTGTTCAATTTAGTACTCCAATTTTTTAAAATGTTCCAATTTCGTCCGTTCAAATTTAAAACAAATTAGTAACTAAGTTTAATTATAACTTATATATACATGTTAAAAAAGTTGTTTTGAATTTATATATCAAATCACTACACTTAAATATCCAAATTATTTTATTTTTTACAAGTATAAAAAAGAATTGTGTAAAAAATTTCATGTGTAAAAAATTACAAAGGTTGAAATGTAAAAAATAAAATAATTTAAGTATTTAGGTGAAATGATTTGATGTATATATTAGAAAAAGTTATTGTAACATGTTTATATAAGTTGTAATTAAGCTTATTTACTAATTTGGTCTCAAATTGGAGATGACGAAATTTGATCATTTTAAAAAATTTGGTTATTAAATTGAACTAAAAATTTAAATTGGGGTACTAAATTGGAAACAACTATTACAATTGTCACATGTCATGATTGTAAGCTGCCACGTGACACGATGATAAACTGACACATGGCAGTTTTTAATTTTTTTGAAAAAAAAAATTTAAAAAAAAAATTAAAAAGTAATTTTTTAAAAAAAAATTAAAAAAAATTAAAAAATTAATGGCTTGACACGTGTTATGTACGATCACGATGTTTGCTTCAACTTAACAGAGAGGACCAAATTAAATCTCTTTAGATTATTGGGGTACTAAATTGAACAAACTAAAAGTATGGGTACCAAATTGAACTTAACCAAAAAGTTGGGGTACCAAATCAATAATTATACCTATTTTTTACTTAATTATCTTTTTGAAGTCATTTTAGTAAAATCTCAAGTATTTTCTTAATTGTTTTTTTCAAGTAACTATCTTATGTATTTATTTGAGAAGGTTATTTAGACGTTGTATTTATTCTAAGATTTTACAAACTACAATATCTTAGATAGATTTTAAAAAATGCGGAGAGGTTTTACTCGGTGGATGTAACATCTCATTTAAAAGTCCAAACCATCCAACAAAATATTTCATATCTGATAGTTTACATCATAAAACTTAAACATATAAATACCATATTACAGTCATTCCACAAAGTCAAATAAACTGAAATACAATTTTATATACAAAATTGCCTAAGAGTTTTCAAAAGAAGTCATAATTCTTATATAAATTATCTAGATACAACTACTCTACAACATCTCTTCTACCTTCTTGCATTGAACCAACAGTAGAATCTTCAACTACTCACATCAATCAAGTGAACATAGCAAAAGAGAAAGAGACACCAAAACAACAAATACAAAAGAATGGTAAGCTAATGAATTTTTAAAGAATTAACTCAATTCATAATGTAACAACATAAATCATACCCAAACAATTAGTTATTTACATGCAACTATATAAAACTAAGACTCAATTTATCCATATACATGCACTGAGGTTGGATTCAGATAGTTGTGCACTTGTAGTGGCATCTCATACTCTGCAGAGCAACAAATAAAGAGTAAAACTCTACCACACACAAGGTTAGTTTGTTAACACCTTTGGTCAAGAAAAAAACCCTAGACTAGGACCTTCTACTCTTCTCACCACATACCTCATTCCTCTCTATTTGAGAATTTGAATGGTTATTAGAGCATTGGGATAATTGTCAAGACAATCCTCACTTCAATACATACAGTACGACAGTTCGTAACTAATTCTTCTTGAATTAGTATTAATACATCTAATTCTCATATAAAATACTAAACAATCACACAGAATTGCAAAACTTCTCAATTTAAAATCAACCAAAATTCAAAATAGGTATCCATACACTCGCTCAACAAACATATCATCTTGTTGGGCGAAGAGTACATTTTTGCTTAGCGACAGGTTGCTCGCCCAACGAGTATGTCACTAGAGATCCAGAGGAAAATTATTCAATTTAATCGCCTAGCAAGTAAATGCTTGCCCAACGACCTCCAAACTAGAGAATCCCTAACGTGAAATTCGCCCAGCGAGCAAATGGTCACCCAGTGAATTTTGAATCAGTGACTTCCTTATGTGAAGCTCGTCCAACGAGTAAAGACTCGCCTAGTGGGTCTGCATAATTCTACAAAATTTGAATTTTGCAAAATTTTACATTCCTAAAGCATTTCTAAACTTTCCTCATAAACTTCACAGATACCCAACATACATCACACTCAAATTTATACCAGACATCCATACCATATAACTCCAATTGCAATACAAGATTTCAACATTTTCAAACAACTTCATTCTAACATCCACAACTTTCACACATCACAAACAATACCACATCTCATATACCTCAATCAATCACAAAATAATCACACAATCTGCAGTTCTAACAGGTTCATGAATTAAGACATAGAAATTAGCTTCTCTTACCTGTGATACTACATAGACAAATCAAATAGAGTATCAAATCCCTTCACAACCTAACAGAGTCCTCAACTCAACCTAGAAACAACAAGAACATTATCAAAGCACATCATTAAAACCATTTATCAATGGAAAAACATGAAGGAAGCTCAAAGAACACATGCAGTTTGAAATTCTCTACATACATAAAAATCTAAACTAAATCAGAGAAAAGAGCCAAAAATCAATTTACTCTGCTTGAGAAATTGATCGGGCAGAAACAGAGAGCTCGCCTCAGGGATCCCTAGTTGTCTATGATCGTCAAATAGAGGAACACAAACGTGAGATTTTTAGAGGAAAGACAGAGAGTATTGAAGGAACGATTTCTAGAAATATTAAGTGTTTATAACTAATGAAACCCGTTTTTAGATTTTCTATTTATACTTAAGAAATTTAATAACAAATTAATCGAATTTCATTATTTTTAAACACTTATCCATTTTAAACTACCATTTCGTAGGTTCTAATAGTGTGTGAGTTGATGTAATTTTTAAAATACTTTTCTAATTAATATATCTTATCTTTGTGTTTCGATATATAATTTTACCATTTGTAAGATATTCAAATATATTAAGTTTGAATTGATCTTATTTCTAATTATTTTTTTCATATTTCAAATGCATTATTTGAATAAGGCAATTCAAATATAATGAATATTAATTTTGTTATTGGATAAAGTATTTTAAATATACCAAATTTTAAATAATTATTTAAATGTCAAATCATTGTTAAAATTAATATATATCAATATTGATTATCTTTTATGGTTGATCTTGATTCATGTTATTTTTTTTGTCAAAGTTCTTCGAGATTTTTTTAATTTTATAATTACAAAAGAATTTTCAATTTACGCTAAATGAGGTTTGAGCCAAATCAACATAAACTAATTCATCTCAATATTTGTCCAAGGTTGACTCGAATTTACTTTCGGCTTAGACTAACTCGTTTGGACCTTTAACCTGACTCATCTTGACCTTCAAGTTAGACCGGCCAACTCAACTCGACCATCTCAGGTCGACTCAACTCGACCTTTGGCCAAAGCCAAATCGACTTGACATTTAGTTGGTGTCAACTCGTCTCAACCTTTTACCAAGAATTCTTGACCCTGGTGTCGGGACAACTCGTCTTGACCCTCAGCTCAGGTCAGCTTGTCTATGACTCTACCTTGGGTCTGAATCAAATCAACTTGACCTTTGGTCCAAGATGAATTGGCTCGACGTTCAGTCGAGATCGAATCAACTCAATTAGGTCGAATTAATACTTAATTTTGTAAAAATATTTACATTTAATCAGTTTTAATCTTATAGAAAATGAATTAAAAATTATTTTAAATATTAAAACAAATTTTGACAAAATTGAATCACACATAAGTATGAACTAAATTGAATCAATAAGACATATATGTGGACTAAATTGAAATCAAAATAATGACATTTGACAATGACACATAACATAGCCCTACCACATGGCAGTGACAATGTCAAATGTCACATACAAGGACGTGACACATGGTAATAATTTTTTTTGCAAAAAAAAAAAAAAAAAAAAAACACAATTTGACATGTGGCATGTCATTAACGATGTTATTCATTTTTGTTTGAAAGAGACCTAATTGAGATACTTTTTCAAACGTTTTGATGCAATTGACACTTTTTAAAGCAGGGAACAAATTGACACACCCTTACCAAAGTGGGTACCATTCGAGTAATTAAACCTTAAATTATTAGTAAGAGTCAAGGGTCATTTTCCAATAACAAAGGTTTTGTTACAATTAGTAGGGGAAATTAATTCTTCTAAGAAGGATTCATGAATGAAACTTGTCTACAATCAAAAGTCATATGATCAGTAATACCTAAATTAATTATCCATGCACTATTATCAATGATCTTTGCCTTGGTTGCTGCTGCCGTGAAATTTTTTCTTCATTGATCTCGACTATGATCCCACTGTTATGGGTATCCGTTAAGTTCAATACAACAACTTTTAATGTGTCCTTGTTGATTGCAGTAAGTGAATTTAAACTTAGACTTATTTGTATTTGAGTTGGCTTTAGGGTGATTTCCTTTTATTTGACCTTGCCAATTTCGATTTCGAACTATCATTGTTGTGTTATCAAGGCTTTCAAATTCACCTTTCAAATTTACTCGACTTATTGTCTCTCGATGAATTAATGCATAAGAATTCTTCGAACCTGGGATAGGTTCTGATAGACTCCTCCTCAAGCTAGATTGGGCCAAAGCTTGAAATGGTGACTATGGTGGATGTGGATTCGCGGAAGCTTGGTGTTGAGATAAAATGGATCTCGATTTTGGTGATTTAATGGTGGGATGAAGATTGTTTGTGAAGCTCTAAGAGAGGTTAGGCCAACTCTAGAGAAATGGATGTTAGAGGGACCTCTTGGGATGCTCTAGCAAGTGACTAAGAAGTATGGCTCAAAAATAATTTTGGCAGCATAACATTATCATTCTCAAAGTGCCAAATACATGGGGGGACACCTCTATTTATAGAGTAAGGTGTTTCCAAAATGGTTCAAACCCTAAAATGCTAACATGCACCAAAACCCTAAAAATGCTATCTTGGTGGAGGAGAGTTTGACATGTGACAATCCTCACTCTCACAAAACAAACCACTCATGTGTTGTCATGTGGAAAGCTACTTTATGAAAAGCTTCTTCAATAGGACAATGACACATGGCCACTACCTTTATAAGAGAACTCTCCATTAAATAGCTTGCCATGTGGTACATGTGGGATGCTTTTCCTAAGCTAGCTTGATTAACATAAGTAAACATCAAAGAGTTGCTTAAGCTAGGTGCATATGATGTTCCCTACTTAAGCAAGATTGTTTTTAAAACCCTACACTACAGGGCCCTTAATACAAGGCCTTTAAAGGAAAACCTACACTACATAACCCTTAATACAAGGTCTAAAAATGCTCAATGATGGCCCAAGTGAAAATGAGTTTAGCTTCACCTTGACTAGATGTTGCTAACTCTTCTTGAATTTGCTTAGCCATGCTTCTTATGATTAGATCCTTAGCTAAGGGTGTGCCATCAGGTTCTTTGCATAAAATCTATCCACAGATTTGTTCAAACTCACCATCTAGTCCAATAAGAAATATATGCACCCTTAGTCGTCCAACAAATTTTATATAAGTTGTAACATCTTCAAGATCTTTCATGACTACCTTATCACAATGATCTAATTCTTAGAAAATTTATATCAATTCTCCATAGTGACCTACCACTTTGTTTGGCGGTGAAGGCCTTTTGATTTAAAGTAAAGATTTATAACTCATCATTTCTATCGTAAAATGCCTTAGATAATGCACTCTGGATTTCATGCGTAGTGGCTAAGCGTAAATAACGCTTCATAATTGTTTGCCTCATGGATAACAACAACCACCTATTCACCTTTTAATTCTCCACATACCATTTATCATAACCATGATCTTTTTCTATAGGTTACTTATCTTTTCCACAAATATATGAGAGTTTTTCCCTCTTTGCAATATGCGTTTCCATTTTTTGTGACCATATGTCATAATTTATTTCACCAAGAATGAATCCATAATTGAAAGCACTCTTAGATTGAATGATGATATGAATTGATGTAGACCTAGACGATTTGGATGCATATAGTTCATCAAACATCTTATAGGTTCACACTTCACAAAATGGTTTTAAAAATAGTAAGAACGTGGTGGGTCAAACTTAAAGAAAGGGGCTCTAATGGAAAATGGTTTTAAGCTTGTATATATGATTACAAAGACTACATACATACATACACACACACACACACATATATATATATATATATATATATATATATATATATATATATATATAAATAACAAATAGCAAAGATATATCTTTGAAAACAATGATTCAATATCTATAATTAAGATAATCTCTATAATTCATCCGGAAAACTATATAATGCAACAAATCAATCTATATTTTATAATTTACAATATAGTGAATTAATAAAAAATATCAACAACTAGTGTTTAAGGTTGGTTACATTTGAGGCGACAAAAACATTTTTCGTGTTTTAGAATGGGGATTGGGGTTTTGGGTTCTTATTGACACATTGGAAATTGGAGTTTTTATCAAATTGATTGGATTGTGCTTGTCATTAAGGGAAGATGCTTACTAAGTTTAAGACCAAAAGTAATAGAGTGAAGGACTCTGTTTCCACAGCAAGAGACCCTGGATCCTTACGAGTCTTCATAGTTACGTGATCCAACTATGGGATTACCGAATGAGGACTCTTATATAAAAATTTGATGAGCATGATTGTCCAATCATGCAGGGAGAAACTTCAATGACCATGGAGGGAGAAAGGAGCCCCACGTAAAAGGAAGAAGATAAGGGATTCAAATAGGAAAGGAAGCCTCTGACAATGATATGTAAACAATGCAAAAGTCACATTGGAGTGTCTTAACACTATTGAGTGAGAGAGACTATATCCAATTATTTACAATGTTAGGAGACCATACAAAGACAAAGTTTTGAACAAGAACCAATTCCAAGTTTCTATTATAATCGAAGGATAAAAACATTTGATTTTTTTTTACAATGAATTTTGCAATTTCTACATGTGACGTGAAAGCAAACAATTTTCATGCGTCTATGACACATGTAAGTGTGTGTTTGATTTTTAGTTTGGGAGCTCAAACCCAAGTTTACTTTACATTAAAAGTTATAAATGATGTTTGACAAATTTTTGTTATATTCATTGAGCTCCAAATGTGGGTTGTTTTCAAAGCAAAATCATAAAAATTATTACGTTGAATGAATTTTTCAGTTTTATTTCGACGAAGTTAACTTTTCTAACCGAATCTAAAGACACCCTAAAATATTGAAAACATGGGCTTAATGTTGAAGGGCTCAACGACGTTTAGTGGCCTGACTTTAGATTTCAAAACTTGATTAGCCAACATGACATTGTAGTATAATATCTTTGTACTTAGAAGCAATTGGTAATGGAAAACAAGATTTGGTTTATGGATGGGTGTGTTCAAAGAAGAAAGAGAAAGGAAGATATTTTCATTAAGAAAAAAAAGAAAAAAAAAGTGAAAATATATTTGCTTATTTTTTTTTAAGATATTTATATTAATAATATTATTTTTATTCAAAGGCTGCAGCAACCCGCAACCACATCCAAATCAAAATCTTTGAACAACACTACAGTGTTCATCGGAAGCCTCGCTCACTCATGCGTGTCGCACTTTCCATGCTATTCTGAAACGCTTCTTCCTTCAAACGCCGTCGTTTCGTTATTCCTTTCCGAAATGGGGACTCTAACGAGTTGCAGTTTCATGCCTCTGAACTCGGAGTTCCGCTCCAACCCGGTTCGCCGTGCCTTCAGGGAGAGGATTCAGTGCCACAAACTCACGCGCCTGAGGGGCACCTCTTGCTTCTTCTCACGCGCGCGAGTACCCAAATGGGGCAAGTTGAAGCATGCCAATTTGGGCATTCGTATGTGTTTTGGTACTAATGACAGCGATAGTGACAAGGACAACGTTGGTGCTGCGGAGGAAAGTGGTGGCGATGAATCCAAATCCAACGTTACAACGACGATGCCTGAAGAAGAAAGAGGATTCAGTTCGGAGAAATCAACGCCTCCTTCTACTTCTCATAGGGTGCGCCTTCATTTGCAAATAATTTGATTTATGAATTCGTTGCTAAGATTAGTTGAAGTTAGCTGTTAAGATGTTGTGTTTAGGTAGCTTCAATTTAAGTTATTTAGTTTAATGTCGAATCGTGTTGTGTAAAACCTTAAGTTTGTTTAAAGATTGATATTTGCTAATGTATATGTAGATAAAACCCGGAGAGAAATTTTGTAGTAAGAAGTAGGCACTTTAGTTCTCAAATTAGACTTAACAGTAGTCCTTCCTTGAAGATCTGAGGGGAGTTATTGGAGGACAAAACTCAGAGATGTAGTTCCTTAGGTGTTTGTGGTGTTCTTCTCCAATCAAAATTGGAGTTTTACTTTTGTAATCCATGCAATAAAGGTTTGGGTTAAAGGTTAACATAGAGTTTTACTTTTGTAATCCATGTAATAAAGGCTTGTGTTAAAGGTTAACATAGATTATTAAGGTAAAACTCCAATAAATTCTGATTGGAGAACATATATCCTGTTGATGGGGAAGTTTTAGTGCTAAATTATTTATTCAGTAACATATATTCTGTTGCATTATGTGCATGTGAATTATCTTTGTGACTGCTAATTCTCGTGTTTGCATCATTTACTTGTTTAGTCATCTTTGTCGTCACTTGGACCAACTTACAACACTTTTCAAGTTGATTCTTTCAAACTTATTGAGCTCCTTGGGCCTGAGAAGGTTGATCCTGCTGATGTAAAGCTGATTAAGGATAAGCTTTTTGGTTATTCAACTTTTTGGGTGACAAAAGAGGAACCTTTCGGAGACTTGGGAGAAGGCATTCTTTTCCTTGGGAATTTAAGGGGCAATAGAGAAGATGTTTTTGCGAAACTCCAGAATCTGCTAGTTGAGGTCACAGGGGATAAATACAACCTTTTTATGGTGGAGGAACCCAATTCAGAGAGTCCTGATCCGCGTGGTGGGCCGCGTGTTAGCTTTGGCTTGTTGAGGAAGGAAGTTTCTGATCCAGGACCGACGACTCTTTGGCAATATGTCATTGCATTGTTGTTGTTTCTCCTAACTATTGGTTCCTCAGTGGAGCTAGGTATTGCATCTCAGGTAGGCTAGTTATTGATAATATTTGAACATCAGGTTATGATTGATAAATCTTTGTGAACATGTTTCAATAGCCTTTCTCTCAAGATGTCATTAGTTTCATTGATGTCTTGCCATCTCTGTCATTTCTCGATATTTTGTTGATGCCATGCTTTTTGGTTAAGCAGATCAATAGACTTCCCCCAGAAATTGTGAAATATTTTACAGATCCTGATGTTGTTGAAGCTCCAGATATGGAGCTGCTATTTCCATTTGTTGACTCAGCTTTACCTTTAGCATATGGTGTCTTGGGGGTTCTTCTGTTTCATGTAAGCATTTCATATTTTTGTTTTGGCCTTTTTTAATATAATTTCAAGAAAATTGAAATTTCTTCATTTATCTTTCTGTATTACAACAAATTGGTATGTGTTTTATTCAGATTATGGTCTGGGATTGGTTTGTTTGCTTTTATTAGACTTAGTTTCTATTATAGAAATGAGGGATCTGAATGATCTAAATAAACTTAGTACTTTTTAGACTATTGTTTTCAACAAGTAAACTTTATTTTGATGCAAGTGACCAAAGTGCTGTGATGAAGGTGGTGCTTATAATAATGAATTATAAAGAAATCATATCCTATAGTTCTTAGGCTCTCCTTCTCTCCTCCTATACCTAACTCTATAATTTCCACAATACTGTTTTGCAATCTGTCATATGAATCTATCAACTAATCTAGTATTGCTGCCAATATGTTGTTTTGCTCACTATTGGCAATGTATGACAGCAGTCAGAAGTTTGAGTTAGTTTGCGGACTCAGATAATCCACTTTATTACATATAATTTTTATTGCCAAATATTGTATAAATAGGAATACCTTCCATGTGCGCTATGAAGGTCACTTTCTATCGTATTTATTTCTTATGTCTAATGGCCCAACCCTTACTTCCTATCTTATTTGTTTAATTTTGTTTCTACATATTGTTACTAAATTGCTTAAATTACCGTTATTGCTTTTTGGTTCTCTGTATTCCTGATAGATATGGCTATGTGCAGGAGGTTGGACACTTTCTAGCAGCATTTCCTAAACAAGTAAAATTAAGCATTCCCTTCTTCATTCCAAATATCACACTTGGCAGCTTTGGTGCTATTACTCAGGTGAGACCATCTAATTTTTCTTACACGTCACTTTTGCATTGAATTTGCGACCACTGGCTGAACTTTTACAATATCAAGCATCTATTGACCATCCAAATAGTCATCTGTAGCATCTTTTAACTGTCTATTCTGTTGCAACTTTATGACATGCTATATAACATTTTAGTTAGACTGAAGTTCATTTCTTAAGTTTTAATATGCACTTAAATGCTGATCCATGGTTGTTTACACTCCATTGTAGTTTAAATCCATCCTTCCTGATAGAAGTACAAAAGTAGATGTATCACTTGCGGGTCCCTTTGCTGGTGCTGTATTATCGTTTTCAATGTTTGCTGTTGGCCTTCTTCTCTCATCCAATCCGGATACAACAGGAGATTTAGTGCAAGTTCCTAGCTTGTTGTTTCAAGGTTCTTTGCTTCTTGGATTGATCAGTAGAGCAACGCTTGGTTATGCGTATGTCCCCTTCCATGTTTTTTAATGGATTAAGAATATAATTATCTAAACACAGGTCCAATGCTTTGTGATTTTTTGTCATCAATTTAGTTAATATACACTATTGGGATGGATAAAATGGATAATTACACGTCGGGCATTTTCCAAAATAAGTTGTTTCTAAGTGTATGGCTTGATTGCAACCCATGGTTTTAAGTTGTGTTTGGCCTGCTTTTTTAGAGCTTAAAAGCTGTTTAAGGTTAAAGTTGAATAAGTACTTTAAATTTAAAGATAAAATTGTTTGGTAATTTAATGAGTTACTTTAAACTTTAATAGTGTGTTTGTGGAGAATTTTTAGAGAGTGTTTAATTTAGAGAATTTGAAAGCTTTCTGATAAAATATGCTGTTTGGATTGAAATTCTAGAAATTTATGACTAATTTGATTACATAAAATTGGAGAATTTAAATTTAACCTAAAAAGTAAGAATTTAAAATTCTTCATATTCACTCACATCTATGTCTCTTCTCTTCATGCTCTCTCTTTGACTTGGCCTCAACCTTGTAGACACAACCTCGGTCGTAGCATTGCAAGCTCGACCTTGGTCGAGACATAGTTAACTTGGTCTTGATTGGGGCATTGTTAGTTTTTGTGTCAGTCAAGACAACATTCATTCTGCCTTAATCAAGATGTTGTCAAATCCGTCTTGATAGGGTGCTGTTGACTAAACACTGTTTTATTGATGTGGGACGAGGTTTCTTCTAAATTGAAGTTGATCGAGGATTCCTTTTGGCCGATGTAAGTTAGGGTTAAACACTAAATTTCCAGTAATGTTTTATCTAAACAAAGCATTTAAAAATGGAATAATTTAAATTGAAAGCAATTTAAATTTAATGTATTTTAATTTCCTATCAAAAAACAAGGTAAAGCTCAAATTTGTTCGGTATGTCTTCTTGGATCTTGAGTTTTAACCAAATAGGCCCAATGAAGGAAAAGGAGAAGTAAAAGTCAAAATCTTCTAAAACTAGCTTTTTAAAGAGCTTTTTTATTGTTTTTCAACCTTTTCTATATTTAAAGAAGCTACTTTTTCTTAGAAAAATTGGCCCAGCTTTTCCTTTTAAAGAGAGAATCCAACATAACTTGGGCCAAGCATTATCTTATATCTAGATTGCAATTGATGCTTATATAGGTAATTTTTCATTCTGGCCTCAGTTAACGTCATACATTGCTATTTGTTAATGTGAACGTGCAGAGCGATGCATGCTGCAACAGTTCCGATTCATCCTCTTGTGATTGCTGGCTGGTATTCAACTTTTCCTCCTGTAATCTAATTTACTTTCATTGATCAATGAAATTTATTTGAGAAATTTGTGCTTCCAGACATACTCTTAAGTATTAATTTTCCGTAACACACTTGCTTATTTATTTATTATGATTTTTCAGGTGTGGCTTAACCATACAAGCTTTTAACATGCTTCCAGTGGGTTGCCTTGATGGTGGAAGAGCAATACAGGTATCTTGTTCACCTTTCAAGCTTTAGCTGGTGAAAAATACATTGCTTACTCTGTAAATTCTTAAAGTAATTTGGGGCAATATTTGAGTCAGGGAATATATTGTCTGATTATTTTCAGTTTTGAACTAAAATGAAAAATATTCTCCACATCATCAAATCCAATTAGGATAATAGGTAAAGCAACATAAATGCAATGGTCGTGTAGGGCCTTACCTTGTGTTTGGATGGAGCATTTCAACAATGCTTAGAAATTGAAATGCTTTGTATTTGAATTGCTTGTAATTAAATTCCATTCATTTTTTAAATAACTTGTTTGGATAAGGAAACTAAAATACCTTACATTTCAATTTCTTGTTTGGAAAAAAAATTTGAATTTATTGTGAGATAAAATTTAATTTTAACAATATTTATTTTACGCTTAATTATGTTTTGAGTTCATAATAAATTTGGAAACATCACGATTGTGTCGTCAAGTTCATCAATATGGCCCGGTCCAACCTGTCCAGGTCATTGGCCTAATGCTCCAGACGGGTTCGACGACCTGGACGGGCCTGACGACCTGGACGAGCCCGATAATCCGGACGGGTCGAATACCTGGACGATTCCGAATACCTGGACGGGTTCAACGACCCGGACAGGCCCGTACAACCAGACCAGCTCGAAGACCCAGACTAGTACAACGACTCAGATGGGCCCGAGGACCCGGACAACCCGACGACTCAGATGGGCCCGACGACTTGGACACATCCGACGACCCGGACAGGCCCGATGACCTAGGCGGGCCCGAGACACGAACGAGCCCGACAACTCGTATAGCCCCGTTCAAACTGTCGGCCTCGTCTGGATAACCTGGCCCGTACGAGTTGTCGGGCTCATCTGGATCGTCGGGACCGTCCATGTCATCGGGCTCGTCCGGGTCATCGTTCTTGTCAGAGTCATCGGGCCCGTCTGGGTCGTCGGGCCCGTTCCGGTCGTCGGGCTCGTCTTTTTTTCAGGCATGTCCGCATCGTCCTACACTTCTGGGTCATCGGGCATGTCCGAGTCGTCGGGCCCAATGATTTGGAAGAGCTCGTCCGGGTCGTCGGGCTCGTTGGGGTCGTCGAGCTCGTCCAGGTCGTCGGGCTCGTTGGGGTCGTCAGGCCCGTCCAGGTTGTCGAGCTCGTCTGGGTTGTCTGGCCCGTCCAGGTCGTCAGGCCCGTCTGGGTCATCAGGCTCGTCTGGATTGTCGGGCCCGTTTGGGTCGTCAGACCTGTCTGGGTCATTGGGCCCGTTTAGGTCGTCAGACCTGTCTGGGTCATCGGGTCCGTTTGGGTCGTCGGGCCCGTCCGATTCGTCGGGAACGTTTGGGTTGTCAGACCCGTCCGGGTCGTCGGGCACGTTCGGGTCGTCGGACACGTTCGGGTCGTCGGGCCTGTCCGGGTCGTCGGGCCCGTTCGGATCATCTAGAATGTGAGGTTGAGTGAGAAGAATTTCAAATTCCACCTATTTTGAGGGTATTTGAATTTCTACTAATTTAGCTCATTGAAATCCTTCAAAAAATGCTTGCATTTGAAATGCTTTTTAATTTCTCTATCCAAACAAAGCATTTCATTACAAAGAAATCTAAATTCTTCAAAAAAATGAATTGCTTCATTAAAATTATCTATCCAAACACACTCTTAAGCTTCAATTGAGGGTAATGCTTTGAGAGCATTCTGAAATTTTGTAGTAGATGCCAGCTTAAAGCTCATTTCATCGTCCTTTCTTGTTAGCAATTAATAGAAATATGACCAAACACACTATCACACAATTAGTTAGCTAACAACCTTTTTTGCTAGATTACTTGGGACATTTTGCCGTGTGTTTTATTTTTTTTTATATCATTACAGATCCTAATTCTAATATCAATTATCAATTTGTTACTTTCTGACTGTCATCAATGCAGTCAATGGGTTAAAAGACTCAAAACTTAGTTTGCTAAGTTGGGTGGATGGAATTAAGGAGAAGAAGCTCGTTGAATGACTTGAATGGGAAGTGAAATGAGGAGTCAGAAAATAAGGGGACGGACCATTTTTTCTGCCACTGGCAGGAAAAACCAAAGTTAGGCTTCAACATATTCTCGGTGCCTCTTGATGTCATGACCTTTTAGGAACAGGTTGGAATGCAGTGAATATTTTAGTTATATACATCATGACGATAACCACAACTTGTGTTGGCCATTTTGGTACTAAGGGTTGGGGTGAGCTAATTTTTTGTAAGTAACCATTTCTGGGCTAACAGTGGGGAATTTGTCGGAAAGAAGGGATCTTTCTAGGGAAAAATGCTGAGAATTAAAAGGGATGACACTGTTATGACATGACTTTCCCCATTTTTTATTGTAATTAGTAAAGTGGGGACATACCTGTAACAGGAATGATTTGAAGTGAGGAACTAGAATGACATAATAATTAGTCAAATACTTTTTGCAAGGATCAGAGGGACCCTTTTATAACATTATTATCATAGTTTGGTGCAAGGTAAATTTTGGAGAATTGAACTCTATGTAAGATTCATGGCTCCTTGGTTATTAATGATGATTGATGACGGTTTACCTTCTCTGTTCTCAGGGGTCGTGTAAATTCAAAATTCATATTTATACGTATTTTTAATGGCGTATGATAATGCTCTGATCTGATGCTAAAATGTTGATAATGTATTAACCTTTGGGTATAAACTTTAAAACCTGACATGGACATGTATAAATTTTATTGATTATATGAATTTGTACTTTTTCGTTTGCCTCCTATGTATCCTCCCAGGGGTCACGTAACTTCAAAATTCAAACCAGCTTTAATTCATATTTCAAATATATTGATTACTTATGATAGTGATCTGATGTTGAAAGTTGATATATTATATTGAGGATAGGGATAAAATTTACAACCTAGGACATGGAAATATACATAATTCTTTTATTGGAAGATGTGAATGAGTATCCTAATTCATGAGTAGGTATCGTATTATTTCTTGGACGTGAAAAATATATTTTTTCTAGTTTTTCTGAACTATCTAATTGATGGGGTGAGCATTATAATTTAGGTTCTTAGTGTCGTAAAAAGCATATGCTAATTCTGCTACATGTTTTTGCAGGGTGCTTTTGGAAAAAATGCGCTAGTTGGCTTTGGTTTAACCACTTATACATTGCTTGGACTAGGAGTTGTAAGTCTGATCTTTCTTTTAGATTAAACAAATCAAACGTATGGTTGTTCAGTAAAATTGTTAAAAGTTCAACCATTACATGATTTGGTTGCACACATAGTTACCAGCCTTTTGTGCATTTTCTAGTTTACTAACTACCCCAAAAGGAAATAGGACATATGTGCTGTAAAAACAGTTGGTGTCCTTAGTTCCTCATTTTTCTTGATTTATTATAGTAATTTTTTTCCATATTTATTGAAAGTTAAATTGCACCTTTTGTTTTCTTTTACTCCTTTCAACAGCTTGGTGGACCTCTTTCACTTCCTTGGGGGCTTTATGTTTTGTTATGTCAGGTATGCAATCCAAATACTTGTCTTGAATATGAAAGGAAATGATGAAACTGTAGCTAATTGTTTTTTGCAATTATATTTGAGTTTTTACTTATTATTTGTAATTTTTTTCAGAGGACACCGGAGAAACCGTGCTTGAATGATGTGACAGAAGCTGGAACATGGAGAAAGGCACTTGTAGCAGTTGCTATTTTTCTTGTTGTCTTGACTCTTGTTCCTGTTGGAGATGAGCTTGCAGAGGAACTTGGTATAGGTCTTGTAACTGCATTTTGATGGTTATGCTACACTAAGGCCATTTTTAATTAAAAGAGTAGTGAAAATATATAGGTAATATATTTACCAAAGCCAAGTTTGTTGGGCAAAAATTATCGACTAAAAAAAGAAAAGAAATCTTGATAGTAAAATGTGAAAATCCAATTTTATTATCCTTTTCTTCTAAAAGAAGATAGAAAATTATCATGAACTTGGTGGGGAAATTGTATTTTGCACAAGGTCGTTTTATTTTGCAACAGGGGCAAAGGAAATGTTAATATTTTCTTGAAAACTAAGATAATGGGGAGCCAAAAGGGGAATGAAAAAAAGTTAATTATCTCTCTTTCTCTTCTATTCTTGGAGGCTTGTTCTGTCCTCGAATCCAGAACTTTGCACACACATCTCCCAATGTAAGACTAGTTTCCATTTCCAATGCTTAACATAGTAAACCATCTACTTCTAGTAGCCTTCCTCAAAATCTTATCATACTTTAATATTTTACATGACCATATGTTGGCTTAGTATGGTCGGTTGACATGTATAAAATAATTAATTGTTTATGATAAAATGTCTTTAATTAAAGTTTTGTTCACTTGTATTAAAAAAATAAAAAATAAAATAGTGTACGTCATTTTAATTATATATCATAATAAGAGTAAGAGAGGGTGTACAAAAGACGATATTTTCTTCTATCGAGCATCTTTGTGATATCACTAGCCGAGTTTTTTTTAGTCCATTTTCTTTACACAATAAAAAACTAACATATAAATAAAAAAATTTCTTTTAAATTTTAATAAATTTTATATATATTGACCTCCTCAAATTTATTAATTTTTATAAAAAAAATTTTGAGATCCCTACAAGATGTGATATTTTCATCACATTTCATATAATCAATTTATGTGGATATTTGGCAAGTAATATTTATTAAGTAATAAATTTTTGTTGAAAGAATATTAATTAAGCTAAAATTAATTTGTAGAAAGAATATTTGGTTAAATAAAAAATAATTTGTATAATTTTTAATTTATAATAATTTACAATATATAATTTATTTTACAACTTGTAATTTTTAATTTATAATTTATGATTTTATGATTTTATAATTTTATATTTTTATAATTTTAATATTTTAATTCAAAATTATATAATTATAAAGTTATGATTTTATGAAATACAAAAATATATTTCAATTATTCATATCATAAAATCATAATTTTTTAATTATGCAATTTTAAATTAAAAAAATAAAATTATAAATTTATAAAGTTTGAAAATTATAATATCATAAATTATAAAATTATAAAATATAAAATATTAAAATTGTAAAATTATAAAATGACATAGGATAACAATTCAATATATGATAAGACAAGATTCCAATATTTTTTTAGTAACCTTAAATATATTAAGCCTACTTTAAATAGTATTTTAATTTTTGTTCAAATTATAGCAGCCGTAACGTCTCAATTAAATAGATAAATCAAATTTAATTAAATACCTCATACATAAATATTCAGAGAGTACGAAGATTTGAGATATGAAGTACACATTATCCCAAACATATTCATAGCAAAAGAAAGAGGTTCCACGTGGCCTAAAACAAGATACGAAATCTCATTAAGGAGAAACTTAAACTACTAAACTCCAAAAGTTGTGGGCCCCAAAGTGAGCCCGGTACCCGTCCAAGATTCATGATACGATCCTATCCAGGAAAGAGTATGATCGTTTCTGAATTTGAATCCTCAAGAGGCATGACACGAATAAATCAGAGAAGAACACGGAATAAGACAGAGATGGAGGACGCCACAATCTAGCAGATTGATAAGTCAAGTGAAGATTCGCCACAAAGATGTTAATCTTTGATAAGAACCATAGGCCTAAGCCAAGAACAAAGAGAACCCTCTCTTTAATGAAAATCAAATTCAATATATGACTAAAAGTGTCTACATCAGTTTTTAGTACCTTTATTTATAGGCACATAAGTTTAAGCAAACCTGCAAACCCTATAAGAAGGCCCAAGCCCAAAACATAAAAGCATAAACTAATTATAAAAGAAAGCTCAAAACCCAAAAACATAAAACATAACTAATTTCTAAAAGAAAACCCAAAAGTTCATCTTCAAGTTCTTCTTGTATGGAATCTTGGGATAGTCCTCTATCATTCCCTCCTTCTTGAAGAGAATTTGTCCTCAAATTCGTACCACTTGAAGTTTAGGAAATAGACTTCTATCGTACTCTCTTTCTTAAAGAGAATTTGTCCTCAAATTCGTCTCACTTGAAGATTGTTTATCATTCTCCCCTGTTTGGAAAGAATTCGACCCGAATTTTGAAAGGTCCTCCCGGGTCAAATACGCAACTTATAATGATATATTTGATGGCCCTGCAGGTATTGCACATCGACCCCAATCTATCTTTCATAGGTACCGGAATGACTAGAATAGCACAGGGACTCAAACTTTCCTGAATCGATCCTTTGTCCATAAGTTGCGCCTCATGCTTCTGTATCTCTTTAGTTTCTTCTGTGTTACTCCTATAGGTTAGCCTATTAGGAAGGGATGCACCCTGAATGAGATCCATATTATACTCAGTACTCCTTTTAGGAGGTAAACCATGAGGGATGTCTTTAGGAAAGACATCATCATACTTTTTGAGAAGTTGTGTCATACTAAAAGACAAATAAGCTTGCACAAAAGAGAGACAAATATTGTTAGGCATAAGCAAATATAAGGGTTGTTTCTTAACCAACACTCTGTTTATTTCTTTTTCTCTCAATAAAAGGCTTTTATCACTCCTTATTTTTTTACCTTCCTTTTTCTTGTCTTTTTCTGGAATTTTCTCTCTTCCTTCTTTTCTCTCTTGCTCTCTTCTCACTCTCATCTTAATTTGATCCTCACAAACTTCTCTAGGAGATAAAGGTGTTCGGGACACCTTCTGCCCCTTAAACAGAAAAGAATACTTATTGGTTAGACCATCATGGGTTACCTTTCTATCATATTGCCAAGGCCTCCCCAACAATAAGTGACTCGCCTCCATAGGTACCACATCACATACTACCTCATCGACATATTTACCGATAGAGAAAGCAATGTTCACCTGCTTCTCTACCACCAATTCTCCATCCTCACTCAACCATTGCAAAGTATAAGGACTAGGGTGCATAGATGTCACCAAACCAAACTTTTCCACTAGCCGTTTACTAGATACATTTGTACAACTTCCTCCATCAATGATGAGTGAACACACCTTTCCTTTAACCATACATTTAGAATGGAAAATATTTCTTCTTTGGGTCTCATCTTCTTCTTTATTCATACTACCCAACAACCGCCTAACCATCAAGAGATCTCCCTCCGCAGGGGGGACTTCACACCTTTTCCTCCTCATCACTACTAGATGATTCACCCGCAGAATGCTCACTAATGTACTCACCATTCGCCAACAACATCATAGTTCTTCTGTTGGGACATTCAGCTGCGATATGTCCTCTACCCAAACATTTAAAACATTTTATTGCACTAGAACGTGAAGAATCATTATTACTAGCTTGAGAAGTTACTTTACCATTTGAGGACTCCTTCTCCTTAGATTTAGGAATGGTAGAAGTAACTTCCTCTTTCTTATATTTCTCCGTATCTCTCCATGAGGTAGATGACTTCCTATAGGCGCTTCGTCTCTTGAGCTGTTGTTCCACTCTGGTGGCTTGGTGAATAAGATCCTCCAAGGTCTCATAATGGTGCATTTCCACCACATCTTGAATCTCCCTATTTAATCCATTCAAGAATCTAGCCATTGTAGCCATATGTGTTTCTTCCACTTCAGCTTTCATCAAGGTGACCTCCATCTCTTGAACATACTCTTCAACACTCTTATTTCCCTGTGTAAGTCGTTAAAATTTGTTGAAGATTTGTTTTTATAATAAGGAGGCACAAATCTTTCCTTCATAGCTACCTTTAATTGCTCCCATGTAGAAATTGGCAACCGCCTTCTTCTAGCTATGTCCACGGTGATTTGATTCCACCAATTCATAGCATAGCCTTCAAACTCCAAGGAAGCCATAAGTACCTTATCATCATCCTCATAATCGTAAGAGTTGAAGATTTGGTCAAGCTTCATTTCCCATGCCAGGTAAGCTTCTGGGTCATTAGCTCCATTAAATTTAGGAATTATAATCTTCTTCCACATCTTATCTCTTCGAGGTGTGTGGTTCCCGAACTCCTCTCGTCTTTGACCTTGTCTTGGCCTAAAATCATGCTCCTCCTCATCATTATCCCTCCTAAGCATGTGGTTCCCAAATGCCTCACGTCTTTGGCCTCGCCGTGGCCTAAAAACATGTGTCGCTTCATCATTATGAGAAGAATGGTCTAAATCATCATGTCTCCTTCTTCTTCTCTCCACTCCTTCTAATCTCACGCTCACATCTTCATTAAAATTTTGGAGCCTTTCGAACTGTTGTTGATTGTGTTGTTGCATTTGATTCATTTGTAATGTGAGCTTATCAAGTGCAACCATAAGTGTCGCAGTCTTAGGTGATAGAGGCTCACTATTCTGGGAAGAAGTCATGCCCTACAAGCAAATGTTAGCAACAATATTTTTTTTTGGACCTCACCACTCTGCTAAGTGTTTCACTCAATTTTTCACTCATGTATCACACTTATAGGCTTTTCTATAATGTACTCTCTTGCCTTTTACCACTCAAATTCCCTTTAGGGCTTGACAAAGAACTCTAGTAATTTAAGCAAAGAGTGAACAAACAATGTTAAAAATGTTGCGAGATATAAATTTTGACTTGAGAGGACAAAGAAAATTCAAAACTCTACACAAAACTTCAAGGAATTTTAAAGACACAAAATAAGAAAATTAAAATTAGAAAATAATAGGACTACCAAAGAGATTTAAATGAGACAACACGGAGACTCTAAGAGAAAGGCCAAAATAAGAAAATTAAAATTAGAAAATAATAGGACTACCAAAGAGATTTAAATGAGACAACACGGAGACTCTAAGAGAAACACTAATTGCAAGTAGATATTAATAAACCACAAATAAATTGCAATAAAAGTTGTGTTGAACTCCTTTTTTTTTGGATCCTTCTTTTTCTACTTTTTTTGTTCAATATATATTTGTTTCCTTTGGACTTGATCCACAATATTTTTTTTGTGTTTTTTTTTGCAGTTCAACAAAAAAAAATTAAACAATTGATCCTTCAAAACCTCATACTCATGTAAATCAAAAGTAAGTGTACTTGCACATCTCAAACACAAAAATAAATAATTTTCATGAATCAAATGTAGAAATATAGAATTAAATAAAGAACAGAAAAGAAAAAAAATAGGCCAAATAAAAAAAAATTCAACCAAATTGGAAACAACCTTAAGAATTTTACTCCTTACAAACGAAACAAACAAAATTTAAAACAAAACACAGAACAAGCAGACATTGACAAATTGTAGTTTTTTTTTTCATATGACAGAAAAATAACATAGAAGATGAAATTCAAACTAGAACCTTGCTCTAGATACCAGATGATACGATCCTATCCAGGAAAGAGTTTGATCGTTTCTGAATTTGAACCCTCAAGAGGCACGACACGAATAAATCAGAGAAGAACACAGAATAAGACAGAGATGGAGGATGCCACAATCTAGCAGATTGATAAGTCAAATGAAGATTCACCACAAAGATGTTAATCTTTGATAAGAACTAGAGGCCTAAGCCAAGAACAAAGAGAACCCTCTCTTTAATGAAAATCAAATTCAATATATGACTAAAAGTGTCTACATCAGTTTTTAGTACCTTTATTTATAGGCACATAAGTTTAAG